>Ga0189291_100457_pt1 | contig 11598 bp, 11 predicted proteins | sample UW1redminimetaG_FD_130331 | JGI IMG/M metagenome (GOLD analysis project Ga0189291, IMG submission 130331) | Marine microbial communities from the Costa Rica Dome - UW179B-red mini metaG | ecosystem: Environmental > Aquatic > Marine > Oceanic > Photic zone | place: Costa Rica: the Eastern Pacific... | reverse complement strand
ACCATCGAACAAAGGCGCTTGCATCACCGCAAGATAGCCGCATAATATCAACCAACAGATGGAACCAAATACTCGCCTGTTTTAAACCGCCATATGTCTCAAATTATCTGACGACGGACAGCGGACACTACCCCAATGACTGCAACATCCCGAAAGCGGACATTAGAAACCACATATCTAGTTTGCCATTTCATATCGCGATATTTCGGCATCAGTCATCCAATGAACATCAGATGCTGTTGCGGCTTGCAGGGTGAAGAAATAGAAATCTTCGCCTTGGGGATATTCAATCGCTTTGTAGTAATCCAAAAACAATCGGTGAGCAGGATCACTTCGAGGCAAGTTGGCTGGGATTGTTCCGCTTGAATCTGCCCATGAGTGAACGCCGATCCGTGCACCGCCGACTATTGTGCGGTGAACCCCGGCTAGAAAGTAATCCACTCCCCCTGATGCGATTTCACTATTTGCAAGCAATCTCGTGTTGAGCTTATCATTATGTAAAGCCAATCCCACTCTCGTATTTTCGTCATCATTTTCCGACCCAGGTACATCGATCAAAACGATTTCCGTTACATTCGGATGTTCGCGCCGCAACTGCTGATAATCTTGAAAAGATGAGTCCCCGATCACTCCATACATGTTTGCCTGGTTTCCTTCGATAATATAGCAGGCCGACTGATCATTTTGACCCGCTTGTTCACACGCAGACACACTCGATGCACCTATAACTGAGCTTTGCATCGGAGGTGGCGTAGGTGTAGGGATTGGCGCTGGGGGTGGCGTAGGAGAAGGTGTTGGCGGCGACACTTGGGTTGGAGGGAGTGTAATTGTTGGAGACGGAATAGCTGCGCTCTCGCCGCCGCAAGCGGTTAGCAGCAAAGCAGAAGACAAGGCTGCCAATCCGCAAATAGAAGGACTGACCCTCTTTTGTTGGTTCATGTTCATTTCCGAAACTCTCAAAAAGTTACTGTTCATTGACAAAACTAGCAGCAAATGCTTGATCGATGTCGGCGTAATATGAGCACAAAATTGCGAAAAACGTCAAAATATAATACAAAAATGAAGAAATACACCGATATGGCAATAGATGAATTTGATCACAGAATATTGGACATTGTTCAAAATGATAACTTGCGCACCCACAGTGAAATTGCCGTAGAAGTAAACCTGTCGGCGTCATCAGTGCGTCGAAGACTAAGTAAACTTCGTGAAACGGGAGTAATTATCGGCGATGTGTCGCTCGTTGATCCAGCGAAGCAAGGTCTAATGTTTCTGGTGCATGTTCGACTTGAAGTGGAAAATCAGGACGGCGATGAAGATTTCAAGAAGAAAATCTCTAGCGATCCAGCTGTGTCACAATGTTATTCAATATCCGGAGAATTCGATTATTTTCTAGTGGTTCATTCGGCGTCACCAGAAGTGCATGAACTCTGGGCAGAACGCAGCCTGTTGTCTCATCCAGCTGTTCACCGATATTCTACCTCACTGGTCTGGTCACGGACCAAATTTACAACGTTTATCCCTCAACAAAGTGAGATGTAGGTTCAGCCGCACGGCAATTTAACTGTGTCGTTTCGCAAATCAGTGGCTCAATGGCTATAGTTAGCTTCTATGTATGTCCGCTTTGTGCGCCCAAAGCAGACGCTAGCGTTGTGACCGCTTTATCCCGAAAGCGGACACTAGCGATCAGCGTAAACTTCCATTCTCATAATCAGAAAAAGGAAAGGCGTCCCCGATCCAGAAACGCCTTTCAGTTTTTGGGACTAGCGATTAGTTTTGGATCGAGGCACCGATTGCTTTGATCGCGTCATCACCGACAACAGGCGTAATATCGATATCCATTGTGGTGCTCCAGGCTAGACTCCAGCGGGCGATGGCGGCCGGGTCATCGGACTCGAAGATCGCCACTCCGCTCGTACCGTCCAGACCGTGCCAGCGCCCGACAAGGTTCAACCCCTCTCCGCCGTCACCCACTTCATCGCCAGATACCATCTTGGCAAATGCCTGCAGATTGCTGTGTCGATATTCGGAGTGGGTTGCCCATTTGCTCATGAATAGCATGATGATTTCCTATGTCTTGAGATTTCGATTGAAGCCATATCGGCTGATCGGAAAAGGGGATGCGGAACATAAGCGCCCGCATCCCAACAGATAGGTTTACTTATACCACTGCCCGGTTCCAGAGGCTTTGCCACCCAGTGAGTGGTTTGTCGCTGTGCCCCCGCGCCCTGCATAGGCTCCGCTCTTACCGTAAAGCCCACCGACGCAGCTGAAGTTTTCGGTTGCTGCATTGATTATCGTACAACCGAATGTTGCAGAATAAGTCCCTTGCTTGTCGGTCCCGTCGCAAAGCATATGCATGTCAAAAAGTTTGCCATTTGGTGGCTGGGTCATGCTGACACAACTGAAGGTGCCATTTCGGGTTTCGCCCGATTCAAAGGCAGTCTGAATCGTTCCGGTAAGAAATGTGCCGGTATAGGGATTGGGGCCGGTGCCATCGCTGCCCACAACCGTCGCAGGATTGGAACTTGATTGGAAAGTGAAGTTATCAGCAGCCGGCTGTGCCTGAACACTGGCCGTTGCGAACAGCATCGCTGCGGCAAATCCAATGGCTTTGGATGATGGTTTGATCTGCATAATATTATCCTCTGTTTCTTTGTTTGGCGCGGCATCTGCACAAACCCCCAAAGATGCATCGCCGGATTGTTCGAACACGCGACATACGCATCCGGTTGGTTCTGGGGAAAGACATGGCGACCGGCGCGGGATTGACGATTGCGCCGGTCAGTCAAACTGTCAGGCCGCTAGCGCTTGATGATCTGCGCGGTCCGAACCGGGCTATTGTCGCCAATGTGCAGCGCGATCATTTCGCGGTTGCCGCTGGCCTTCACAGCCGCATCAAGCAATTCTGCGCGGCACTCACGGCTGGCTTGTCGCGATGATGTCAATACGGATATGACCATATTTTCGCGGCAAGTCCGACGCACCTGCTGTTTGAAAGCCTTGTAATTGTCCACCACAGACAGGCTGTCATCATAGTTTAACGCAACAGATACTTGCTGGGCCGTCTGTGCACCGGCTGGCGCGGCAGCAAGGCCAAGGGTGGCAGCGATTGCGAGTGGGGCGAAAATATTCTTCATGGGGAAGCTCCTGAATGTTGGAACAGCGTTCTTGCTGCCCGAACAGCTATGCCCCGATCTGTTCAATCAAGTCCTGTGGGAGAGTTTTGGAAGTTCTGAGTTTTTTCTTAGGGAATAGTGTGACAGAGGGTAAAGCAATGTATAGCATTCAACATTCTAGGGTCGTCCGGGGGCAATTGACTCGCTATGGATCAGATAAAAATTGGCAATGCCAAGGTCGATTTTGAGCGCCTGATTATTGAAGGCAGTGCCGGGCGCTATTCGGTTGAACCGCGCGTGCTGGATGTTTTGCGCGCTTTGCTGGACCGCCAGGGAGAGGTCGTTACCCGGGATGCGCTGATCGACACCGTATGGGGTGTCGAATTTGGCGGGGACGAGCGGCTGTCTCGCGCTATATCACTGCTGCGCAAGGCGCTGGGAGAGAAGCGCGGCGAATATAAACATATCGAAACCATCCCGAAACGGGGCTATCGGCTGCGTGGCGGACCCGCGAAACAGGCCATTGCATCAGTAGCCCATTCGGACAAAATACTGGCGATCTTGCCAATTGCGAACAGAAGCGGCGATGCGGACGATGCATTTCTTACCGACGGGCTGTGCCTTGACCTGACCAACCTGCTCTCGCGTGTGCCGGGACAAAAGGTTGCGCCGCATAGTTCGGCGCTTCAATATCGGGACAGTGTCCTTTCCGTAGGCGAGATCGCCAAAGAACTAGGCGCGCGCTATGTGGTAAGCGGTACTATCCAGCGGAACGGCCACAATATTCGTCTGCGTATTCAGCTAATCGATGCGGCAACCGGCGATGTGATATGGTCGAACAAATATAACGCCAAGCTCGATGCCTTTTTTGAGCTGCAAGATGATATCATCCGCTCCATCGCGACGACGATCAACAGTGCGCTCAACGCTGCGGCGCTCAAGGCGGTACTCACGCGACAGAATTTTAATCTCTCGGTATATGAACATATTCAGGCGGCGGAGGCCCAACGCTGGACCTATAATCGGGCGGCGGCTGAACGCATTGTGAGTCATTTACGGGCAGCGCTCGCAATCGAACCCGACAATGTGATGGCCCTTTCCGGATTGATCGGACAATTGGCACAAAACCTTGTCAGTAGATGGGCAGATAATCCGGCAGCTACCGTCGCAGAAATTCAGGAGCTCCTGAAAAAAGCGCAGGCGATTGATCCCAACCATCCAGAAATATTGTTGTCGGCTGGGATAATGGCCACCATGATGGGTCGCGCAGACGAGGCCGTACCTTATCTAGAGCGGTCGGCACAGCTTGACCCTAACAACCCCCATACCCGAGCGCTATTGGGCTGGGTGCGCTGTGCGCTCAGCAAAGATCCTTCAGCAATCGACCTTATCCGGTCAGCTGAGCAGGACGCACCGCATCATCCCCGTTACGCAATATGGGCAAATTATCGGGGCCACGCCGAATTTGCGCTAGCCAATTTCGAAGCTTCATTGGCGGCGCTCGAAGAAAGCAGGATACGCAATCCAAACTACTTTCTCAATCGCATCGCTCGATCCTATCCTCTCGTTTTGATGGGACGGATGGAGGAAGCAACCGCAAATATCCAGAACGGGCTAGAGCTGGAACCCGACTTTACATGCAATCAATGTATGGCGAGCATAGAACGGTATGGTTTTTTGATTCCCGATGGCTGGACCATGGATAAGTTTACTGCTCTCGTGCGCGAAGCGTGGCCGAAATAGATTGGTTTGTGGCAAGCTGGCAAACGGAGATGGTGTGACTGATGGGTAAAAACCGGACCGAATTTGCCCGTCACTGGCCCCTCGTCATGGCTTGTGCCATCGGCATCGGTATCGGCGTGTCTTCGCTCCCATTTTACACGCAAGGCCTGTTCATCGAAGCATGGATAGCCGATTTTGGATGGACGAGGGCGGAGGCATCGCTCGGCGTTTTGGGATCGACCATCGCCTTGGCTGCTATATCGCCAACTATCGGCGCCGCCGTTGATAGATACGGTCTGCTCAAGCCAGTTGCCTTCGGCCTGGCCGGTCTTACTCTTTCCTTGATTCTGTTCGCCCTGTTCATCCAGTCCGTGGTAATTTTTGTCATTCTCAGCGTCACCATGGCGGTACTGGCTGGCGCATCGTCACCACTTGCCTATACCCGCGCCATAAATTCTGTTTTCGATAAACAGCGTGGGCTGGCGCTCGGGATCACATTGTCGGGAACGGGTATCGGAGCGGCTATCGCGCCGCCAATTGTGAGTGACCTTATTTCTCAATATGGCTGGCGCGGGGCCTATCATGCGATGGCGCTGTTCACCGCGATTGCGGGAATATTGATTATCTGGATACTCTCTAGGCTAGAAGGGACGAAAGCGCCGCCGAAAGCTGATGCTGCGGCAATCAAAACGGCCTTCAAGCAAGCCAGCAAAACCCGGACCTATTGGACGCTTCTGTCAGCGGTCTTTCTGATGGCTTTCGGTTTTGGCGGATTGATCATCCACTTCGTTCCCGTTCTTCTGGAAACCGGAATCGAAACGGCGAGCGCCGCCCGCATCGCCGGGATAATCGGGATCGCGGTAATTCTGGGAAGAATTTTAGTCGGTGCTGCCGTCGACAGAATATTCGCCCCCTATGTCGGGGCATTCGCCATTTTATGCTGTCTTTCGGGTGCTTTGGGTTTGGCGGTCATAGGTTCGGCAATAGCCATGCCGGCGGCCTTTGCGATTGGATTTGCAATCGGCGCAGAAGTGGATCTGATAGGCTATCTGGTGTCGCGCTATTTCAAGATGGCCGCTTATGGCCGCCTTTATGGCCGTCAATATGCAGCATTTCTTCTCGGAACCGGCGCTAGTCCGGTACTGCTTGGTGCTATTCGCGACGCGACGGGAAATTACACCGCATCCCTTTTTACCGCCAGCGCCATTTTGGCTGTATCCGCTATATTGTTTCTGACATTGCCAAAGTTCGAGGCAGGGCCTTCGCCCAAGGCCTGAAGTGAAAACGATAGTCTCGATAAATACACAAGCGTGGCAAATTAGATTTATACATCAGACCAACATTTCTCTCTTCGGTCATAGGCAAATCCTAACGTCCGCTTTTGCGCCCATAGCAGACATTAGCATTGCGACTGCTTTATCCCGAAAGCGGACATTAGAAATCGCGTCTGGCTCCAATCTATGGAACGGATTTAGTTAGTCGAATATTTCAGTTTCTGCCTGCTCGATAGTAGAAAAATACTTCGCGTCTAAAGCGACATATACAACACATATCAACAATACCAACCACAGAGCCAGGCCGCCAATTCCCATCGCCGGAGCGATCATTAATACAATCGTGAGGGCTATTACGATTGGGAGAAAGCGCAGCCTTTGCTTCTTGATACTCAAACCACATTTCCTGCATTTTTCGATGGTCTTATGGCCCTTAAAGGCAGCGGAAAAGAATGATATTGGATGCGCGCAATTTGGGCATTTTCCTTTGGCACTAATATGATTTTTCATAAGGCATTATTGTTCTCTTTGAACCAAAATGTAAAGTTGGCCGTGTCAAAAGGTTAGAGTGACTGCTTTGTCCCGAAAGCGGATGTTAGATTGGTCGTTTTGGCAGCAAAAATATCAGTGAGATCGGATAATTATCGAGGTTGCCTATCTGATGTCACAGCCACTCCAACCCAACGGATAATTGGAAAACTGAGTAGTAGCGCCACAACCGCACTCTGAAGTAGTATGTTCACCCATGAGCGCCAACTTACGATTGCAAATTGCTCAATCATTTCCGCCCACGGCAAAAAGTAAAATGCCAACAACGCGAAAATCGAAAATATCAACCAGCAAAGCCGACTCGCGAAGAAAGCAACACCAAGTGCCAAACAAACAACTAAGCCAGCAACGATGAAGTTACTTATACTTGGTGCGGCGTGAACGCTGATCGAGAATATTTGGGAAAGAACTGTCATTCCTAACATTAATGAGACAGCTTTTGGCCAAGTTCTAGGATGATGCATAATAAGTTTATAATCATACGGACCTAAGCTTACAACTGGTTCGTAGGACGGTCGCTGACCAGCATCCACAGTGTCCGCTTTTGCGCCCAAAGCGGACATTGGCCATATATCGGAAACATCGCGATAATTTGACGTCGACCATATGCATATTTCTTCACGATGAATATCCAGAAGCTACTCAGTTATCGCCGTAACCCAGCAAGTGCCGCAACGTCTCCATTCGTAGCCGGAGTCGTTGCAAGAACCGAATAAATATCTCCAATCACACTGCGGACCGCTGGAATGTCGCCCGCTGCAGCGGCGGCCTCTCCACGTTTTACAAGATCGTCAAAACGGGCTGGATCGCGCGCAGCATGACGCTCGTTGCGTAAATGATGGAAGTGCCCAAGAATGAATTTCGGGTCATTCGTCAGCGCCTTGGAGTAGAGTGTTTGGATTTCCTCAATGGCGCGTTTGGCGACTTGAAAGCGCCCTTCTGTTAACGCTTGTCCTGCCGTTGAATGATGCTGTGTAATTGCCTGATTGTCTTCTTCAGACATTAACGGAAGCAACTCACGCGCGCCTCGCATAGCTTCGTCAAGTTCGTGTTGTAATACGGCCGCGCGCAATTCCGGACGATGCCGCAAACGCACCGCATCTTGACCGAGCAGACGTGCTTCCTCGGCAATAGAACGGAAACCGTCTGGATCGTCAATCCGGCTCAGCTTGGTATATTGGTCATCCAAACGTTGTCGTAATTCAGCGACATCTTCGGGGCAATGCTGTTGCACCATATCAGGTAGTTTATCAAATCGATCGCTGGCCGCGATCAAGGCATCAGTAGCATATTGTTTCCCGTTGGTGGCGAAGTCGACTTTTGCCATTTCATCAACGTAAAAGCTGTGATCCTTTAGATGCAGATCGTGATCGGGAAGTTCAACAGAACAGCGGATCAGTTGACTGTGATCTATGGACCAATGCAAAATGACTTGTTCGCCAGGATTGAGCGGACGGGAATAGGACGGGATATCTTCACCACTGAGTCGAAATGAGCCTATCAGAAGATTGGCCTCTGGTTCCGGTACACCCTCTGCCTGTTCAAACAATTCAACATCAATCCATTCAGCGGCGCCTGGTGTGATTGTACGCGCAGAGCGCAGCACTTTAGTGCCTTGCCGCGGTAGAACTTCCCCTTTTTCGATCAATGGTTCTAGGACGTTGATTGCACGGGTGCCGTCGCTGTCTTCCACTTTCACAGCAATAGTGCTGGTGCAAGGAGCACCTGCTGCCACAGCAGCGACACGTGTAATTAAAAGTTCAGCGCACGCATCCACTACCGGGACACCGCTTTCATTTACGACCGTCATGTTAACGCGGGTTTCGCCTTCACCCAATGTGACAGAAAAAACGGGGCAATCAGCAACCGCTCGCTCCCCATAATCGCGTCCATCGTTGGCGACAGCCGATACTTTGAAGCCCTCGCTACCTTCTCCGGCCGTCACCCTAATACGTGCTTTTTCACGTGAGGTCCGCGCTTCAAAATCATAAGAAACCTTCGCTGCGGTCTCCTGTTTCTTGCGGCTTTTCTTGGTGGATGACACTTTGCCGGCCCACTCGCGGCCTTCAGCATAAATCACCGCACCCCGCGCGACTGCTGTCATCGGATCAATATCATGATCTACGTCCACACCCAGCGTTTCGGGAACTTTACGACGAATAACAGGCATGCGCGACGGACCGCCGATCAGAACAATCCGATCAATATCATCGATAGTGTACCCATTGTCGGTTACCACCTTGCGGCACAGAGCAACGGATCGTTCGATCCGATCAGTTACTAGCGATTCGAGTTGTTCACGCTTGATCACGACTTCAATAAAAATCGGATTGCCGTCGAGATCCGTTGCACGAGCCTCGTTTTCCGACACGAAAATAATCGCTTCACTCGATGACGAAAGCTCGATCTTGGCGAGCTCTGCATTGGCTGTAGCCAGAGATATCAACCGGCGTATTTCTGGATGCTGAAAGCTATCTTGAGACAGTTTGAAGTTTTGCTCAAGCCATGGTCGGACAATCGTATCGACTAGCATCCTGTCGAAATCACTGCCACCGAGCATGTTAATGCCTTCATGAGCCTCTATCGATACCGAACCATTTACTGCCCGGACAAGCGCAACGTCAAATGTCCCCCCACCGAGATCATAGATGAGGAACAGGCCGCTTTTTGAACCCGGACGCTCCAAACAGGCAAGCGCTGCGGCAATTGGCTCCTGCAAAAGACCAACTTGGCTCAATCCAGCGGCATTTGCGGCTTTGATCGTTGCTTCGGACTGCATTTGGTTAAACGCAGCAGGAACGGTGATAACCGCGCCGTCAACGGCAACTTCGCCAACACGAGCGTGCACTTGCTTCAGCAGCTGACCCAATACTTCTGCGCTCGCTTCTTCTGGTGTGATGACATCATCACCATCGCCGAACGGAAGCACGGTACTCGTACCCAGAAGTCTCTTGAATTTGGACGCGATACCCTGCGGCGAAACCTGCAACTGGTCGTAGGCTCGTTTGCCCACATAGCTGCTGCCAGATCGATCCCGCATCACAACGGAGGGCAATATGTCTTCACCGCCCACGGTTTTGTACAATTCTATCTTGCCGTCGCGATAACCGACAACCGCTGAATTTGATGTGCCCAAATCAATACCAAGATACATTTCACAGGTTCCTTAAGAGAATTTTTCCGGGCAGTATCACCCTAGTACCGCGCAAAATTGTCGGCTCGATGGTGGATTCCACTGACGCATCTGCATCGTCGATATCTATGAGATTAAGGGCTTGAGCCGGAATCTGCGCAGACCAGCTTTCACCATCATAGGTAACCAACTTCATGTTGCTGCCTGCCAGAGTACGCTCCAGCTTTCCTTCCGCAAATCGCAGCATGGCTTCTCCAGCCTCAATGCGTTCAGGCGGCGCATTTTTCAGTTCGCGGTTGAGCGCACCTAATAACTTCCAGCCGAGGCTGGCAAGTTCAGCCATGCCCAGGACGTCGCCATCTATCGCTTCGTCAGAGTGAACTGTCATTCCGGATTCCGGTATTCGCCAGGGATGTTCAGACCGATCTGTCGAAGATCTTCCCGCATTTTGTTGCTCAGTTCGAATGAAGGCTCGTACCGTAACAGCCATTTGTAAATGGTGAGGATCACTTGTTTGTTTCGAGAGCTGTTGAAAGCCTCAATTGATACGTCTCGCACGACAAAGAATAGGTCATCCCGGCGGTCTCCGGCATTATCGATCGCCAGTTCAAAATTTTCGACCACATCCGAAACCAGATCGTTCTTGTTGTTTTCAATGCCACCGCCCTGTACGCAAGAAGCGAACTTTCTAGCCCGCGATTTGGCGGTTGCGCATGCCGAAAAGAGTCGGTCGGAGCCAACATTGAACCGCAAAATAGGCATTTGGGTCTCGAGTTGGCTTCTGCAATTCGGCAAGTGGGTGAAATTCTGCAGAAGAGATTCTGCTATCAAAAGCGCCGTTTCAAAATTGCGAAACTCATTGGCCAAATAGATTGTCAGGCTTCTGACTTTTTTGAACATGTCCGAAGAAACCTGGTCGTCCAGAGAGCGGGCGGCCTCCATCACTTGAATGGGCTGACGGTAAGCAGACCATTGCCCTAGCAAAGAAATTAAGGTGTTGATCAGAGCATCATCATGCGGTGTCACCTTGATCAATTGCGTAGTCTTGTCGATCCGTGCTTCGACTTCTCCCATTTTCTTTTCGACACCCGCTCCATAATATTTCTGCATGGCTTCAAAAAAATCCGTCAGCAGAATATTGTCGCCAACTTCGCGGATAAGAGCAATGAGCTTACCTTGGCCCAGGGATATCGAAGTGAAGGTTGGTGTAACTTGCTTCGCAAATGCCGATAGGCTGGTAGCGACAGATTCGGCCCACTGGGCTGTGTCTATGGGTTTAAATCCTCCTCGCGCTCTGGCCTCATCAAGCAAATCGCGGGTTTGATCAGGATCCCATCGGGCGATATCACGGACGAGTTCACTAGCGGCGTCGATATCATTTGCCCGAAAATTATTGCCGACGACTGTCAGGTTAAGCCGCGCCAGGCCGATGGCCTGGCCACGGAACTCGTCTAAACTCTCCATATTCTTGCTAATCAGGGCATCGCGAATTTCTGATTGCCGTTGGGCATTGCATTCCGGCATCCAACCAATTTCTTCACTCAATCGGTCTCGCGCTGAAAGTAAGCGCGCCTGTGCATCCTCCAGCAATTGTGGGTCGCTATCTGGTTCGAAGGAAAGATCATCAACTGCCTCGTATATATCCTCATGACTAGCATCGAGAGGCAATCTTAGTGCTACTGTCCGTCGTCAGATAATTTGAGACATATGGCGGTTTAAAACAGGCGAGTATTTGGTTCCATCTGTTGGTTGATATTATGCGGCTATCTTGCGGTGATGCAAGCGCCTTTGTTCGATGGTT
>Ga0189291_100456_pt1 | contig 11809 bp, 15 predicted proteins | sample UW1redminimetaG_FD_130331 | JGI IMG/M metagenome (GOLD analysis project Ga0189291, IMG submission 130331) | Marine microbial communities from the Costa Rica Dome - UW179B-red mini metaG | ecosystem: Environmental > Aquatic > Marine > Oceanic > Photic zone | place: Costa Rica: the Eastern Pacific... | reverse complement strand
TTTCATATGTTCCTTTATTCTTTCTGAAGTAAGTTCTTTCTTTAGAAACGGATAGATATCCGGGTGACGAGCAATGATTCCAACATTGGATCCATTTCCTTTATCTCCACTTCTTCCGTGTGCTATTTTGAGTAGTTTTACCTGAGGCATTCTGTATAATTTGAGTTAAATGAATGTACAAAATTAGACCGTTCTTTTCGAGAAGAAAAGGATCTGATTTAGCTTTCAATTACTACATTTTCAAAGAATTCGAATGGATGCTCTCTTCCTGTCCAATAAAATAGCACTATCTTTTTTCCCTCTTCATATCCAAGTATCTCATCTTTATCTATTTTTATAAAGGTATTTGGCAAAATTCTATTTTCTTCCGTTGATACTGCAACCCAGAATATGTGTGCTAACGTTTCTTGTTCAAAAACAGCATAATACACTGCCTCAGATTATCCGTTTTCTACAATCAATCCATCGCTTTTCCATCTATAAGTAACTTCGTTGTTCTCATTTTCAAATGCAGAACATGAAAGTAATACACAAACAAAAAGAAATAAATACGCTATTTTCATGAGAAGTAAATTTATTTAGACTCTGTATCTAACATATAACTAATTTTATAATTGTACGATTCTTCTTTTTTAATAAAACTGGTTCAGGCTAAAATGCCTTTTGGTAAACATAAAAATTGGTTTATTACTGATCTCCCTGTTCATTATTTAGAGTGGTTTCAGCGAGAGGGATTTCCTCCCGGAAAATTAGGCCAGCAGCTTTCCACTATGTATGAAATAAAAACTAATGGCTTAGATGATATTCTCGATCCTATCAAAAAAAACCATAGATGGAAGCGTCTTCCTTAGTCTTAAATAAATTCTATCTCAATAAACTACCTATCATCGCCGGTTGATGTAGCAACCAGCCAGAAAGACTATATCTTGGTACTTTAGTAGGTAATACCTCATGTTCAATCACGTCGCTTTTAAAGAGCAACAATCTTTTTGCCAGAGGAGCTACTAAAAAACTTCCTTCATTATTATAGATTTTAAGTTCACCTCCATTTCCTTTTTTCCAATCTTTGTTTAGGTAAATAAGCACTGTTATTTGGCGGTTACTTTGTTTGTTAAGCTGGTCAATGTGCCTTTCATACTTTGAACCGATTGGATATTTCGCTAAATGAAACTCGGAACCCGATAAACTTATGAAGCAATACATACCCAATTTATTTCTAAGTTCTTCCATCAGAACAAAGAAAGCGGCTAGTTGTTTATCTCTTTCGGGCTCTAACCAATAAATGAGATCTCCCCGAACTTCTTTTTGTATCTGATAATGCAGACTGGTACCAATTCCTGCTTTTTTAAGCCGTTCATTTTCTTCGACAGCTGAAATGAATTCCACAATGGTTTTGTAAAGTTTGTCAGAGATAAAATCATCTATAATCACGACATCTTTTTCTGCTAACTCATCCATCCATGAGGCCCATTTTTCTTCGGAATAAACCAAAATTTCTATAATAAGCTAAGTGAATTATGACTGGTTTAAGAAAGGCTTTAAACCATACTATCCTTGTTTAGGTAAGTGAATTAAATTACACTTGTTTTGGATAAGGAAAATATCTTTCTGCTCTGTATAAATTCCATTTTCTATCAAAATAATTACACATAGTGATAAAAAATCTATTTCTAATGTAACATATTTTTTACATCACGTAAAGAAAACCCGACATCATTAATTAACCTCAAAAATATGTCAAAACAAGAAATTCTTTCGTGGACCTCATTAGCTACTTCTGTATCGTTTATGATTTTCTATCTATTATTCAATTTTGGGTGGCCGGATGCGGTTCCTGATTATTCCGGAAGCTTTTTTAAAACTTTCTTTAACCTTTTTTGGATAGCGGTTGTTATTGAGATCATTGTTGAAATCAGTGAAGGAAATAGAAAAGTTCAAAAAGATGAACGAGATTTTATTATTGAAGCTAGAGGAATAAAAGTCGCTTATAACATCTTAGTAATTGCCGTAGTTGGTGCTTTGGTACAGATATTCATTTCGAATTTGGGATATACATTCGGCTCTGATTTCCCTTTACACTTAGAAATGTCAACTATTTTCCATTTTCTGATCATCGCTCTCTTTTTGGGAAGCGCAACTCGGCGCTCGATTATGATTTATCATTATCGCAAAGATTTTTGATATGGAAGACGGAATTATAGCAAACCAAATTAGAACTCTTCGATTCAATCATGGCGAAATGACTCAGCAAGAGCTCGCCGATCTCGTTGGTGTTACCCGACAAACCATTAATGCTATTGAAGCGGCTAAATATTCTCCTTCTCTTGAACTTGCATTCAAAATTGCCACTGCTTTTAATAAACCTATTGGCGAGGTTTTTAAATATAAAACAGACGCCTAAAAAATTTCTGTTTTATATTTTTCATCTATATTTGTTGAATCGAAAATTACAGTAAAGTTGATTCTTCCAAGAATCAGATCGTTACTTGTTTTCACGTCTACTTTCCATTTTCCTTCAAGCATATTGGTTTTGTAAGTGTATCCACGATATCCGCCGTCACGACCTCCTGTGATCTCGAACTCTATTTTATCTGAAGTTTCCCAATCTTCAGTTCTTGGATTCATCCATTGCCAATGATGATTTACCTTTTTCTTTAGATCTGCCGGAGCAAAAATGGACGTGAATATAAAAAGGCTGTCTCCCGGCGTGTAGTATGTTTCTTTATCAAAAGCAGACAAGAATCCACTTTCCTGATACGTAACTTCATAACTCCCATTCTGTTTTTCAACATTATGAGCTACAATGCCTTCTTCCATTGCCAGCGGAACCGGAGGAATTAAATTAAAGAAATAAAAGATGTTGATGGACGCATAGATAACAAGAATAAGGTTTATGAGTTTTGTTCGATCGAGTTCTTTTCTGGTGGATGGACTTTTGTTATAAATAAAAGTGACCAGAAAAAGCGTGCTTGATAAACTGATTCCTCCTGAAATGATAAATACAACCGTGTTCATCGTGTTCACAACTACAGGCACAAAAAATGTGAAGAACGTAAAATTCACAAAGAAATATGTTCCGAATTGCAGGTATTTATTGGAAATTCTTTTCTTCAGAAGTTCATTAGCAAACAGCAATACTACCAGAATAATAAAAAAGGAAACGGTCTTCGTGAATGATACGCTTCTGAAAAAAAATATAACGTAAGCGCTGCATAACCCTCCAATAAAGAACTGTATAGCCAAAGGGAAATAATCTTCAAATCTTTCCAGAAAAGTCTCTTTCCATGCGTCATCATCAGCCAAATTAAATAAGTACAAACTTACACTTAAAGAAAGTAGGTATACACAAATGATGATTTGATCATATAACCGATCAACGCTACCAAGTGTTAGGGAATCCCAGGTAAAACCAAGGATAAAAAAAATTACCGGAGCACTTTTTTTGTGCTTTCTAATAAATGCACGAAACCGACTGCTTTTTATCATTTAAATCCTTCCTTTTTCATCTCTTAAGATACATTTGCTCTCACACTTTATTTGTTAAGAATATTCACAACTTTTGCTTTTCAAAGCTCAATTTATTTCATTTCAGAAAGTAACTCCCCTAATCCTATCGCTATGCCTAAAATTAATGTAACACGTTCTACCACAATACATTCCCCAATCAATGATGTATATTCAAAATTAAGTGATTTTAACCATTGGCCGAAATGGTCTCCCTGGCTTATTATGGAAGAGGGAGTAGATATAAAAATCTCTGAAGATGCTAAATATTATGAGTGGAAAGGAGACAGAGTTGGGGAAGGAAATATGAGCATTACTTTGGAAGACGGTAATAATAATATTGAATACGATCTTACTTTTTTAAAACCCTGGAAGTCTGAAGCAAAAGTTAAATTCCTGCTTTCTGATAATAATGATAGAACTGCCGTTACATGGACCATGGATAGTAAACTTCCGTTTTTTATGTTTTGGATGAAAAATATGATGCAGGCATACGTAGGCATGGATTACGAACGCGGATTAAACCTTCTCAAAGATTATGTTGAAAAAGGAGAAGTTCATTCTAAATTGGAATTCAAAGGGACGTCCAATTTCCCGGGGGCAACATACATTGGTATAAGCCGCTCTTGTAATATCGATGAAATAAGTAAATCTATGATGGAAGATTTCGGAAAAATGGAAAATTTTATGAAAGAGCATCAAGATGTTGCTACCGGTCAGGCGTATACCATATATCATAAATGGGATATGGTTAAAGGAAAAGCAAACTATACCGGCTGTGTTGGAGTTACTTCTATTCCTGACGGTCTACCTGACGGTTTCGTAAGTGGCAAAATTCCGGAAACCAAAATTTATACACTTCGTCACATAGGGGCTTATCATCATCTTGGAAATGCGTGGTCTACATTATATAACATGCATCGCGGAAAGGAATTCAAACCTGTAAAGGGAATTCATCCTTTTGAACATTATATCAGCAATCCTCAGGAAACCGAGGAGAAGGATTTAATTACAGATGTAATTTTTGCTATTAAATAAATCGCTTTTTCTTTCGTATTGGAACTGGAAATGAGGATATTTTTGTCTTTCTTAGACTAAGACAAATTAATTTTATATATGAAGTTTTTCTCGTCACAGATATCCTATTTTATTTCCAATAAGAATACGAAGGTTAATATTTACCGCCTTCTTAAATTTATTGGGATCCTTTTAATTCTCATTTCAATTTATGGCGTGCTCTTCCATATCATTATGGAAAGAGAAGGTCAGCAACATAGCTGGATTACGGGTTTTTACTGGACTCTTGTAACCATGAGTACACTTGGTTTTGGTGATATTACCTTTACTTCAGATTTGGGCCGTTTTTTCTCCATGGTTGTATTGGGCTCGGGGATCATCGTTTTGCTGATCATGCTTCCATTTACTTTTATTGAATTCTTTTATGCTCCATGGATGGAGGCTCAGTCTCGTGCAAGAGCTCCGAAAGAGCTTCCTCCATCTACTAAGAATCATGTGGTAATTACCAGTTTTGATCCTATTACAAAATCACTCGTAGAAAAGCTCAAACAGTACCATAAAGAATACGTGCTTTTAGTACAAGATTTGACTGAAGCCCTAGAGTTGTTCGATGAAGGATACAGGGTAATGGTAGGAGAAGCAGACAATCCGGAAACATATCAAAAGCTACAAATTCATCAAGCTGCCATGGTTGTTACTAATGGTTCTGATATGTTTAATACTAATGTGGCTCATACAGTAAGAGAAAATAGTGAACACATCAAAATCGTGGCAACTGCCAATTCTCACGACTCCATTGATATTCTTAAGCTGGCAGGATGTAATCATGTTTTGCACATGGGTAATCTTCTTGGAAGAGCTTTATCAAGACGAGTTTTAGGACAAGATGCACGTGTCCATACCATTGGCAGACTTGGTGATATTGTAATAGCGGAAGCCACTGCGTACGATACCCCGCTTGTTGGAAAAACCTTACGGGAATCGCAACTCAGGGAAAAACTGGGAATTAATATTGTTGGGATTTGGGAAAGAGGACATTTTCTTGGTTCTCATCCTGATACAAAAATCAGTGATCAAAGCGTGATTATGATGGCAGGTTCTGTGGATCAACTCCGTAGATACGATGAATTGTTTGGGATTTATGCCATAAGCGAAGAACCGGTAATAATTATTGGTGGCGGACGCGTGGGAAGAGCTGCCGCCTATCACTTAAAGCGTAGAAACATCAAGTTTAAGATTGTCGATAAAAATCCCGATCGTATAAAAAACGAAAAGAATTTTATTCTTGGTGATGCTAACGATATAAATACGTTAAAAAAGGCCGGTATAGATAACGCGCATAGTGTAATCATTAGTACCAACCAGGACGATATTAATATTTATCTCACTATTTATTGTCGCCATCTTCGCCCTAATATTCACATTGTTGCAAGATCTACGCTGGAAAGAAATGTTAGTTCATTACATCGCGCCGGTGCTGATTTTGTGATGTCGTATGCTACCATGGGAGCCAATGCTATCTTCAATATTTATGAGGAAAACGATATTATAATGATTGCGGAAGGGTTAAATATCTTCAGCTTAAAAACCCCTTCTAAAATTGCAGGGAAATCAATTATCGAAGCAGATATTCGTCACAAAACAGGATGTAATGTAATTGCCTTCACCAAAGATGGGGAACAGGTTATTAATCCCGATCCAACACAACCAATCCCGTATGACGGCGATTTAATTTTGATCGGGGAGACAGAAGCAGAAGATAAGTTTATTCAAATGTATGCTGATTAAGGATCACTGATTTGGTGATTCTTTTTTGATTTTCACTGATGAACTTTGTCTTTAGTTGGGAGATGATACACTTGAGCGTTCGTGATTGAAAGCTCTTCCATCTGGATTTGATGCTCTGCATCGGAACAATTATTCGGTATCGGTACCAGATATATACGTTTTTTTTAATAACACAGAGCTTCTCTACAAGAATTTGTGATACAAATCAGTTTCTCATCTTCTTAAATAAGGAACATAATTTTGAGAGACAAAAACATGCTTATCAGCCTAAACTATTAAACATGTTTGAGTTTCAAAAATTTGTCTTTATTACTCAGAATCCATTTCTGTTGCCAGAGCTTGCATTCTCATCGCAAGTTCTCTATCGGTTTGAATTGCCTGGGCAATGCTTTGAAACCGCTGTGCTGACATATCCGAATTTTGAATGGATTCCATCTGCTGTTGCTGAGCTTTCATGCTAACTTGTTGCAAAAACGTCTGCATATTAGCCACCGTCTTTTCCTCTTCTGTGGTTAGTGTTATTTCACTTTTTTGTGGGTTTTGTTGGCTCTGCATAATTTCCTGAAATCTTTCAGTAGTCATTCCTTCTTCATCTAACTTGGCAATAACCACACTATCTAATTCCATTCGTATTCCTTGAAGTTCTTGTGCAATTAGTACGAATTGTTCGAGTTCAACATCTGTTACAGAATCTGCCGGTGCTGTTTGTGGCATTGGCATATTCTGTGCCGTTATTACTGTACTTCCAATAATTAATGTTAAAACAAATGCTTTAACAATCTTTGAAATCTTCATTTATCAATAATTTCTTTGTGAATAGTTTTATTACACTAAACCTATCCATTATTTGACGGGATACTAAATTTAAATCCTGTCTTTATAGGCTTTTAACATGTTCCGATCACTGTTTTGGTGATTTTTATAGATTATCACTAGTTCTAATCTCCTTTTGAAGTCTGCATGATAGAGCGGTAGAGAAATTTGCATTAAGAACGAAAATCTCCCTTCTAAGGGAGATGATTCAATCGACAGTTCTCGATTGAATCCGGGGGATGTGTTTAATCTACGAACCAGCCAAATAATTATTAGAAGAGAAGCCTGCCTTTGTCGGCAGACAGGCTCCATATTAGCATTCCAAACGGGACGTTCGGAACTAGTTAAAAAGATATTCTTTTAACATATGAACTGTTCTTTTTCCTACGGTAGCAAAATGTCCTGCATATAAACCATGCCTAGGTGTGAGAATTATATACATTTCTCTTTCAATATCGAAAAGAATTAAATGTATCTTATCTTTTGTATTCCAAAGCTCATCGCCTACAAATACTCTGTTTTCTTTTTCTCCTTGGAAATATGTTATTCCTCTTATCTTTCTATCTGAGATAGAGTATCCTTCTTTAATAATTATGTCTCTATGTTTATTATAATATTCCTCATATTTGCTTGATTCAATATCTGGTATAAAAAGATCCATAATTCTTAATCCTTAATTCTAAATTACACTCCCCACCTCAAAAACCTCTTCTCCCAATTCTTCCGCTTTTGCTTTTACGGTAGCAGTTTTATCGGCAGAAACCACACACACCAATCCAATTCCCAGATTGAACGTTGCCTGCATATCTTCTTCAGGAACATTGCCAATTTCCTGAATCAGTTTATACACTGCAGGACGTTCCCATCCATCCCAGTTTATATCTAAAGCTAATCCTTCAGGAAGAATTCGTTTCGTATTTCCAACCATTCCTCCACCTGTAATGTGTGAAAATCCGTTTACTCCTTCCATTTCTTTAAGCTCTGTAATCAATCCTAAATAAGATCTATGAACTTGGAGTAATTCTTCTGCAACGGTACCTCCCAATTCTTCCACATGGTCGTTCACATCATACTCACTGAATAACACCTTTCTGGCTAAGGAATATCCGTTTGTATGTAATCCTGAACTTTTAAATCCAAGAAGCACATCACCTTTTTCAATTCCTGCTCCGTTTATCACTTTGTTTTCATCCACAATTCCCACAATGGTTCCTGCCAAGTCAAATTCTCCTTCTCCGTAAATATCAGGCATTTCGGCTGTTTCTCCACCGATCAAAGCCACATTGTTTTCTTTGCAGGCCTTGGCAAATCCTTTGATCACATCATAACCTACATTTTGCTCCAGTTTTCCTGTAGAGAAATAATCCAGAAAGAAAAGAGGAGTCGCTCCACAAACCGCAATATCATTCACACAATGGTTTACCAAATCCTGACCAACGGTATCATACTTTCCGGCTTTAAAAGCCACTATCAGTTTCGTTCCTACTCCATCCACAGAGCTTACAAAAACGGGATTTTTGAATGCTCCAAGATCCGGTTTAAAAAATCCTCCAAATCCCCCAATATTGGAAAGTACGGCCGGACCGTGTGTTTCCTTAACAACATCTTTTATGGAATTAACAAGTTCTTCTCCGGCTTTGATATCTACGCCTGAATCTTTATATGTGAATGTCTTTTTTGTCATCTGATTGTCTTTTAAAAATAATTTTTTACCTGTTCGGACCCACCCCTCAATCCCCTCCGTTGGAGGGGAAGCTCGTTGTTACAGATCTTTATGTAACAAGTTCAATATGTGCTAAGTGATGATTTCCATGCCAGGCATACATCGCTACAGCGTTTATTAATAAATAATTAATTCCTGATTCCGGATGTTGAAATGTTCTGTTCCAGTCATCCCCTTTGATCGTTTTTAGAACAGCAGTCCATTTTCCATGAAGAGCTTCCAGAAATTTCAATCCTTCTTCGGCGCTCATCAACTCATAATAACCTAAAAGTGCCCAGGCAGCTTCATCGTAAGGTCTGATCGTAGGATTTTCTTCTGTCATTGCCAGCTTAAAACGGCACAATGAATTCAGATGGCTATCACCCATGTGATGGATCACTTGAATGGGTCTCCATCCATTTTCTCTGTATGGAGTATGCAACTGTTCTTCTGATAATTCTGAAACAAGAGCTCTCACTTTTGATGGAAGTTCCTTGATCTGGTTCACATACATTTCTGCATCTGCTACATTATGATCTTTATCATAATCAAAGTTTCCTATAGGGTATCTTTTATCCATGAACTCAAGAATTTTGGTTACTCAAATATACGTTCTTATAAAACTCTTTGAGAATCCTTTTTCTAACTTCTTATCCACACTCTAAAAGACAAATAAAATGAGATTAATTAATTTAATGTATAGTAGTAGAGAGTGTGGATTTGTGGATAACAAAGTTATTCTTTTTCTCTACATCGCTTGACAAAACTTTGTGGATATCAATGTTGATATATTTATTATAAAAAACAGTAATTTAGAGGTGGATATTTTTCGTTATCAACAAGTGTATCTGTATTGTACATATAAATCGGATTTGGCTGTTCAACACAAAAAGTTATTCTTTTGAGATGTTGATTAGGTGAATAAATTGTGGAAACTTGTTGAGAACTTTGAACGATTTTAGTTATCCAGTTTTTGTTAGTAAGTAATCCACATAGTAATTAACATAATTTGTGAATATGAAAGTAGTAGTTCAGCGCGTAAAATCAGCATCGGTAACAATAGGTAATGAAATTACAGGAGCAATTGAAGAAGGTCTATTATTGCTGGTAGGTATTCATCAGGATGATACTGAAGAGCAATTGAAATGGATGTGCGATAAGATTCTGAAGCTGCGAATTTTTGAAGATGAGGATGAAAAAATGAATCTTTCGGTAACTGATGTTGAAGGTGGAATTTTAGTCGTTTCACAATTCACACTATATGGAAATGCGAAAAAAGGGACACGACCAAGCTTTATAGAAGCCGCAAAACCGGATATAGCTGAACCTATGTATGAGGATATGATCAGTTATTTTATAGAGTATTCGGAGTTAGATATTCAAACGGGAAAGTTCGGTGCAATGATGGATGTAGAATTGGTAAATGATGGTCCTGTCACATTAATTATGGAGAAGTGATTTGGCTGTAATTTTCCTTTTTATAGATGGAGTTGGAATTGGAAATGAAAACGAGGAAAATCCTTTTTTTCTGGATTCTTATGAAAGCTTTCAAATTCTTTCCGGCGAAAATTTCTTTAAAAATGGAGATGGAGTAAGTAATTCCAATCATATATATAAAGCCATTGATGCAAATCTGGAAGTTGATGGACTTCCACAAAGTGGAACCGGTCAAACGACCTTATTTACTGGTCAAAATGCTTCTAGAGTAATTGGAAAGCACTTTGGGCCTTATCCTCACTCAGGAATCAAACATCTTCTGAAAGAACAGAGCATTTTTCATGCAGTTAAAGAAGAGGGAAAAAAACCGTACTTCATGAATGCTTATCCTCCGATATTCTTTGAGCATGCTAAACGAAGAAACAGATGGAGTTGTACTACACTGATGACCAAGAGTGCGGAAATACATCTTAATTCAACGGAAGATGTACTTGCTGAAAAAGCACTGACAGCTGAGATTGTTCAAAATGCCTGGCGGGAAAAGCTGGATATAAATATTCCAAAAATCACTGCAACTGATGCAGCTCAGCGATTACTGAATGTTGTTCCTGATTATGATTTAGTTCTTTACGAATATTATCTGACGGATAAGGCAGGTCATAATAAAAGTCCCGAAGACGCCCAAAGAGTATTACAACCACTGGATGAGTTTCTGCTTCATATCATCAAACACAAAAGAAGTGAAGATGTGTTAGTGATAACCAGCGATCATGGAAATTTGGAAGATATATCAGTTAAAACTCATACCAGAAATGAAATTCCACTTTTTGTAATGGGTGAAGGAATAGATCGCTTTAATAAAGTAGAGAGTTTGACTGGAGTTAAGGAAGGGATTATGAGATCAATGTGATAAAGTAATTCTCCCTTTGAATCCGAGGGATGCACAGGTTACTGGGCTAGCTAAACATTATTGGGAGCAGGAGCTCCTTTTTGCATTACGAAGCAGACAGCATGTGTAAAAAGTATTTTTAAGATATCGTTTACTTAATTTTTTAAGTGTTCGTATAATTTAGTGGTTAATCCTCCAAGGATTCAAAATCCTTGGAGGATTTTTTCTTATAAAATTAACCACCTTTTTATACTCAAGTACTTTTCCACAGAATGAGGTTAAATTGAATTAGTAAAGATTAAAAAGTGCTTTAAATAATTTCGTGTTGACGACAGTCTTTCATTACATTACGCTATCAAAATAAAGTTATGGAACTCAAGCAACTTTTTAAATTTGTATCCACAGAGTTGGAAAAAAAAGACATAGAGTATATGCTTTCCCACCTAGTTCAAGCGTCCCGCTTGGACGGTTATTTAACAATTAATACACAAACGAGAGGTATGTTTAATCAGTCTTAGTATTGCATTGATGCGGTGAATCAAAGAGATTGTTGGAGAGAGAAAAAGGCGACAAGCGGAAAATACCTTTCAAAGGATATTGTAAGCGTCATATTAGCTTTTCCTCTGCTTCTTTATATGCTCAGCGGTATGTAAAGAGCC
>Ga0189291_100455_pt1 | contig 11911 bp, 9 predicted proteins | sample UW1redminimetaG_FD_130331 | JGI IMG/M metagenome (GOLD analysis project Ga0189291, IMG submission 130331) | Marine microbial communities from the Costa Rica Dome - UW179B-red mini metaG | ecosystem: Environmental > Aquatic > Marine > Oceanic > Photic zone | place: Costa Rica: the Eastern Pacific... | reverse complement strand
TTTTGGTTCACCAAAAGATAGTGATTACACCACTCCAAATTTGAAATATTCATGGTACATCTCCAATAACCACAAGTGGAGAATAGATAGCAAAGTCAAGGAGATGGTTACGCAACCGGGGCTACGTAACCAGGATTTTAATCTTCCCATCTACAACTGTCTGAATATCTATGGCTTAATAACCAATTTCCCACGGGTGTGAAGAGTTTGCACATCTTTTAATGCTTGTCCCGCTTCTTCAAGGCTGTACGTTTTAGAAACATGCACCTTAATTTTGCCCTCATCAGCTAGTTCTTGCATATGTTGTAGCTGTGTGGAATTTGGTTCTACAAACACATATTGGAAATTAATATCATCACTTATATCAGGATTACTGTTGGTGATAGAGATTAGATGCCCGTTTTCTTTAAGTACTCCTGTTTCCATAACTTGGTCAAGAGTGTCACCGCGAGAACAATGGAATATCATGTCAACACCATCAGGTTCAATAGATGCTACTGCTTTACCCACATGATTATCTTTATAGTCGATGGTCACGTCGGCACCAAGTTCTTTCATATAATCGTGGTTTTTCTTACTTGCAACGCCAATCACTTTAATGCCATGTGCTTTAGCTAGTTGAATGGCTAAAGTTCCAACTCCACCTGAAGCTCCTAGTATCAGTAAAGTCTGACCTTCTTTCATTTTTCCTGCATCAAAAATAGATTGATAAGCCGTAAGCCCAACCAACGGAATACCACCTGCTTCTTCCATGGAAATTTTTTGTGGTCGTTTCGCTAAATAACTTTCAGGTAGAGAAATATATTCTGCAAAAGTTCCGTGTTTAATCACCGGTCTACGTGCATAAGCATATACTTCATCACCTTCATTAAATCTTCTGGCAGAATGTCCGCGCTCTTCTACCACACCGGCTACATCCCATCCCGGAATCGCAGGAAATTCAGAAGGAATAGCATCTTTAAGCATACCTTGAGTTGCAAATGCATCAACCGGATTTACTCCAGCTGCTTTTATGCGAACGAGGACTTCACCTTCGCCTGGTTCAGGTTTATCAAGGTCTCCGGTTTTAATATTATCTAATTCTCCGTATTCATTATAATAAGCTGCTTTCATAAGTCTTTTCAATTGATTTAAAATTACCTTTAATCTGTTAGTTTAACAGAAGTAGAAATAAAGACGTTTCAAGTTGAAGGGTGAATACTTATCGAGTTGAACTATATGCGTCATTGCAAAGAATGATTCTTAATCACAAGTCGACAACGGTACTATTTACACATTTCAGCTAACTTTACCGTACTTTTTCAGCAAACGAATATTCATCCAGATTTAAGGTTCAGTTGACACCCTACTCAGAACGGTCACGGAAAGATCAGGTTTTATTAATTGCGGGAATTATTCTTATTGGCTTGAATCTCAGACCGGCATTATCCGGTTTGGGTCCATTAGTAGTTATGATACGTGAGTCTACAGGTTTGTCGAATTCAATGTTAGGATTGCTCACAACGCTGCCTCTTATCGCATTCGGGATTTTATCTACATTAACTCCTCTTTTTACACGCCGTTATGGCATTGAAAAAACATTGTCAGGAGCTTTAATTCTACTAACAGTAGGTATACTTCTCAGAGCTTTTGGTTTTGTTCCTTTATTGTTTTTAGGAACCATACTATTAGGTATCGCAATTGCTTTTGGGAATGTGTTGTTGCCTGCTTTAGTTAAACGGGATTTTGATAAACGATCCGGGTTTATGACGAGTTTATATTCCGGTATGATGGGAGTTGGAGCAGCATTCGCTGCAGGACTTAGTGTACCTATCGCTGAAAATGTTGCCGGTTCATGGAAAACATCTTTGGGGGTTTGGGGAATTCTTTCATTTATAGCTTTTCTGATATGGTATCCTCAAAATAAATTCAGTGCTCCAACTAAGTCAAAAAGAAGTTTTAAAAAAGCGATGAAAGATTTAGGATCAAATTCATTGGCGTGGAATGTAGCTCTGTTTTTAGGGCTGCAGTCTATAGCATTCTATGTAATCCTAGCTTGGTTACCGGATATTCTTATTTCAAAAGGATTTAGCAGTTCAGAAGCGGGTTGGTATTTATCGCTTTCACAAATTACAGGTGTTTTAGGTTCAGTACTAATTCCCGTAATTGCTGCAAAAAAGAATGATCAGAGAATATTCATCTCGGTTTTAATTTTTCTTGAGGCCGTTAGTTTGGTGGGTTTGTGGCTTGGGAGCAACGCTATAGTTTTTTTATGGGTTTCTTTGATTGGGTTTTCACTAGGCGGTAGCTTTGGATTAGCGTTGCTATTCATTGTGCTGCGTTCTACTGATTCCGAATCAGCAACCGAACTTTCAGGAATGGCACAATCCATTGGCTATTTGTTAGCAGCAACAGGTCCAATAATGATAGGGGCATTCTTTGATATTACAGGGGATTGGGATGTTGCTCTGTTTGCTTTATTTATAATCCTATTTTTCAAATTATTCACGGGCTTAAAAGCGGGAAGTTCTCGAGAATTGAAAACATAACTATACGAGTATTTGATCAGACTATATTTAAGATCAAAAGATTGTAACTAGTGTGCAAAGGATAAAAGGCTTGAAATGTTACTAGTAGAGAGGCTTTTGTTTCAAGTAACTCCTACAAATATACGGCAGGATTGCCCGCTCAGCCAAATCTAAATTTTTTAGATAGATTAATGTTATATAATGTATAAGTAATGTATGTTAAAGATAATATAAAGCAATATTAAAATAACTTAAAATGACATCATATTAGATGAGCTGATATATAATTTTTGGTTTTTGAACGACTTATTGTGTTTTTATCATAAGAAAATGAAACAGAACGCATTTTATATGAAAGCTGTTTTGCTAAAACGTATTTTTAAAATGAATTGGAGTATTAGAAAATGGAGTATAGATTTTTAGGAAAATCAGGACTTAAGGTATCGGCATTGTCATTTGGTTCTTGGGTTACTTTTGGAGAACAAGTCGATACTGATCTGGCTTATAATCAAATGAAAGCGGCTTATGATGCCGGGGTTAATTTTTTTGATAACGCTGAAGGTTATGAACTCGGGAAATCTGAATCCATCATGGGAGAGGTTATCAAAAAAGCAGAGTGGAAGCGTTCCGATCTGGTTCTTTCGACCAAAATTTTCTGGGCCGGTGATGGACCTAACAATCAGGGATTATCTTTTAAGCACATCAAAGAAGGAACAGAAGATTCCTTGAAAAGAATGCAAACAGATTATGTAGACCTTCTTTACTGCCATCGCCCCGATTTATATACACCTATTGAAGAAACTGTGTGGGCAATGAATCAGATGATACATGAAGGAAAAGCTTTGTATTGGGGAACCAGCGAGTGGAGTGCAGAACAGATTCGAAAAGCCTATGATTTTGCAAGACAAGAACATCTTCGTCCACCATTGATGGAGCAACCACAATATAATATGTTTCACCGAGATCGTGTTGAAAAGGAATACACGTCTCTTTATAAAGATATAGGGCTGGGGACAACAATTTGGAGTCCTTTAGCAAGTGGACTTCTTACAGGAAAGTATAACGATGGAATTCCGGAAGGCTCTCGACTTGATCTGAAAAAATACAGTTGGCTTAAAGAGCAATTGTTGGACTCAGAAGAAGGGCGAGTAAAGCTTGAGAAAGTAAAAAAAATAGCTCCAATAGCTAAAGATATTGGGATTTCTATGCCACAACTTGCATTAGCTTGGTGTTTGAAAAATGAGAATGTAAGTACAGTTATTACGGGAGCTTCCAACGTGGAACAAGTTGAGCATAATATGAAAACCATGGATATCATCGACAAAGTAGATAGCGAAGTTATGTCTAAAATAGAGGATGTATTGGATAACAAACCGGATAAAGAGCAGGACTGGAGAAGATAGATTGGTAAATAATGAATGTTGAATTTTGAACAAGGAATATTGAATTACCAAATCACTGTCGTGCCAGGTAAGGCAGGAATCTAAATCGATATGCAGGTGCAAGTCTTTACTTTAATTTAGATCTTGGACATACGCCGAGAGATGACACTATTTGGAAGGAAGAATTTCTAGCAATTAGTTTGAAGCTGAGTGACTTATTGTTCAACCAAGGCCGTATACATTTTGTTAGTTGGGATGATGTTACCTTCCCAGTTATTCAGGTATCTTCTGGCTTCAAGATAACGTCCGGTATTAAAGGCATCATAGTCATCAGCAGATGGATCTACACTGCTAATGTGAACATTGCTCGCAGAATGTATAAACTGATTATTACCAATCCACATTCCAACATGAGTAACGGCTCTTGAGCGTGTATCTGTAGCTTCACGACCGAAGAATAATAAATCACCAACTTCTAATTTATCCCAATTCTTATCAGTATCAATCAGCTTTCCCGCTTTAACTTGCTGGCTGGCATCCCGAGGAATTATTTGACCATTCATAAAATAAATTGTTTTGGTGAATCCACTGCAATCCATTCCTTTAGTAGATGTGCCACCCCATAAGTATGGAGCTCCGATCATAGTTTTAGCAGTCTCAGTTAAGGATTCATGGGTCGGAGTTATTGTTCCTTCCCAATCTTTCAATAACTCGGATTCTGATTTATGGATAAAAGCAATTCTTCCATCGGGATATTCCACTTGATAATAAGAACCACTACTTTCAACCAATTTTAAGATACTTCCAGCTACAAGGTCAGAAACTTTATCCGAAGCCCGATTCGGTGCTTTATAAGAAAACCCGTAAGTATCCAGGTAAATAATTTTGTCAATAGTTACCCATTCACTGTAGGTTTGTTTATCCATTCGTTGGATGCCACCACCGTCTACCCAGGATAGATAATCTTCAGGAGTTTGAACCAAGTACCAGCCACCCTGTTTTTTAAGAACTTTTAGAGGCATTCCCATAAGCGCTTGTGTAGCAAGCTGGGCAGAGTGTTTTGGTTCTGATCTCAGATTTGCAGCCGAGTTGTTAACCAATGCATACGTTCTATTATCTAAGCTATTATCAGGAAGAACCCTGATGCTATCTTTGAACTCAATATTTCTACCGGAAAGAGAATCCAGCAATATTTTCTTTTCAATAGCTAAGGTAGTTTCGCCGTACAAAATTATTGAGTTTTGGTTAGAAACAGCTTCAATATCAAATAAAGCAACACGGGAATCCGGTACTAATTCATCTTTTATTGCAGATATCAATTGATTAGCAGACTCAGTATTATTTGAGTTAAAGCAACCCTGAGAGAATAAAGACAGACCAAGAATTAACAAGTAGAGTTTAATTGTTTGCATAGCAATACTTTAAGTTGGTTTTAAAAGAGAATATTTGTTTTAGATATCAAATCTTAAAGTAGCTAACTCTAAACTTATGAAATATCTAATTATGAACATCTTATTTATTTTTACATTTTGATACACTAATATTGAATGAGAAACTAAGTAGTTAGAAACAACTAAAAATGAAATCTAAATAGTTGAGCACAAATTCTAAAATTAAATTTTCTCCAATTGTTACAGGTATTCTGGTAGGTGTCAGTATACTTTGTTTAGGGATAATTATAGCATACATGAGATATCAAATTCTCATACAGTATCAGCAGGAAGAAACTCAAAAGGTACTGGCTTTAATAGAGCAAAACATTGAGAATACTATTCAGGAATCTTATAGTGTTGCATTAACTCTAGCCCTAACGGTTGATAAAGAAGGAGAGGTCGAAGATTTTGAAAAAATTGCTGAACAGATCCTGTCTAATAACGATCATGTAGATGTATTAGAGTTAGTACCTAAAGGCATAATCCAATATGTATATCCCTTGGAAGGGAATGAATCTGTGATTGGATACGATATTTTGAGTGATCCAAACGTAAATGCGGAAGTCATAAAAGCTGCGGAATCAGGTACCATTTATTTTGCTGGACCAATAGATCTAAAGCAAGGTGGTAAAGCAGTAATTGGAAGACTACCAATTATGATTAATGATAAAATGTGGGGCTTCTCTGCTGTTTTAATATATCTGGAAACGTTGATTAAAAAGTCCGGCATAAATAATTTTTCAAACGAAAAGTATTATTTCCAACTTTCAAAAATCAATCCAAATACCAATGAGGAAGAATTTTTCCTTCCTGTTGACATTGCAGTTTCTCCGGATGCTTTTGAGTCTATAAGCTTTCCGGAAGGGGACTGGAAACTTTATGGGAAAAAGTTGGATAATGATTTAGCTGACAGCAGTTTTTTTGTAATCTTGATCTTGTCAATTTTTGGCGCTTTACTATTTGGCTTTATGACCTCAAAGCTAATGAGAAAACCTGAGGAGCTTCAGATTATGTTAAAAGAAAAGTCTGAAAAACTACTTTCAAGTCGAGAACTTTTCAAAAAAAATTCAGAATTACTACAGTCGATACTTGAAAGTCCTAAAGGAGTAATTATTTTCTCACTGGATGCTGATTATAACTACTTAGCATTTACCGTATCTCACAAAGAACTTATGAAAAAAATCTGGAACCAAGAGATAGAAGTAGGTAAGAGTATGCTTGACTATGTTCCGGATGAAGAAATAAAACAGTCTTTAAAATCTGACTTTGACAGAGCGTTAAAAGGAGAATATTTTGAGTATGTAAGAAAGTATGGAAACGAAAACTTTCCGGGTCAATATTGGGAAAACAGGTTTGCTCCGATAAATACAAAAGATGGTCAGGCAGTTGGTTTAACTGCTTTCATTACGAACATAACACAACGGGTAAAAGCGGAAAAAGAAATAACTCTTGAAAAACAATTATCAGATTCTGTTATAAATAACTTGCCGGGTATTTTCTATCTATATAATAAAGAGGGTGAGTTTTACAGATGGAATGAGAATTTTGAGAAGGTTTCCGGTTATACATCAGAAGAAATGGAAAAAGCCCATCCGTTAAACTTTTTTGATGATGACGAAAAAGAACTGTTGACTAAAAAAATAGGAAATGTATTTATCTCTGGAGAAGATAATGTGGAAGCCCATTTTATGAAGAAAGACGGGGCCAAGATACCTTATTATTTTACAGGAGCAGCTATAAACTATAAAGGTGAAGAGTGTTTACTTGGGGTAGGGATAGATATCAGCGAGCAAAAAAAGGTAGAAAAGGAAATTAATTTCGAAAAAAGCTTATCAGATGCAATAATAAACAGTTTACCGGGAGTTTTCTATCTCTTTAATAAGGAAGGTAAATATTTGCGATGGAATGATAATCTGGAAGAAATATCAAATTATACGGGGCAGGAAATAGAAACTGCACACCCTTTAGATTTCTTTGCGCAAGATGAAAAAGAGTTGTTAAAAGAAAAGATCGGAAATGTTTTTATTACAGGAGCCGATAACGTTGAAGCACACCTTTTAACTAAAGAGGGAGATAAAATTCCATACTATTTCACCGGTGCTTCCATGAATTACAAAGGTGAAGAATGTTTACTTGGGGTTGGAGTAGATATCAGTGAGCAGAAGAAAGCAGAACAAAAACATGAAGAAGTTTTGCAACAACTTCAAAATCATTTATATAATTCACCACTGGGGGTTGTTGAATATGACAGTGATTTAAATATCATAAGCTGGTCCAAAAGGTGTGAAGAAATATTTGGATGGACTGAACAGGAGATCCTCCATAAAAATGCATTTGATATCATTTATAACGAAGATAAAGTTAAAACAGAAGTGGTTGCGAGAGAGCTTTCCAGTGGTAGTGTGGATTCTAATATTTCGAATAATAGAAACTATACTAAGTCAGGAGAAATTATAGACTGTATTTGGTATAACTCTGTAGTAAAAAATGCTTCAGGTGAAATATTGACAGTCATGTCTTTGGTCGAGGATATAACTGAGAAGAAAAAAATAGAAGAAATAGTTAAGCAAAACGAAAAGAGATACCGAACATTAATTACCAATTCGCCTTTCTGTATACATGAATTGGACCTTGATCAACGCATCCTTTCAATGAACAGGAGTGGATTGGATATGATGTGTATTGATAAAGAAGATGATATTTTGGGAACAGTGTATTCAACGTTAGTAAAAAAAGAAGATAATAATCGAATTTCAGAGCTGTTCGGAAAAGCTTTAAAAGGTGAATCTAGTGAGTTTGAATTTGAAGTAAACCAAGGAACCTATTTCCTTTCTTCTTTTATTCCTATTCTTGACGAGAAAAATGAAGTACAAAGGGTAATGGGAATTACGCAGGATATCACAGAAAGAAAAAGATCAGAAGAAATAATTGAAAATTCCCTAAGAGAGAAAACGACCCTTCTTTCTGAGATCCATCATAGAGTAAAAAATAACCTTGCCATTGTTTCCGGGTTGCTTCAACTCCAAAAAAATGAAGTGAAAGATGAAATGGTTAATACAGCTTTCGAGCAAAGCATTAACAGGATCATTTCTATAGCAATGGTTCATGAGCTCATGTATAAGTCACCGGACCTTTCATCGGTAAATGTGCACTCATACTTGGAGATGTTGATTCCTGCTATCAGCGCATCTATGCAGGATGAGAGTAAAAACATTAATTTTGAAATTGATATCCAAGAATATAATCTAAACATCAGCGAAGCAATTCCATTAGGACTATTGCTGAACGAACTTATTACAAATTCATTTAAATATGCATTTGATGGAAACGAAAAGGGAAATATTAAGATCGAGCTGTCGGCTAAAGAAAATGAAATAACTATTCTTTACGGTGATAATGGGAAAGGGTTTGATGAGTCAAAGGATTTTAATACTCCTAAAAACCTTGGGCTGAATCTTATACATGCTCAACTACAACAACTTGATGCTGAATATGAAGTGGATACAAATTCTAAGTTTAGACTTGAATTTAAATTTAAAGCACAACCTGTTGGTGATACACATACTTAAAATATTATAACCACCTAGGTTTACATTTTAGAACAAATTCTTAATTAATTATTGATGTAATTGTACTGAAATAATTTAAAGTTTATGAAAAGAATATTTATGAGATCATTATTGATATCAATTTTTATTGTGTTAATTACAAGTTCTTTAACCTTTGCACAGCAAAACGATAAAGATTTGGTACTCAAACAAATTGAAACTCTGTTTGATGGTATGCGTGCCGGAGACAGTTCAGCTGTTGCAAGTGTATTTGTGAAAGACGCTAGTATGCACTCAATTTTTAAAAACCAGGAAGGTGAAACGATATTGAACCCGGGTTCTTTAACTTCTTTTAAAAATGCAGTAGGAACGCCACACGATCAGGTTTGGGATGAACGAGTTGCAAACATAAAGATCTATATTGATGGCGATATGGCGGTTGCCTGGGTTCCTTATTCATTTTATGCCGGCGATAATTTTTCTCACTGTGGGGTTAATTCTTTTCAGTTTATGAGAACTAAAACCGGCTGGAAATCTATTTCAATTGTCGATACCAGAAGACGTACCAATTGTGCTGAAGATCTTTAAAATAAATACTATGAAATATATATTTACCCTTTTATTATCTGTTTTATTTATTGCAAGTGTATCAGCACAAGAAAAATATTCGGAAGATGTACAAACCATTGACTCCATCATAGAAGCTCTATATGCTTCTATTTCTGGTGAAAAAGGGCAAACCAGAGATTGGGATCGCTTTAGAAATCTAATGATCCCCGAGGCAAAATTGATGCCTACCGGAGTAAATCAGGAGAATAAGGGAGTTTATAGGCTGTGGGGTATTGAAGAGTATATACAACAAGTAGACAAGAATTTTTTTGATAACGGATTCATTGAAAATGAGCTAGCGAAAGAAGTGGATCAATTTAGAAATGTGGCTCATGTTTTCAGTACGTATGAATCCCGACGAACAAAAAAAGGAGATATCATAGCCAGAGGTATTAACAGTATTCAACTATTCTATGATAATGAAAGATGGTGGGTAGTTTCTATATTTTGGGCATCTGAAACTCCTGAAAATCCAATACCGGAAAAATATGATGCCAAGAAAAAACCACGAGGTCGTTCTTACTGATCTCTTTTTTCTTTTTTAATAAGTGGATTTTAAGCTATTCAACTATACTAAAACGCGATTTGGTTTCTTCTCTTGAAAAGGCATCAAAATGCCACCATTCGCTTGTAATAGTGTTGAAACCTGCCTTGGTCATAACATCACGTAAAACCTTTCTGTTTCTAACCTGTTCAGAATTAAGTAATCCTAAAGAAATAAGCTTTTCTTCCTCATCAATGTGAGCAATTTCATCAAAGTTGTCATAATCAGTACCCATGTCTAATGGATTCCCGTTTAAATCTGTAAGTGTAAGATCAACTGCACAGCCATAGTTGTGAATAGATCCGGTAGCAGGATTTGCAACATACTTGGATCGCTCAGATAGCGGAATATCTACTACATCCCAAAGTAACTGCTGAATTCTTCTGGGTCTTGCTGCATCCCAGATCAATATTTTATACTCAGGAAAGTCTTCCTTCAGAAATGATGCAGCCAGATAGAGTTTTTCTAATGCTTCGACTTGTAAGTAGGCGTCTTCAAGGGTTCCATACACATCTTTTCCAACAAAATTGTTATTTCCGGAATATCGGAGATCTACCGAAATGTTCGTAGTCTTAGTATCAACCAGAACGAGTCCTTGTTTTTTGTATTCGCTTCCCCAATCCAATTTCTTTTCTTTTGGCTTATCGGAACAGCTTATCCCAAACATTAAAATTAGAAACAGCATTAAAAATGAAGAATACCTTCGAAGTTCTATTACAGGTCTATTTGGCTGTTTGATAATCATAGATCATTCTTGAGATATCAGCGGAAGCGTTCAAAACAGCTTCTCTGTCCGGGGCATTTTTAGAAAGAAAAATAAGAATATAACCTTCATCTTCAGAAGTGTAGACAATTCCGGAGTCGTGATGCACATTGGTGATCCATCCGGTTTTATGCGCCACTTCTGTTCCTTCGGGAAGTTTAGCGGATATCATGTCGTTATATTTTTGATCTTTTAATATCTTCAACATCTCTTTATTAGCGTATTTGTTTACGAGAGTATCACTAGACAGCTGCTCAAAAATAACAAAGAGATCATGTGCAGTTGTGCTGTTGCTTAATCCCTGTCGGTAGGCTTTTAGGTCTTCTACACCTCTTAGTACTTCAATGCTATCTGCTCCCAGTTCTCTCATTGTAGCAGTAATGTTCTTAGCATCAAGAAAATCGATGAGTATGTTAGTAGCTAGATTGCTGCTTCGGGTGATCATTTCATAAGCTAAATGATAGAAGCTTGTTTTCTTATTAAGGTTTTCATAGAGGTCTTTTTCGCTATCAACAGTAACTTCCATGGTAAATGTAGATCCATCAACGATACTTTTGAACTCATTTTTAATTACAATTGAATCCATTATATCAAATTCTTTCAAAGCCGCTCTTTTATAGAGTTCAATAAGCACAGGGGTTTTCATGGTACTTGCGGCATGAAAACGCTCATTGGTATTTAGCATGATGTTCTGCTCAGAGTCACTAATATTTTGATAAGCAACAGCGAAATTGCCTTCTAAGTCAGATAAGTGTTGCTCAATAGCATGTTGCAATTCATCAATGTTCTGATGCGATTGTTTACCGGAGCAGGAAATAAAAACTAATGCTACAATAAAAATATTTAATCTACCCATAGATGTATCTACTCAGTTTTCGATGGATTGATTTTAGGCTTTAAATGGAATCATATCATCGGGTATTTTTTAGCAAGCTGTCAATAATCTTTGCTTTATCGGGGTTTGAATACATCCCAAAACCAATGACTAATATTCCCTTAATACCATCTTTTGACTCAATAGAGTATACGGTTGATTCACTACCGGGATCGGTCCCTTTATTATGAGAGTAAGAATCAATTATCTTGAGTTCGTCAATATTGAATTCTCTTTCCAATTCATTACAG
>Ga0189291_100454_pt1 | contig 12020 bp, 8 predicted proteins | sample UW1redminimetaG_FD_130331 | JGI IMG/M metagenome (GOLD analysis project Ga0189291, IMG submission 130331) | Marine microbial communities from the Costa Rica Dome - UW179B-red mini metaG | ecosystem: Environmental > Aquatic > Marine > Oceanic > Photic zone | place: Costa Rica: the Eastern Pacific... | reverse complement strand
TCAAACTCTCCATTGTAAAAAATTTAACTTTATATACTCTGTGAGCCGACCCTACACTCCATCATTCAAAAGAATAACTTCATAAAGCTCGCACAAACAATCTGTCTTATGCTTCAATAATTTACAAAGAACTTACCTTTCAGAGATAAAAAAAGCTGACCTAAACGTGTTGTTGGATCAGCATTTTTGTTCCCTTGAAAGGATTATAAAGGTACGGGATTTCTCCCCTTTAGGGCAAGTTTTATTTCAATATTTTTTCTCTTTTTTTCTACTTCTTTTCTCAGGTACGTATAGAGCTCAATAGAGCCTCTTTCACCTATAATTGTATGTGATTTTCAGTATTTACTTGGCACATTAATAGAAATATTTACTATCAAAACCGGGGCTTCAAATTCTTGAGGTCGAAAAATTGAGAATACGAGTAAGAAATAGGAACAAAAGTCGTTTAATTTGTTCTTTTTTGTGAAAACGAAAAAACGAAAATTCTAATCAGAAATATACTTTTTAGTTACCTACCCTAATCAAAGCAAATGATTCTAAAAACCCATCCGTAAATTCATAAACACTCTTAGCATCTCGTCTTACCTATGAAACTTATTTTTGTGTTAATACAAACTATTCTTCTCAGGATCTTCTTCAAAATCCTGAAATAATTTTACTCCTAAATAGAATAAAGGGGTATCAAACAACGCAAAGAAAAATTTGAAGGGATAAGAATTGAGAATATTCTAAATAGTAAGCCAAGAAAAAATTTGCATCTATGCATCTATGCATCTATGCATCTATGATGATACTATATTTTTGTTAACTTCAATAAATGAATAGTAATATGAAAACTAGTTTTAATAACAAGATGCGAATTTTGATCGGTAGTTTTCTTTTTATATTTCTTATGATTGTAAATATCGATATAGAAATGAATGAACAAGAAGCATCAGATTTAAATCCTTTAGGAATAGAGGCGGTAATTTACCCTAATGAAGCTATAGCTCAAACCTCTTGTACTTTTAGTTGCCTGAGAGATTTAGAATCTTGTTCAGGTCAAAATTGTAGTAATAAATGGATTTGTGCTTCAGGTTGTGGTACATGCTCCTTCGAATGAATAAAATTTGGGGAATATACAACAGGTAAGTGCAACAATTCTAGCCCTGGAGAAGGGTAAGTACTTACTAGAGTTTTTTTAACATGAATAAAATAAGTATTCAAAATAAATGAAGTTAAAATTACAATGTATTATATCTAAATTTTTATTGATTTTATTTATTGGTTGTAATACAGATAGACCTGCCTCAATACATACATCTGTAACTCTATCAAATGTTGATGACACTTTATATGTAAATAAAGCTCATAAAATATCTGGTTCTAATGAATTATTAAATCCGTTGTATATTCTAAATGTAAACGACGATTACATTATTATTACCGAGCAGCTTAAAAATAATTTTATAAAAATTTTCTCTATACCTAATTTTGATATTTCATATTCTTGGGGAACATTTGGAAGAGGACCAGATGAGTTTATGACCTTTCCAACAGAAATAGGCACCGTCAATAACCAAGTCTATTTATTTGAAATAGTTTCTCAAAAAATGAGATTCTACAATGTCAGTGATAGTGGCTTAATTTTATCAAAAGATGAAGAGCTACTTTTTGATGGACAAGTTGCTCCCCTTAATAGAATTAGAAGGATTAACGAAAAACTATATTTTTCAGATTTTGGGACAGATATTGGAACAGATGCTGATGAAACTAATAATGAACATATAGCACTCCAGCCTAATAACGAAAACCCTATATTTACTTTTGGTTTATATCCGGAAACAGAATTAACGGGATATGATAGATATGCTACTTATTTTAAAACCAATTGGGTTAAACCTAATGGAGAATCATTTGTAACAACATATATTTCAGGAGAAAACAGAATAAAGATCTATGATGATAATGGTCAACTAAAACATAGTATCTCGATTCAAGACCCAACCTTAGAAAAAGATTCTTTAAATAAAGGGGACCAATTCTTGTATAGAACTACGGCATGGGCATCAAATGAATACATTTATTTTTTAGGTCTTTACGAATCAAATGAAAAGATATATTACGATAACCCGGACCCATCATTACGAACCTCCATTGAAGTTTGGGATTGGAAGGGTAATCTAGTTCATAGAAATAGTTTTGATAGGTTTATTATGAATTTTACAGTTAGTGAAAAGCATGGTAAAATCTACGGCTTTTCACCTTTAGCTCTCGATACAATATTTGAGTACAATCTTTCACTTGAAATTAAGGCTAATTAATACAAACTATTCCTCTCCGGATCTTCTTCAAAATCCTTAAATAATTTTACTCCTAAATAGAATAATGGGGTATCAAACAGTGCAAAGAAAAACTTAAAGAGGTAGGAGTTGAAAATCAGAATAAAAACCGCTCCTATAGAATTCACATTTGCTCCAAGATTTCCGGCAAAATATAGAATCATTAAAATGGCTGTGGAATCTACTAATTGACTAAACATTGTGGATGCGTTATTCCGTAGCCATAAATGCTTTCCATTGGTTTTCTTTTTCCAGAAATGAAACAGACGAACATCAACGGATTGAGCCGTCAAATAAGCGATCATACTGGCAATGGTATTTCCTATCATAAATTCATATACACCTTCGAAAAGATCCAGCCCACCACTCACTCCATAAGTATTGGGAAGCCAATGATTGATTGTCATCAGCAACAGCATAAAGAAGTTCATAAAAAACCCAACCCAGACTACAAGTTGAGCTTTCTTTCTTCCAAATAATTCAGAAATTAAATCCGTTGCCAGAAATGTAAATGGATAGGCGATCACCCCTGCGGGGACACTCATTGTATATAAACTTCCATCCCGCACCAATGATGGAGTGATAGATTGTAGCCATTCCGGCAAATTAAGACTGAAAATAGTGACAAATTTTGTAGTACCAATCACATTTCCCAGAACCAAAGCAGTTAGGAAAATTGCCGAAAGAGAAAGAAACAGTACGTCCCGCTGATGACTATGACTCATAGATTATTCATTTAGTTCTAATAAAAGAAACGCTGCTAACATTTGCATATTTAATTCGTAGGGAGCTGAACTGTTTACTTGAACAAATAGTTTAATAAGCATAAATAATCATTATGACTGCAGAACAAATAAACGATAAAATTGAACTTTGTGAAGCTGCTATTGATCTCACTTTAGCCAATGGAAAATTCACTATCACACAACTCTCTGAAGCAACCGAGAAATCTGCTTCTCAAATCTATTCACTTTTTCCAAACAAAAAAGCCATCATCGAATATTATTACCCATCTCTAGTGATTCGTTATTCAGCAATGATAGAAGAGATTGAGGATTTTGAATCGTACACCATAAGCGAAAAGATCTCGAATTTCATTTTTACTCTATTTGATATGATGGACGAACGAAGAGAATTTGTAGAAGATACTTTTGATAAGATGGTTTTTAAAAAAGGATGTGATTCTGATTTTCATCATGAGGTAACAACCTTGTTCAAACACTTTTTTACTACGGATGGAAGAATTGCGGTGAGTGCCGGGTTTGTGATGAAGGATTATTTCTACGAATTCATTGCTAAAGAATATCTCCACATTGTAAAATTTTGGTTGAAAGATGAAAGTGATGGTAAAGAACGCACATTTGCCTTAACTGATAAGCTTACCGGATTTGTGGAAGAACTCATATATAATAAGGTCATTGATAAAGGATTTGATTTGGCAAAGTATTTAATAAGTCATGCAGGACTTGCTAAAAACATTCCTCTTTTTGGGGAATGGATTACGGGTTGGTTTACCGAAAAAGAAGAGGAAAGTAACAATGAGTGACTTTCCATCATCAAAGCTAGAGCGAGGCACTATCATTGCCAAAACAGGCATCAAAGTTGGAAAGAATTATGCCCAACGTTATCTGAAAAATAAGATCTCAGGCAAACAAGATGACGACGGAAAATTCCATTCCGATAATGCTAAAGAAGTTTTTAAGGAATTTACTAAGCTTCGGGGAACAGCTTTAAAGATTGCTCAGGGAATGAGCATGGATCAGGGTTTTTTACCCGAAGAATTTACAGAGGTAATGAGTCAGGCTCAGTACTCTGTTCCTCCTATTAATAAGGCTCTGGTTCGCTCTATAATTAAGAAAGAATTGGGAAATTATCCCGAACAGCTTTTTGCTTCTTTTGAATCAGAAGCTTTTGCGGCAGCTTCCATCGGACAAGTTCACAGAGCAGAATTAAAAGACGGAAGGAAAGTCGCTATCAAAATTCAGTATCCCAATGTCAGGGAGACGATTGGTTCTGATCTGGCGATGGGAAAAACGATTGCAAAGAGATTCATCAAGAAAGGAGCTAACATCGATCCGTATTTTGATGAAATAAAAACCACTCTTTTGCTTGAAACTGATTATAAGCATGAAGGAGAACAAATTGACCTTTTTAACAATCGATTTTCAAGTTTAAATATTGAGATTCCCGAATGGATTCAGGAGTTTTCTTCTGATAAAGTACTTTGTATGACTTTTCTTGAAGGAAGGCATCTGGGTGAGTTTGTTAAAGAGAATCCATTGCAAGAGGAAAGGAATCACTTTGGGCAACTATTATGGGATTTTTTCCATGAGCAAATTAAAGGAAATGATTACATCCATGCGGATACTCATCCTGGGAATTTCCTTTTTACTCAGGATAAAAAACTTGGCGTAATTGATTTTGGCTGTGTAAAAAAGTTCCCTAAAGAATTTTTTTCAGACTATTTACAACTACTGCCAACACATTTGCGGGATAATGAAGAAGAAATCAGAGCATTATTTGAAAAATTGGAAGTCCTAAAGCCGGATTCTAAAAACGGCGATATTGAACAAGAATATTTCGAGTTTGCTAAAAACTATGGGATGGCATTCGCGAAACCTTACAAAGAAGATGTTTTCGATTTTGGTGATCCTGACTATGAACAAATGATTCGTCATTTCACGAAAGAAGCACCTCTTTCGAATGAACCTCGTGGAAATAAACACTTCATATATACCACCAAGGTTCACGTGGGTTTGTATAACATTCTTATCAAACTAAAAGCGCAGATTGATACTTCAACTAGCAAACAGGTATTAAGAGATGTTTTGGATGATGGGACTTTGTTTGGGTGAGTTTACCATAAAATAAACCAATCCCTTCCCTTTTGAAAAGGAACTCATTGATTATCTTCGAAATTGGTTGATGAGTTTGAGGCAGCATACCTCTTTAAATGAACAAATTAATTATCAGCCTTTAATTTACATTAGTATGTATTACTTGCTCTATCGCTTCGTATTTCCTACTATCTGTTAAATTGAAACTAATCGGGGGAATCTTTGCAGCAACTTAGAATGCCAGTTCTTGCAATTATCCTTGCAGGAGTATCTTTCTCCTCGTTTTTTATTTATCAGATTGAATCTCAAAAAAGAGTTTTGGAAACTGAGGCAATTGAGCTCTCCAAAGTTAAGTACGGTCTCTTCAATGTGGACGTATGGACCGAAGAATTAACCCGAATCATTATAAAGAGGGTAAATGAATTTGAATTATCCGAATCCAAAGAGTCTGAGCTCAGAAAAAAGATTGCCGAGTTTTTGGAGATAGCTATTGCAGAACTTGAAGAGGGTTTTGAAGAGGAAAATAAAGGTAGTGTTGGTGGATTTCTAAAACGAGGCGTCGCATCCGTTACAGATGTTTTTGGGTTGATGAGAGAAAAAACTCCGGAGATAACTGAAAGTATCATCATTTTTATACGCGATCCGGAAAACAAAGAGCTTGCTAAAGATTTTCTGATTGAAAAGATGCAGGAATACTCAGATAGTACCTTTTCAGAAATTGATTACTCTATATATAATAAGATTCTTTCTAAGCATAATGCTTCAGAAAAAAGACAAGCCATCGATATCATTAAAGAAAAAGTCGATAATTTAAACCGTAAAAGAACTCGATATTCCATCATTTTATTTGGAATTATTGGCTTGCTGGCATTAATGATTCCGCTTTCAAGTAATTTTATGAAAGCAGAGTTTACAATACTCACTTTTATTTGCGGCGTTTTACTTGCAGTGGGTATTTTAATTCCAATGATCAATATTGACGCTCGAATTTCACGGATGGAGTTTGAACTTATGGGCGAATCCATCATTTTCATCGATCAAGTTCTTTATTTCAAAAGTAAAAGTATCCTCGAAGTTGTCTGGGTGATGATCACTAATAAAAAAGTAGATGTAATGGCTGTTGGAGTCCTCGTATTTTCCTTCAGTGTATTGTTCCCGGTCTCGAAGCTTTTAGGTTCCCTCGTTCATGTTTATTCTGAAAAACTGAAAGATAATACTGTTATAAAATTTCTGGTTTTCAAAACTGCAAAGTGGTCAATGGCTGATGTAATGGTTGTAGCTATTTTTATGGCATATATTGGGTTTACCGGTATTATTTCTGAACAACTTTCCAGTTTGGAGAATATCGTTTTAAACGTAGATATAATGACCACGAATGCTTCCAGCTTACAAATTGGATTTTTCTTGTTTACTTCTTTTGCGGTTCTGAGCTTATTGGTTTCACATAAATTACAGTACCAGGAAGAGGATTAAGAATAAGTGAATTAGGAATTCTAAATTTTGAATTATGAATGAAGGGTTAAAAAAATTCTTGTTAATAGTTATTATTTTGATTCCGGTGCATTAGGGTATACCGCTATTCAAATGTCTGTTGCTGATTCTTCTGAAACTTATCCTCTCACCGGAAATATTCTATGGTAATTAAGAATTCAAAATTTAGAATTCCTAATTCACTTAGCTAATACTTCAAACTCATGCTCAAGGCGTTCTCCTTTTTCGTCCACTAAAACTAAAGTGTGTTTTCCGGGTTTTGGGGATAATGCCAGTTGATGAAAGGTCTCGGTTTCTCCCAAGAAAGTATCATCTAAATGCCAGAATATTTTTGTCTGCTGATCACGATGTGCAATTTCAAAAACAGTTTTTCCCATTGAGCCATCTATTTCTTTAGGTACATATATAATGGATGAATTAAACGGATAAATCAATCTCATAGTCAGTTGATCTTCTTCACCACAATTCGACGCCAAATGCGGAAGATCTTTGTAATCAGAATAAGCTCTTTTATAATACCATTCCTGAACGGGAGGTAATACAAACCAATTCTTAGCTTTCAATTCTGAAAGATCGGCACAACTGCTGTTCATTCTCTGAGTTTCCGAACTATTTACATATACCAATTGATGATAAGGACATACTTTGGTTTCCATTCCTGTTTTTGGAACCGATTCCGGCTTTGCAACCGGACAATAACTTCCGGCTCTGTGTCCACTTAATTCACAAACTAAAATCTCTTCCATTTCATAAATGGGTTCGTTAAACCAATCCGATTGTGGAAGCACATCAAAAACATCGAATAGAATCGGACCGGCAGCTTTTAAACCCGTTAACTCCGGGCGACCTTCGCCATCAGCATTCCCAACCCAAACTGCTACTACAAATTCTGGTGTAACTCCAATCGCCCATCCATCTCGATAACCGAAACTGGTTCCTGTTTTCCAAGCTACTTTTCGTGCATTTTGAAACCTTCTCCAGCTTGCTTCCTGATTTGGACGATTCACTTCGAGCATTGCCTGAAATGTACTCCAGATTACCCCTTCATTAATGGTCACAGATTGCTGTGATTCGTTTGATTTTCGATAATCAGCTTCTACTTTTTGGGAAAAGCTAATCGGCTCGTAGTTGTTTTTTATTTCTGTACTTGCGTCATACTTATTTAATTGATGGGCCAGTGATCCGTACACAGAAGCAATATCCCAGAGTGTGATCTCCGCGCCACCAAGGATAAGAGATAATCCATAGTGCTCAGGATTTTTAGTAATGGTAGTTATTCCTAATTCTTTCAAATAATGATGAAATTTCGGAACCCCAAACTCTTGCAACATATATACAGCCGGTACATTCAGTGATCTAGAAAGAGCTTCTGAAGCAGGGACCGCTCCATCATAGCTTCTGTTATAATTCTGTGGAGAATAATCGGAGAACTTTGAGGGAATATCCGGCACTAAAGTGTTTGGTAACATTTCTCCTTCATTCATTTTCATCAGATAAAGCAGTGGTTTCAAAATACTGCCGGAGCTTCTCGGAGCAGTGATCACATCTACACTTTGTCCGTGCTGACGAGAATATCCTTTGGTATTTCCCACATATGAAATGACTTCTCCGCTTTTAACATCCAGCACTAACACGGATGCATTTTGAATTCCGTTGGCTTTCAGTTTTTCATGATTCCGATCTACAACCCTATTCACTTTTTTCTGCAGATTTAAATCCAGTGAGGTCCGGGTCTTCTTACCTCTTAAATCTCCCGAATAGAATTTTGAAACCAAATGCGGAGCTTCATTCGGTAACGCTAAAGGTTTTTGCGGTAATGGCTCCAGTACAGACAAATCATAAGTAAGTGAATCTATTTTTTTACTTTCTAATAGTCTTTTTAAAAGACGATCTCGTTTTGCCTTAAGTGCAACGCTGTTTCTTCCAGGGTGAATGAGCGCCGGACTATTAGGAAGTACTGCAAGAGTGGCTGTTTCTGCCCAGGAAAGATCCGTAGGCTTTCTTCCAAAGTATCTCCAGGAAGCCGCTTCCAGTCCAACTACATTACCTCCGAATGGAGCATGAGCTGCATAAAGAGATAATATTTCATCTTTTGAGTAACTAAATTCAAGTCGGGTAGCCTGAATCATTTCTTTAAGCTTTTCCAAAACGGTCCGATCCGGATTTCCTTTTGCCAATCGTATAACCTGCATACTCAACGTACTGGCTCCGCTTACAACTTCTCCCGCGTTATAATTTTGTTTGATAGCACGAGCTATTGCAAAAGGATCGACTCCGAAATGTGACTCAAAATTTTGATCCTCAAATTCAATAATAGCTGTCTTAAATTTTTCCGGCACTTCCTTTGAAACCGGAAATCGCCACTGCTCATCTTCTGCGATCTTAGCACCGATCAAGACTCCGTTTCGATTTTCCAATACGGTGGAATAGGATGCGTTGAACAGCGGGTTTGGAAGGGAGAAGTAGAAACTAATTATTGATAGAACAACAAAAAGTAATAACACACCCCTAAATCCCCCCAGCCTGTCCGGCAGGCAGGTCTCAAGAGGGGATTTTTTATCGAGTTTTTCTTTATTTCTAAACCATTTTATCATTCAATATTCCTTTTTGGATATTCAATATTCATCTACTCTACCGGAATTACATTCACCCACATCCCTGCTGTTCGGGCACTTATGGTTTCATCATACATAGCTGTAGTATTTATGGATGGCAGATAGAATTTCCCCGCATAGCTCGCATTTAACTGCACCCGGAAAGTTCTGGATCTGTTGGCTCCAAGATCAAAATACGTATAGATGCGATCGTCCCGAATATCCTGATATTCAAAACTTGCCGTTGGCTCTGCAAAAGAAGCATCGTCCATTCGGGTATTTCTGATTTCCCAACCGGAAGGAAAGATCTGACTCAATGCCATTTCTTCGTAATCGCCTCGCAATCCCGGATTAGAAACTGTTACTTCGGCAATGAAGTCACTTCCTTGTTCAATCTGATTTGGGTCAATGGCATCACCATCGAGATCGGTAAATTTCACGGTTTGTCTTAAGCTGTTTGAGTTAGTGATGTCATCTCCTAATAAAGGAGTTCCCTGAAGAATCAATCGAGCAAATAAGGTGCCTTCCGAATTGTTCTTGAAAATCAATTTATTTTCGTTCAGTTCACTCATTTTTAGATCTATTTGAGTTATGAAAGCTCTTGAATCCACCTTTCCTTCTCTTCTTCCATTTAATAGGTAAGAAGCCTGAATATCCCCGGAAACATTGGTTTGTTCCAGAAATTTTGAAACGGCTATCAATCCATAGGCGGTCGTTTGTGTACTCAACCATCTTTGAGAACTAAGCTCCCTCGAAACTTCCTGAGCCATTAACGAAGCTTCTTCTTTACGTCCCAACAAACTTAAGGTCTCCAGTATCATTGCCTGATCACGAGTTGAAGATCCATAACTTCTGGAAAGTTCTCGATAGTCTTTAACTTCGGTTGATGTTCCTTCCACCACAGCATTTCCGGCTTCCGGTTGTCCTGCCAACACATAAGCTGCTGCCAATCGCCATCTTGCCTGATTTGAAAGATCTGTTTTTTCTCTAAGCCTGTTCATAGATCCCAGATCTGCAGAATTCGCAAGCGCCAGCGTATAAAGTCGATATGCCTGAATCAGATCAGAGCGTCTGTAATCATCATTTTCTGTCCAGCTTCGTGCTCTTTGCCGTTGAAAACGATTGATCCTGTTCATTAAATTCGAAGATACGTAATATCCTTTTTTCTGAGCTTCCAGTAAGAAATGATATCCATAACTGGTTCCCCACGCGTTCGGATCTTCTCTTCCCGGCCAGTATGCCAATCCTCCACTTGAGGTCATAAACTTTTCGATGCGCTTAATGGCACCGTTTATGTTTTTTTGGATATCAGCCGCTCGTTCAGAATTAATTTCCATTACATCTGCTACAAATAATTGTGGAAATGCTGCCGATGTGGTTTGTTCAATACATCCATGCGGATATCGAATCAGATAGTTGAGCCTTCTTCCAAAATCTATAGGCGGAATTCTGGATATTTCCAATGTTGCGGAATTAGTTCCTTCCATTCCCTGCGGATCAAAGATCACTTCCCAATCGCTGTCTTCCTCAACGGCTTTTGACTTTATATCTACAAAAGGCTGATTCGGATTTCGAACTGCGATCTCTATTTCATGATAAGCACTTTCATTTCCACTGTTAACTTCAACACGAACTTTACCTACACCAATTTCCGGTTTAGTTTTGAGTTTGAAGGTCACCAAATCATCCCCCGGCTCTGAAAATTTCATGGAAGTAGTAGAAGAACTTTCTATCACTTCAAACAAATCGTTGGTTTCAACTTTTATCTGAACGTCTTTAACAGATTCTTTCATGGCAAAAACATTCACCGGAAGATCCACTGTTTCTCCGGGGCCAAGTACTCTGGGCAAAGTCGCCAACACCATCACAGGTTTGCGTACAGGTGTAGTTGTTTCTGCTTCTCCATACGCGCCGTCTTGTCCTGCAACTATCATCGTCCGAACTGATCCCACATAATTAGGAATCTCAATTTCATGCTTATTCGTTTTTCCTTTCTCCAGATAAAACGGTCCTAAAAATCTAACCATAGGTTTAAAACGATTCGCTTCATTTAACGGATCTTCAGAGGCTTTCAATTCTCCATCTCCACCGATAGCCAAAATTCTGGATAACGAACCGGTATAAACATCGCTTACATCCCCGAATATATCCCAGGTTTTAATTCCCAAAGCTTCTCTGGCATAAAACAGATCGTGAGGCTGAGGAGTTTTGAAATTCGTCAGATCCAGTAATCCTTCATCAACTACAGCTACCGTATAAGTCATAGCTTTTTTATTGATTTCTGAAACTTCGATGATGGCTTTAGTTTCCGGTTTTAGTTCTTCAGGAAGTTTTACAATGGGTTTTAGTATTGTTGAAGGATCTTCCACCTCGATTGGAATCACTCCGTACATTCTGATAGGCAGATCGTTTTCGGTTTGTCCGTGGGACTGAACGTGCATCACATTCGCGAAGATATTTGGACTCATTTCTCCGGTGGTTTTAAATGTGTATTCCGTGCTTCCTGCTGAGGCTTCTATCCATCTTGTAGAAACTATTTTTGAACCCGTTTCCAAACTCACCAGAATTTTACTGCCTTCACTGCTTGGAATGTTAAGCGTTACGTTTTCACCTACTTCATATTTTTCCTTATCGGAACTGAAAGTCAATCTTGCCGGACTTACTCCCGATCCTCTGCCTCCATACCAACTGAAGTACACAATTTTACTCGATGAGTGTCCACCTGATTTATCTTTTACCCGAACCAGATAACGACCTCCTCTTTCTCTGTTCGTCAT
>Ga0189291_100453_pt1 | contig 12101 bp, 8 predicted proteins | sample UW1redminimetaG_FD_130331 | JGI IMG/M metagenome (GOLD analysis project Ga0189291, IMG submission 130331) | Marine microbial communities from the Costa Rica Dome - UW179B-red mini metaG | ecosystem: Environmental > Aquatic > Marine > Oceanic > Photic zone | place: Costa Rica: the Eastern Pacific... | reverse complement strand
TCTGCCCACGCCCACGCTCGTAGATTTACAGATGATTCCCCAAACGAAATAAGCCGAACAGGAACCAAGGGATCTCCCTCATCAATCTGAAGTTGTGTTCTTCCATCTATAAAATTAGGATGGCTTTCAACTTCTTCTGTCATTATTACTCGGGCCAAATCCAGATCAGAGTCGTAGCTGATGCTCATATCTATCCATTTTATGATCTTGCTGTCGGTGTAATTAGAATTAATCAGTACTTCATTACTGATAACAGAATTTGGAATGATAATTCGTTTGTTTTCAAAATTCCTGATTACCGTGTGACGGAGGTTTATATCCTCAACTACTCCATTTAGATCTGTTCTCACTAAAATTCTATCACCGATCTTATATGGTTTAAAGATCACTATAAAAACACCGCTCACAATATTTGCTAACGCTTGCTGAGCAGCAAAACCAACTGCAATAGCTAATAATCCTGCACTTGCAAACATACCCTTGGCAATGCCTCTAAGCTCAGGAATAATATAAATTGAAACTCCAATCCCAATAAGATAAATAAGTACAGTAACGCCTCTTTTCAGGAATTTCAAATTCGTCAGATCTGAATGTCCTTCTTCCATTTCTGAACGCTTAATAGCTCTCCTGAATAAACTAGCAGAAACCAATCCCGCTAAAAAGGTTAAACCCATAATCACACCAATAGAGATCAATAAAAGGTATTGCTCAGGAATTAAATTTCTAATTGCGTCCATTATCTAAAATCTATTTTAATTTCTGAAGTAAATCCTTGCTGTATCTTTAATCTTTGTTGAATGTAGTAAGGCTCGGGTTTTACAAAGGGAGATATTTCCCCAAAATCCCATATACCATTCCCATTAATATCATTATAAATCACCAAAGTATATTCAATTGGAGGAATATCATCAATTGTAATACGCCCGTTAAAAGTAGTATCAATTTCAAAAGTACTATTATCATCAAATAATTTAAAAGTAAAAACGTCAGTTGTATCCTCAGATAAAACTTCCACTTCTACCCCACCAAAATTAACTGCATCCCAAATATTTGGATTCAACAACTGTCGCCTTCTGGTTTTAGGATTCCAGATCAGAAATCTATAATCAACGCCTTCTAACCAATTTCCCTGTGGAGATATTGTGAGCTTATTATCCAAAACAGACATGTTGGGCCAATTTTTAAAGTCAACCTCCCCTTCTACAACAACGGATGAATCCAGAATCTCCGGTTCAGTAATCGGCCGAATAAATTCTACTTCAAGGTTTTGATCAGGAAACAGGCCATTTTCACCATTAAAAGTGAGTATATCCTGAGTTACTGTATCATCCTGATTGCTTCCTAAAAATGACTCTTGCAGATCTATTGCTTCATTCCCGGATTCATCAAAAATATTTGAAATATCTATTGAGTAACTACTATCAGCTTTAAGTGGTTTATTTGCGTATGCAAAAGCAAGAAAAGATTCTTTCTCAGGAATATATAAAGGATACGCGGTAGTGTGGAAATTACCGAGTGAATCGAGAACTGTAATATTTGTGGAGGAGGTAAAACGAACTTCTTCACTAAATCTTAGTCTCAGCCTTTGTGAAGATAAGAGCCCAACTGCTTGTAATTTTGGACTGGTTGTATCTGCTTGAAACCAATATGCTACATCCAAAGTATCTTTTCCATTTTCTTCTAATTTTACATATTCTTTATTAAAGGGGAGTGCGGTTTCATTTTCTTTATCCCAGATTTTATTCCTGTTTCTATCATCCAGAATAATTGCTCTGTATCCCCCTTCTCTTAAATACCCAAATTTAAAAGAACCTCCCGTATCCGGTTCAGCTGAATAAGTTGCTCTATTATCGAAATTTACAGGCTCCCTGTACAATAACACCTTTACACTTGTTTGTGGCTTTCCTGTTTCTGCATTTCTGATTCTCCCAAAAATTTCACCTTCATCAATCTTATCTCCGGTTGAAATAGCTAACTGCTTGGGAGCGCCAATGCCATTCCCTCTTGTATCTGAGGTTTTTCCTCCAACAGTTACTATGATAGTTGTTGAATCGGGGAGTTCTTCTTCAAATTCTACCGTTGCAGTTTTACGTTTCCACTTTACTTTGTAATCAAGGCCTAATTCAGGTTCAATAGTCAATTCTTTTTCGAATGAAGATCGGTTAACAAACTCAGAAAACTCAAAACTAAAAGATCTGCCTTTATAATTTACAGTTCCTGTTTTTGGTGAAGTTTCTTCTATATTTGGACCAACTTTATCCGGAGGACCTCCGGTTGGAGCAGTTGGTGTTGCACATGATAGAAAAAAAGTTACAACGAGTAACACGTTTATGTGATATATCAATCTCAAAGATTTAGCGTACTATAGATTCAATGATTATTTTCAACAAATATACTAAGCGAACAACAACTTATTTTAAATAGATTGCATCTAATACAAAAACATATAAAAATACTTCTGCCTGTGAAACTGAGCAGCTTTATCATTCTTTATATTTTTGGAATTCTTAGCATTGGCTGCCACTCTTATGTATTAGATGATGCCCAATTTGACCTCAGAGATAGTTTTACAGCGGGAGATTATCAGTATTCTGAAGAACTACTTAAAAAATTCAAAAAGAAAGACATCTACAGGTCAAAAGATGCTGTGCTTTATAATCTTGAAAGCGGAATCATTTATCACTTTTCGGGAAAATATGATTCCAGTAGTGTGTTCTTTACAGCTGCTGAAAACGAGATCGATGAAAATTATACAAAAAGTATTAGTCGCGGAATTGGTTCATTCTTAACTAACGACAATAAGTTGGTTTATGATGGTGAACCTTATGAAGATCTTTATCTCAATACTTTTAAAGCTTTGAATTATATGCATCTTAAAGATTGGGAAGCAGCTTTAGTTGAGACCAGAAGAATGACTTATAAGATGGAACAGCTGGATATCAAAATAAAAGGACTGGCTGAAGCCTTTTCAAAGTCAGACTCGACAAATAAAGCTGAGTGGAAAACCGGTGACATCAATATTCAAAACAGCGCCCTTAGTCATTATTTAGCTACAGTTTTATATGCAAAAGCCGGAGACTTCGACGATGCTCGTATTGAACAGGAGAAACTCAATATTGCTCTTCGTGAACAGGCATCAATATCTTCATACAATAAAAACAGAGATGAAGATTTTAAGCATCTTAGAGATGCTAATTCATATAATGTGCTATTAACAGGGTTTACCGGGCAAGCCCCTTATAAAGTTCAGGAAGATGTCAGGCTGTTTTTTGACGATTATGATGATAAAAAAGACAACGAATTTTATCTTAAATTTTCATTCCCCGTTTTAGAAACACATCGATCTAATGTTGATTATGTTCGAGCTGTTGTCAACGATTCTTTGAGGATTCCTTTATATCTGATTGAAGAAATGGACAAAATTTCAGCAGAGGTTTATAAAGCGAAACAACCTATTATATATTCCAGAGCATTGGTCCGTGCGAGTACAAAAGCAGTTGGAACAAAATTGATCTCAGAAATTGTTGGGAAAAAAAATGAGGGTTTAGGTGATTTTTTAAAGTTCCTGGGTTTTATAAGCCAAGAAGCCACTGAAAAAGCCGACTTAAGAGCTTGGCAAACAATGCCCGGGAAAGCATGGATGGAAGTAGTTAAACTTCCTGTTGGAACACATACCGTTCGGTTGGAATATATGAGCGACAGAGGCAGAACATTATTTTTTGACGAATTTGAAATTAAAATTACTCCAAATACAGAATTAGAATTGATTGAATCTATCTATTCGAATTAACAAATTAACTTTAAACAAAACTCAATTGCTATGAAATACTCACTATTACTTACTCTGCTGGTTTCTTTTTTACTGGTAGGTTGCAAACCATCACAAAAGGTGTCCAGAATCGATCCGGGAACCACCACTGATCTATCAGGCAAATGGAATGACACAGACGCCAGATTAGTAGCTGAAGAAATGATTGATGATGCGATGTCAAAGCCATGGTTGAATCAATTTAACAGAAACAATCAAAAACCTCCGGTTGTAATTGTTGGAAGAGTCAGAAATGAAAGCATGGAACATATTGATACTGAAGTTTTCACAAAAGAATTAGAACGTTCGTTTGTAAATTCCGGAGAAATTTCTGTAGTAGCTAGTTCGCAAGAAAGGCAGGAAATCAGAGATGAACGTCTTGATCAACAAACAAATGCTTCATACGAGACTACAAAGAAAATGGCTCAGGAACTTGGAGCTGATTTTATGATGATCGGAAATATTAATTCCATTGTAGATGAAACCATTGATAATAAAACTCTGGCTGTTTTTTATACCATTAATCTTGAATTCGTTAATGTAGAAACAAATCAGAAAGTTTGGATCGGCAATAAAAAAATCAAGAAATTGATCGAACGAAGAAATTACCGAGGCACTCCTTAATTATTAGCTCATTTCGGTAAAATTATAGTACTAAAAGGCTTTCAGTTTCTGAAAGCCTTTTTATATTTTGAAAGGAACTAACTACTGCTATGCTAAAAAATTATCCTGCGATATATACAGATTTCTATGAACTCACCATGGCGCAAGGCTACTATTTGTCTGGTAGAAAAAATGAAACAGCTGTTTTTGACTACTTTTTTCGGAAAATACCTTTTAAAGGAGGTTATGTGGTATTTGCAGGATTAAGTGATTTTTTAGAAATCATTAAGGGTTACCGGTTCCATCAGGAGGAATTGCATTATCTGCACACTCAAGGTTTCAAAGATTCCTTTCTCGATTACTTAAAAAATTTCAGTTTTACCGGCAATATTCATTCTGTTAAAGAAGGTGAAATTGTATTTGCGAGTACTCCCCTGCTCAGGATAGAAGGTAATATTATTGAAACTCAGATCATTGAAACAATCTTACTCAATATTATCAATTTTGAATCTCTTATTGCTACCAAAGCTTCACGAATAAGACAAGCTGCAGGCGAGCGTTTAGTTCTGGATTTTGGGCTACGACGCTCTCAAGGCTTTGGAGGAATTCAGGCAAGCAAAGCAGCGGTAATCGGAGGACTTGATGGCAGCTCAAATGTTTATGCAGGAATGGAATTCGGATTAAATGTGAGCGGTACAATGGCTCATTCCTGGATACAATCTTTTCCTAATGAACTAGCTGCTTTCAGAACATATGCCGAGCATTTTCCCAACAACACCATTTTGTTGGTGGATACTTATGACACTCTAGAGCAAGGAATTCCAAATGCTATAACAGTAGCACAGGAACTTAAAGAAAAAGGATATTCGCTTAAAGCGATCCGGTTGGATAGCGGTGACCTTGCATATCTCTCCAAAAAAGCCAGAAAAAAACTAGATGCTGCCGGTTTTCCCCATGTAAAGATTGCCGCATCTAACCAACTTGACGAATATCTTATCAAGAGTTTACTGGATCAAAAGGCTCCAATTGATATCTTTGGAGTAGGCACAAAACTTGTTACTGCTTATGACAATCCAGCTTTGGATGGTGTATATAAACTTGCTTCAGTAAATGATAAGCCGACACTTAAGATTTCAGAGAATGTGGAAAAGATCACTTTGCCCGGAATCAAAAATGTTACTAGATATTTCAATGAAGACGGTACTTTTTATGCTGATGGAATTTCTTTGCAAAATGAACAAAAACCGGTTTCTCATATTGAACATCCCTTCTTACCTACCAAGAAAACTAAAGTAATCGATTTAAAGTCGGAACCTCTGTTATCCAAGGTTGTAGAAAATGGTGAAGTTATTAATGATATTTGCTCAGCAACTAAAAGCAGATCATATTTCAGACAGCAAATTGAAAAACTCAGTCCTGAATATAAAAGGTTTGATAACCCTCATGTTTATAAAGTGGGAATTAGTACTGAGCTAAAATCGCTCAGAGATACAATGATTCAAAAAAACTCCAAATAATTAATTATGCATGCACTCCTAGTTATTGATGTACAAAATGATTTTTGCCCGGGAGGCAACCTTGAAATTCCGGATGGTGATCAGATTATCGCCTCTATAAACCAACTCACTCCCTTCTTTGATTGTGTGGTACAAACACAGGACTGGCATCCATTAAATCATAGCAGCTTTGCTTCAAATCATAAAGGTAAAAAACCCAATGAAACAATTTCTATGGATTATGGAGAGCAAATCCTGTGGCCAAATCACTGTGTTCAGGAAAGCCGAGGAGCTGAATTTCATCCTGATCTGGAAACAAAAAATACAAACATGATTATCAGAAAGGGATTCAGACCCGGAATAGATTCTTATTCTGCTTTCTATGAAAATGACAAGATCACCAAAACAGGATTAAAAGGGTATTTAGATTCCCTCAATATTGAAACAGTCTTTATCACAGGTTTAGCAACTGATTTTTGTGTGAAATGGACCGCTTTAGATGCTATAAAGTGTGGCTACAGAACATATGTAGTAAATGACGCAGTGAAAGGAATTGATATTGAGAACTCTGTAGATGTAGCGATGAAGGAAATGTATGAAGCCGGAGTCGAATTTATTGACTCCTCATATTTAGTCCCTTTTCTTAATGACTAATACACACTTTGATTACTGTATTCTGGGTGCCGGGCTTGCAGGACTAAGTCTTGCAAAAGAACTATCCGAGTCATCAATCGAAACAAAAATTCTAGTGGTTGATACAAATGGAATTGGAGCCGGTGCGTCAGGGTCACCAATAGGCCTGGTAAACCCCGCAACCGGGCGTTTTGCTAACAAATCATGGAAAGCCGAAGAATCTGTTAATGCAATCAAAGCCAATCTTAAAGATGTATCGGAATACTCATCAGAAACATACTATGTATCGAATGGAGTCATCAGACCTGCTATGGACTCTAAAATAGCCCTGAGAATGAAGGAGAACATCCATACAGCGGCTTGGCCAAAGGGATGGTGCAATTGGATGGATGAAGAGGAAATAAAGCGGGATTTCCCAAATTTAACTTGCAAGGATGGTGGGGTTTGGATTGCAGTGGGTTCTACCGTTGCAATCCCGGTTTATCTGAAAGCTTTAGCTAAAAAGCTTGTACGTAATGGAGTTGAAATAGTAACTCATACACAATATGATGTTCAAACAGAGAAGACCTCTACAAAAAATAAGGTGCTGGAATCAAATTGGAATCTAAAGTTAGAACATAACATCGAGTACAGCATAAAAAACTTAGTAGTAACAGCGGGAATAAAAACACAGGAGTTTGATTTTTGGAAAGATCTGCCGATTCATCCTATTAAAGGACAAGTTGCCGTTTTCGAATGTGAAAATGAGTTCCCTTATGACTCTGCTGTATCAGCCACAGGTTATTTTGCTTCCATTGATAAAAAAACTTTTGTTGCAGGAAGCACATACGAACACAACTTTGATCATGAGAATACTGATGAAAAAGGTCTTAATTATGTTCAAAATAGGTTGTTACGTGTTATTCCTCAGTTAGAAAACAAAATTACACTCATTAGTCAGTGGAGCGGAATTAGAGCTTCTACACGAGATCGAATGCCAATAGTTGGAAGTCATCCAACCATTCCAAATTGCACGGTATTTACAGCTCTGGGATCAAAAGGTCTTCTCTACAGCAGTTTGATTGCTAAAGAACTGGTAAGTTATTTTAGAAATGAAGGCAGCATTTCAAATGAAATTTCTATTGGTCGATTCTAAAGAGCTTTAACCCTCTTGTATAAAAAAAGCCTGTTATTACAAAAATAACAGGCTTCATAATAAAGTATAAAGTCAAAAAAATCAGAAACGAAGTAACAATCCGCTAAATGCTGTAGCAATAGCACCACCGTTCTCAGTGTCATTTCCAACAATAGAAAGTCCTGCAGATAGTTCAAGGAAATTGAGATCAATACCTGCTCCTGCTGAATAGACATTAGATGAATATCCACCTACTCTTGTTCCAACTCGAAGTGGAATAAGCCCAAGTAGCCGGTATTCTAAACCTAAGTTTAATACGCTGTTTTTACGATTGGTTCCACTATCATTAAATCCAAAACCGTAATCAACAGATGTAGTAAGTTTGCCCATAACTAAGGAAGCTCCAAAGTTGTACATTGTCGGAAGTTCATACTCAAAACCGGTTAGGTCTTCTGCATCGAAATCTCCATAGACTTGATTTTGAAGGCTATCTGCAAGATCATCATAAAAATCTCCCGGTTCTTTATCATTTCCTGCTCCGGTAAAATCAAATTCACCATTTGCAGTAATTGCCGTTGGAGTTTTATTGAAATCAAGTTTTCCAATATCCGTAATTGACATCGAAACCCTTAATGTCTTTCTCTTTCCAAAAAAGCCATCAATAATCGGAACTCCGGAAATATCCATTTCTAATGTCGCTCCTAGATCAAGCCCGAATCCTGTAGCATTCACATCAGCCGCACTCCCGTTGTCACCAATATAATCATCAATAACTACGCTATTATCTGCATCATAATCAGCTTCAAAGTCTCTTAAATCCTGTGCTAATGCACCTGATGTGTTGAGACTGTAGTCAAAGTCATGGATAATCCTATTTACATATTGGCTATTTCCATTTCTCTGTAACTGAATAGTTGAGTTAAAATCTAATGTAGATTGCTGAATTCCGATAATATATTTAGGTGCAATACCTGCATAAAGCTTCACATTCTTAGCAAAAAGAAGGTCTGGTAAGCTTAGAATTTCACGTGCATACCCAATTGATATTTCACTATAAGCTACTGCTCCAAAAGAGAAATTTACCGGTGTAATATCATCCAGTTCTTCCGGATCTAATCCATAAACACCAACTTCAGCAAAGCCTCGATTTATATTAAAACTCTCGGTAACTCTTACTCTTGTTGCAAGACTTACAGATGATTTCTTTCCTCGATTTGAAAAGCCAAAAGGAACTAAACTAAATGTTGACGAAGCATCCCTTGTAAGATTAGAATTTGTTCCACCAAATAGCTCTGTAAGCATATTCTCGGCTAATTCTCCTTCCAGAGTTAATCCTTTTGTAAAGTATTTATCATATACATCCAGATTAAGGAGTGTACCTCCAGCTCTTAAACCAATTCCACCTGCTAAACCGAGACTTCTTTTTGGTCTCTTTCTAGTTGGATTGATCATCAGGTTAGCAGGGTTCACAAAGTTTGCATGGTAACCATCAACATATGCTGTTCCTCCGCCTCCCATTCCAAGACTCATAGAATTAAAATGTCTTGATTGACTGATTGCCTCTAGTGAGGTAAACAGAATAACAAATAAACTTATTGATATTATTTTTTTCATTTTGTTACCTCCTATTTGCCTTTAACTTCGGTTTGTATTTTAATTCGAGCCCCTAAACTAATTGTGAATGAATCATTCGCTCTTAGTTTAACTGCTTTATTTTCTGATGATCTTAAGTTTATCGAAAACTCGACAAAATCCACATCTTTAAGTGATGTTAATTCATTTTCTGTTAATGTAAAACTGAAAGAATTATCAGTACTGCCATTTGAAAAGCCGGTTACATCGTCTACAGGAGCTGCTCTTAACCTTATTTCTTCTCCGGCAATAGGTAGTTCAAACAATTCATTATCAAGTGAATCTTGAAACGATAGAAAGATGTTTAAACCCATTGGAAGATTGTTAGAATACACAATAAATATACTTCCTTCCTGCAGATCATCTCCGGGGTCAATACTAAAATCTAGTGAGTCAGTAAAACTAGCCGGTGCTCCAACTTCAGTGCTAAATGCTAGTGGCAGATCGACGTTTAGGTTTGGGTCGAATTCAAGTGGAGTTTGAATTGAAGCTTCGTTCTCTCCTTCATTTACCACAGCTCTACCAATGAATCGTATATCACTTGGCAGGTTGTTTAAAAAATCGTCAACATTTGTAGTGGCGGTGTTGAAAGGAATTTGACAAGTATTACTTTGACAATCACTGTTATTATCAATTGAAAATTTGATCAATTGATTAGGGTCTAGTTGTACCCCATTAGCAACAAGCCCAGTAAAAGAAGAACGATCGGCTTCTACAACTTCATTAGCACTTCCGCTTTTTCCGGTAAGATAAACTTCGTTTCCTTGTCCATCTACACCAACTAAGGCTGCATAAATAGTAGTCTCAATTGAAATATTTGAGTTGTAGTTTATATTTATAATCGGGTTCGTGAATTGAAATCCATCAATTTGATCGGAAAGCTCATCCAGACCATCAATGCTAGTTATTTCAGCTTCATTATCATTAAATACATCAAGTATTTCAGAACCATTATCGTTACTTAGATCATTATCCCCAAGAAGAACATTCTGAGCAAGTATAATTCCAAACGCAGTTTCAATCCCTAAGTTGGAAATATCAACTGTTGCTGTTATTTCATCAGTTTCAGCAATTGTAACTGCTCCTGCATTAGGACCAGTTTGCGTATTTTCAGTAGCCGAAATAATATTATATGAAACTTCATTATTCTCGGCGAAAATTCTATAACCGGTTAAGTCAACTGTAACATCTGAAGCTGTACTATTTCTTGGAATGGAAGGAAAGTTTAAAACCAAGCTATCTTCAACTCCAAAGTCATCATTTCTAATACCCGGAAAAGAAATCTGAAGTGTTTCGATTCCGATTCCCATATCATTGACAAGGTTAGTAACTGAGATTTGCCCTGAGTTTAACTGTACATAATGACTTGGATCAGTAAATCGAAATTCAGTATCACTAAAAGTTGAAGTACTGGAAGTACTGAAATCTTGTGGTTCAAGATTAGCAGTTACAGAAGACGCAAAAAGATCAGAACCATTTGCAGTATTAATAATCAAATCACCATCATTAGCTGGATAAGTAAAACCATCCCAAGTCAATACTACTTCAACTGCAATGTTACTTAATTGATCGCCATCTGTAAAAGTAACACTAGCTGTTTCTGTAGCACCTACTGTAAGATTTGAAAAACTAGCAACAGTACCAACTTGTGAGCCATCAGAAAGCAAAGTTACATCAAGAGTTTGAATTTCAAAACCAAGTTCATTCGTAACGGTGATATCTAAAGCACCATCTCGTATAGTCGCACTGGAGAAGAAATCTGTATTACTTCCAATATTAATATTAACCGGCATGGCGGCGTTGCTACCTGCAGGCACCGGAGTTCCTGCCGGAGGTGTTGCTCCTCCTGAAATCTCTGAGAAGTTAGTGGATCCTAAATCTCCGCCACCTGATGAAAAACTACCAATTTCAATTTCACCTACTTCCGAACTGAAAGAAGTGTTACTTCCATCGATCTCAGGAATAGCATCGTCTAAGTCGCCAAAGTCAAACTCTTCATCTGTTGTAATTGAAATTAAACCACTTGAAGGATCTACAATAAAAAGAGAATCTAAATCCTCACTAGTAGAATCAATAAGAGCTCCTGTGCTATCACCTAAGAAAACATATGTTTTATTATTGATTAGTGGTACTTCAACCGTTTGTGCTGTTTTAAAATCGGGTTTGTCCGGAATGCTCAAGTCACACGAAGCAAAAAAGCCGAATATGAAAAAAGCACACAGAATGTATTTGAATTTAGCCATCTATGTAGATCTTGTTTTAATTGAATTCCTTTGTGTTTAAAACACAGCCGAAATAATACGTTTTTTTTTGAGCAAGTATATTAAGAATATGTAATAATAAAAGCGCTACATATTTCGGTAGTATATCAAATAAGTCTAAAACTTACATTATTACTATAATATTCCATTCCATTATTGAAAATAGATTATAATCTAAAACCTCTTTTTCTTTGAATGTTTTTTTGATTCTAAGATTCATTTTTTGATATAATTTTTCTATAGGAAGAATTACTCATTCTAGTAGGCATAAGTACCTATATAGATCTTAAGGTTTAGGTCGGTAAGCTTAAAATTGTGATACATTGAATTGACATAAAAATAAGAGCGGAGAGGGAGGGATTCGAACCCTCGGTACCCTTGTGAGGCACACACGCTTTCCAGGCGAGCCCGTTCGACCGCTCCGGCACCTCTCCGTTTATTCAATAATGAATGGGCGTCAATGATAGAGTAATTATCACTGTATATCAACAGTTAAAATCCGAAAGAAAATACCTGAGTTGTATATGCTTTTACAGCAACTCCATTATCCTTTG
>Ga0189291_100452_pt1 | contig 12120 bp, 13 predicted proteins | sample UW1redminimetaG_FD_130331 | JGI IMG/M metagenome (GOLD analysis project Ga0189291, IMG submission 130331) | Marine microbial communities from the Costa Rica Dome - UW179B-red mini metaG | ecosystem: Environmental > Aquatic > Marine > Oceanic > Photic zone | place: Costa Rica: the Eastern Pacific... | reverse complement strand
TATGTCCAATAAGTTTGCATTATCGGACGTATAAATATATGCTGGGCGACATGTCGAAATACCACGGGAAATCGCCCTCAAGTCCAACAAATGCGCCCTGCCAGAACGAGGATGACGAGAGACATCCTTCTTCCGGGGAGGCTCTAAGCCTCCCCACCTTTGTTGCTGGTTCTGGTACACTCGATCGGCTGGTTGAGACTGCCCGTGACTATGCGAAGCAGGCTGCATCTGAGAACACGCTCAAGGCCTACGCGAAGGATTGGGCACACTTCTCTCGCTGGTGCCGGATGAAGGGCATAGACCCCCTGCCCCCCTCGCCCGAAATGATCGGCCTTTACCTTGCAGACCTGGCGGCACCAACTGGCAAGGCCCCTGCCCTTTCGGTTTCGACTATAGATCGGCGGCTCTCAGGTCTCAGTTGGAACTACACACAGCGTGGCTTCACACTCGATCGTAAGAAACGTCACATCGCCACAGTGCTGGCCGGAATTAAACGCAAGCACGCCCGTCCTCCTGTTCAGAAAGAGGCCATCCTTGCCGAGGACATCCTTGATATGATTGCGACCCTTGGATTTGGGCTGAGAGACCTACGAGATCGGGCCATTCTGCTGATTGGATACGCAGGAGGTCTCCGTCGTTCTGAAATCGTTAGCCTAGATGTGCACAAGGACGACACGCCCGATAGCGGCGGCTGGATCGAGGTTGAAGAAAAGGGCGCCCTACTCACGCTCAATGCCAAGACCGGCTGGCGCGAAGTCGAAATTGGGCGCGGCTCAAGTGATCAGACTTGTCCTGTGCATGCCTTGGAGCAATGGCTGCATTTCGCTAAGATTAATTTTGGCCCGGTGTTTGTCCGCACATCCCGTGATGGCACGAGTGCGCTTAAGGCGCGGCTCAGTGACAAACACGTCGCCCGTTTGATCAAGCAAACCGTCCTGGACGCCGGCATCCGGTCCGACCTTCCGGAAAAAGAGCGCCTCACGCTGTTCTCGGGTCACTCTCTGCGTGCCGGTCTGGCGAGTTCCGCCGAAGTCGACGAACGCTACGTCCAAAAACAACTGGGCCACGCTTCTGCAGAGATGACACGGCGATATCAGCGGCGAAGGGACCGATTCCGGGTGAATTTGACGAAAGCTGCGGGTCTCTAGTTTTAGCCTAACTGACGCTTCTTAATGGCAAACAGCTTTTTCATCTGATTTTGCAAGGCTACCTCCCGACTTCATCCTTGGCTCGGGACGTAGGTCGGGTTCTCCCCAGAGGGGACCAAAAGTCTTACTTTCCCGCATGTAAGGTGCGCGAAAGTAAGACTGCGATCTCTATTGGGAGCGCCCCCGAAACCCACTAAACGTCGTCTGAGGAGACGCCGCTTGGCTTTTTTCCGCGACAACGGCTTTCCACAGCTTCTTTAATTCAACCGATTCGAGACCTAGACGTGATTGCTATCGATTGTGGTCATGTGGCTATATCGTACAACATCTTGCGGCAACTCACGGAAATTTTGATAAAGTGTTTTTTTACATTGGGTTAATAGGAAATTTTCGGCATCCATTGCTGAATACAGACGCACCCCATCACTGAAAGGGTCAAAAAATTGTTGCCTGGGGATAAGTTGCGTGTCATGAGTTCAATTGTCGCAAGCTGACGTAAATCACGCCTTTTAGCGACGAAACACAGATGACCCACTAAGAGGTCGTGAGGGCAGCATGAATTCTGACGGAAATATCGCGCAAACCAGTTCTATCGCAGCATCTATTGCGTCGAACGCTGCCCGCCTGTCGGAAGCGCTTAACAACCATATGCGCAATAGCTTCCAGCCCGATAGTAGAAAAGCGCTACGTAAGTTTCATCCTGCGGAAGTATCAGAGCTCACCGGCATCAGTATGTCGAACCTTCGAACGCGGCATCAGGAAGGTGATTTCCCTGATGTAGAGACGGATTCCAGAGGTCGCAGGCTCTATACCGCCCAAGAGATTGACCAAATCCGCCATGTGATGGCAAAGACCGGTCGGAATGGCGAAACATACCTTCCCGGACGGCGCGAGAACGATGCCCTTCAGGTTATTTCTATAGTGAACTTCAAAGGCGGATCCAGCAAGACAACCAGCGCCATCCACTTGGCTCAACGCTATGCGTTGCGAGGCTATCGGGTACTTGCGATCGACATGGACCCACAGGCGAGCTTGACCACGATGTTCGGGTACCGTCCTGAGATCGAGTTTGCTGAGAGCGGCACCGTTTATGACGCGCTAAAATACGAAGACCCTGTGCCGCTGAGCCAAGTCATCCGAAAGACATATTTTCACAACCTTGACCTCGCTCCGGCAGGTCTCTTGCTATCCGAGTACGAGACCGAAACAGCGTATGCGCTTCAGCACAAGATCGACCCGCCATTCACACAACGCCTTGCGATCGCTCTCGACGAGGTCGAAGCAGACTACGATCTCGTCATCATCGATTGCCCGCCTCAACTTGGCTTCACAACAATGACAGCTTTGTTGGCGTCTACCGGCCTTCTAATCACGGTTGTTCCCAGCATGTTGGATGTTGCATCAATGGCGCAATTCCTTGAAATGGCTGGAGAAACTGTCCAAACTCTCGAGGAGGCGGCAGGGCCCATCGACTGGAATTTCCTTAAGTTCTTAATCGCTCGATATGAACCAACCGACGTACCACAGTCACAAATGGCGGGTTTCTTGAGGTCTATTCTCTTGGATCAAGTGTTGACCACTCCGATGCTCAAATCCACAGCGATCTCAGACGCTGGGATGACGCAGCAAACCATCTATGAGCTGGATCCCTCGCAAGTCGTAAGGAAGACACTAACACGCATATTAGAGTCTGTTAATGGCGTCGCAGATGAGTTCGAAAAGACGATCCAGCAAGCTTGGGGAAGGGAAACTGACTAATGGCCCGTAGAAACCTTTTTCAGCCCCCTCCCCCTCCCGATGCGGCCAGCACTGCGGCACCAGCCGGAGAACAAAAGGCACGATTCCCGAATACCGGCGCAATGAGCGGCGTTAAATCCACTTTGAAGGATGTCGCGAGCAACGCGGTAAGAGAAATCTCCGTTGATGTCATTGAAGAGAACGGCCCCAAGGACCGTCTCTCTTTCACCGATGCTGATGTTGTGACGCTAGCTGAGAGCATTAAGGCACACGGCCAACAAGTACCGATTATGGTGCGCCCCATCGCGGACAAACCCGGACACTACAAGATCGTTTATGGTCGCCGCAGACTGCGGGCCTTACGATCGCTCGGCATCCCCGCGAAGGCTCTTGTCAGATCTCTTTCTGACGAAGAGGCCATTCTCGCTCAGGGGCAAGAGAACACCCAGCGTCTGGACCCCAGCTTCATTGAAAAAGCCCTATTTGCGACCGAGCTGGCCACAAGTGGCTACGAGCAGGCCATCATTCTGGATGCCCTTGCTGTAGACAAGCCAATGCTATCCCGCATGACCAAAGTTGCACGGTCTATTCCAAAGTCAGTCATTGAGCAAATTGGATCCGCTCATGGCATTGGACGGAGGCGTTGGGAAGAGCTGGCAGACCAGTCGCGCAGCGATAGCGTCGATCTTGAACAGGTCACCGCAACGCTTCAGTTTAATGCGGCCAAGAGCTCCGACGACCGCTTTGGCATGGTCAGTGACGCCATTACTCAGGCGCTAAAATCTAAGGCCACTAACAAACTAGCTGCACCCCCTACCCTCTCCATCAAACTTGGTGATGGGACGGCTTTGGCTGAAGTAAAAGAAACGGCCCGTGCTTTGACATTCAAGCTGTCGAAGTCTGATGCCCCAGAATTTGCCCAGTGGATGCGTAACAACGCAGAAGCTGAGCTTACGCGCCTCTATGAGGCGTGGCAGTCAGAGCAAAAGCCTGACTGATGTCGACCGAGCAGTAAAACTTAAAAAAGGAGCACGACCAACAACCCAAAAAAGAAAGAGCCCCCCAAGGTTTCCCTAGGAGAGCCCAATCTGTTCTTTGCACTTTCAGATTTACCAGCTTCTCCGCGCCAGTCAACAACAACCGATTCGGTTGCTGAAGATTTGCGGCCTTTTTTCTGATTTTCAGAGATATCGGAGCCTTTCACATCAGGTTGTCGTGAAAAAACATGGCATTTATACAAGCAACTGCACCCACTGGGCTGCGGACCAGCGAAATATTGTCCGCGGACAATTCCATTCCAGAACGCCACATCGTTGTCGCAACGCTCCGAAACGCGGCCCCGCGGCTCGGTCTCAGTGCATCGGTGATTTCAACATTGGACGCGATGCTTTCGTGCCTCGCTCCAAAGCGCAACCACCACACCGTGTTTGCATCAAACTCAACGCTCACGTTCCGGCGCAATGGCATCTCAGACAGAACAATCAGACGCCACGCAGCGACGCTTCAAGAAATTGGCCTGCTCGTTCGCCGTGACAGCCCCAATCGGAAACGGTTCACAAAACACAACAGCCACGCCGGCCAAGCCCTTCGCTTTGGCTTTGACCTCTCACCACTTTTCGATCGTCTGCATGAGATTGCTTCAATGGCGGCTGAGGTCATGAAGGAACGAGAGCAAATTGACTATCTGCGTGCCAAAATCCGCGCGGCAGCCAATGCAAGCCTGATCGACAACCCAAACGATGCGATGGCTCTGAACGTCTTTCGTATCCTCCGTAGGAAATTGTCCCTTGAAGACTGTGAGAAAATTCTCTCAGCCCTGCCAATCAAAGAAGTTGATGCAGAGTCACCAGATGATCAAACTTCTAATCTAACGACTACATTGACCGCCAGTGACGGTCAAAATGTCCGGCACCATCATAAGTCAAATAAAGAACATATTGATAAAGAGGACATCTCACAAAAAAAACAAACCACTCCTATGCCTTCAGATGCTCCAATCACAGTACCAGAATTGCTATCGGCCTGTCCGGAAGCAGCCGAGTTTTCGCTGAGAAGAATAGAAACTGTTCATGATGTCGTCGCTCACGCACGAACGCTGGCGCCGATGATAGGGATCAGCCCTCAAAGCTACGAGGCAGCTCATGAGCGACTGGGTGCGTTAAGAGCAGCGGCAACTGTTTGGGCCATCATGCAATTCCATGACAAAATCAAAGCAGTTGGTGCGTATTTTGGATCAATAACCACCGGATCAAAGAGCGAAGATTTTAGCCCAGAGAGACTCATCCGGCGTTTGGCTTCGGCGCAAAAATATGCGGTTTGATTTCAAAATTGTCCGCGGACAATTTTCTAAGCCGCATCGTCGGCTTTGATGAACGTCCGCCCACACAAAGATAACATGAGGTGCCAAGTCTTACGGTCGATAGCTGCACAGATCTTATTGCGCTCAGAAGAGATGGGGCAGGACACACTGGTCAATATACAATCTACCACGAAGCTTTGCCGACACATTACGCGCACCATTTAGGCCTATTGCCTATCTCAGTCGCCATTGAGCCGAATTCAACACTCTAGGATGGTAGCGAAAATGTGCTTTTCAATTTAAATATTTAATTATCAATGTGTTAGTTGAAAAATGCGTACTATTTCTCACAATAGTTCCTTGAAAAACAGTTCGTTCGTGTTTTGAGTTGTTTTGCAGTCCGCCATTACAGATGCAGCCTTGTGTTATCCTAAAGTGAAAGTTTCCTTCTTGTTTTGGGACTGTCTGAAGGAAGCCTTGTGGGGTGTCCCTGAACGGTCCGGGTCGGTTTCCGGCCTGTCTGTCCTGACAAGGAAGTTCCCATGCAAACAAAAGTATTGCGCGTGCTGCGCACTGAAGCCCAATCGTGGTGGCGACATCGAGAGCTTAGAAGAACTGGTGACCTTGATGAGGCGCGTCGGCTGGAACGCCAAACAATCAGCCGCGATATTGGGTATCTCCGTGCGGCCCTCAACAACCCCAATGCCTATGTCAGCTGCGGTGGGGGAGGGACCATTCTTCACCTCGAGCTGACAACAGTCTCGCTCTATGCCCCCGTTGAACGCTTCCCGCTCGCCAGGTTGGCTGTCCGGCTTGGAACGCCTCTGATCGACTGCCGTCCCGTCCGCGACATCATCGCTTTCGCAAATCTGCCCAAGGTCACAATGGACAGCCAGATCGACCCAGCGCCCTGGACGGCCTCAAGCCGAGTACCGCTCCTGACATATCTCGACGCTGCCGAACGTCTTGGCGCTCGTATCGTCAACGATCCGCGCGCAGGTCACGTGTCCTAACCCAACCTTCCAAATCAACCCCAACCGAAAGGAGGCCAGCCATGGCCCGTTCCCGCACGTCCAAATTCGACGCATCCGAAGCCATCACCAATGAACTTATCCGCATCATCGAACGCGGTGTCCTCCCTTGGCGCAAACCGTGGACCGCTGGCGGCAGCGCCCGTCCATTGCGCCACAACAGCGAGCCCTATCAGGGCGTGAACAACTTCCTGCTCACCATGCGCACGGTGATGGCAGGGTATACCTCTCCGTTCTGGATGACTGTGCCGCAGGCGAACACACTTGGAGCAAAGATCCGAAAGGGCGAACGATCGTCTGTTGTTGTTTACTATGGCCAGAGTCGAACGCGGTCAGATGATGAGCAGGATGCCAACGATGACAATACCGAAGAAGCGCGCGTATTTCGGTTCCAAAAATCATACCGCGTGTTCAACGCAGATCAAATCGAGGGCTTGCCGGATGCATTCCACCCGGATGCCTGCTCGGTCCCCGATCATACGCCGTCCGCGCTAATCCCGCATATGCAGGCATTCTTTGATGCCATCGATATAACGACGGTCTTTGGTGGAACCGAGGCACGCTACAATCCGCCCGTCGACAAGGTGTTCATGCCAAGCATCGAGCGCTTCAAAAACCCGCTGAACTTTTACGGGGTCTGGGCGCACGAACTTGCCCATGCCACAAAGGCACCCCATCGCCTGAACCGGGGCTACGGTCTCAGCCGGTTTGGCAACACAGCCTATTCCCGCGAAGAGATCGTCGCAGAACTGACGTCTTGCTTCTTAGGGCAAGAGCTTGGGTTCACTGCGCATACGCTAGAGCTGAACGCGTCGTATTTGTATCACTGGTTACGTGTGCTGCGCTCGGACAAGACCGCGATTTTCAAACACGCCGCGGACGCGCAGAAGGCTTGCGACTATTTGATCGCGAGGTCAGAAGCGGGCAGGGCAGGGGCCACCGATCAGGCAGCTTGAGAAGTCTGGTTTTGTCGTGGGTGGTGGTTCTCAAAGAGTGAAAGCAAGCTTTGAGTTTTGTGTTTTCAATTTCCTCGAAAGGACAGACCCATGACCACTTCCGCACTTCCTCAAACCGAAGGCCCAGACATCGCAGCAGTCGCGGCGCAAAATGATGCTTTCCGCAAGCTCGCCTGCCTTGGCATTGCACCGGCTCAACCCATTGCAGGTCGGATGCACGTCACACGGTCTCTTGCTGAAGCCGAGGACGGCTTCATGGCTGAGGCGGTGAAAGCAACAGGTGAGTTCGACGTTTTTGAACCTGAGAACGATCCAGACGGATGCCACGACTTCGGAGCCGTCGATATCAGGGGGCAAAAGGTCTTTTGGAAAATTGATCTTTATGAGGCCGATAGCGATTTCCGCTACGGTGCTGAAACCCCTGACAACCCTGCAACCACCATACGCGTGCTCACAATCATGATGGCATCCGACTGGTAGGGCAGGGGCCCAACCTTACAAACGAAGCACAATCTGAAGGCTCGCTGACCCCTCCAAAGAGAAAGCGGGCCTTTTTTCATGTGATCCTCAAACCCGGGGATTGGTCAGGCCGTCCCGAGTGTTCGGGGCGGCGCAAACATCTCATAAGGACATCACATGACACATGCTCTCAAATCTATCTCCGTCGCCATTGGCGATCTCACATCGCATCCTGCCAATGTGCGCAGCAACTCGCCGGAGGAATACGAGTCCGATGCCATTGCGCATCTCAAGGCCAGCATCGGCGTTCTGGGCATCATCCAACCGTTGTTGGTTCAAAAGATCGATGGCAAGTTTGGCGTCTTGGCGGGTGGTCGACGGCGCGCTGCCTTGAATGAACTGGTCGCCGACAAGACCGCCAAGGGCTTCACCAACAAAACCAAGATCGAATGCCGTTTGGTGCCGGACAACTGCGATGTGACTACAGCGCTCTCGCTGGCCGAGAACATCACGCAGGCCCCGATGAATGCCATCGACGAGTTCGAAGCATTTGCGCGGATGATGGAAGTGGATGGGCAATCACCTGAGACGATTGCCAAGACGTTCGGCACCACAGTCGCCGCCGTCAAAGGCCGCTTGCGCTACGGTTTGATCCATCCAGATATCCGCGCGGCGGCCCGCGCCAAGTCTATTACGCTAGATACCATGAAGGCCTTTGCGGATCATCCAAGTCAGGCCGTGCAGCTTGAGGTGTTTGAGGCTCTAACAAGCGATGACAGCTATGTGCAGGCCTATACGGTGCGTCAGGCGCTCAAGACCCGCGGCGTGCAGGTGAGTGATGATATCGGGGCCTTCGTGCGCGAGGACTATGAGGCGCGGGGTGGTCCCATCGCTGCTGATCTCCTCGAGGAGCATTCGGTGTTGGAAGATATCGCGCTGGTCGAGGTGATCATGGTCGAAAAACTCACCGCCGCTGCGGAAGAGGCACGGGCCCAAATGGGGTTTGCATGGGCCGAGGCGTTGGTGCGCTACGATTATGCAACGTTGGCAGAATATGGTCGCGTCTATCCCGGTCCGATCGAGCCTGATGCTGCTGGTCAAAAACGCGTGGATGCGATCACCGAGGAACTCGAGAAACTCCAACTCGAAATGGAGGACGAAAACCTCGAGACGGATGCCTACAACGCCCTCTATGATCGCGTGGATGCGCTCGAAGAAGAGGCGCGGGATCTGCAGGAGGCCTACAGTGCAGACGATCTTGCGCAGGGTGGGGTTATCGCATCGTGGTCAAACGGTAAGATTACGCTGCATGTCGGGCTAGTACGGCCAGAGGACAAGCCCGAGGCGACAGCGCAGACAACCAGTGCCAGCGGCACGTCTGGCGACGCAGAAGGGCAGGGCGCGGACGTAATCGTCTATCCCGCCTCACTGACCCAAGACCTCAAAACAGAGCGGGCAATGGCACTCGGGGCTGCCATGACGCTACATCCCGAAGCCACGCTCGATCTGACACTGTTCAAGCTGGTCACGGATGTGCTTGGGACCATGAGTGCAACCCACGCCGTCAAGGTCGAGGCCCGCAAAGAATACCGCAGCCACGCCAAGATGGATGAGATCGATGGCACATCGCTGGAACAGGTGGCCGAGGCGCATGACGCACTCGATCTGTCTTGGGCGGATGAGGCGAAGTCTCCAGCAGACCAGTTTGCGTTATTCCGTGCACTTGAGGCGGGCGAGAAGGCCAAACTAGTGGCCTATGCCACGGCCAGCACCACGCAATCGTGCTTTGCCCGCAGCGTTCAGAGCGACAGCTTGATGCACGACTTCGAGATCGAGGTCATGCCTGACATTCGCGCGCATTGGACGCCGAACGCGGCGCTGTTCAACCGGTTCAAGAAGGCGTGGCTGCTCAAAATCCTTGGTGAGGAACTCGGCCTTGCGCAGGAGGCGGTGACCCTGGCCTCCATGAGCAAGAAAGAGATCGTCGCCTTTTGTGACAAGCTCTTCGCCGAGCCCTTTGCGACCCTCACAGAGGCGCAGCACTGGGCGGTCGCGGCGTGGTGCCCGCCGATGATGCAAACGACCGGTGGCGTCAGCTTGGATGTTGATGTGGAGGAAGACGCCGCTCAAACCGAGACCGTTCAAGCGAAAGCTGCCTGATCCAAACATCGACCCGCGCTTGAGATAAAACGGGCGCGGGTCAAATCCTCCCCAACTCTCTGAAACACGCGGCTCAGACCGCCGTTTATGAAAGACATTCCCATGGCTATTCTCAAGTTCTCCGCGTCCGCGGTTGCGGCGCAAATCGCGCATGCGCGGTCCTGTGCAACCTTTCTGCCCAATTGGAACGGGCCAGTCGATAGGCCCGCCCTGATCCTCATTGTCGGAAACGGCGTGCACCTGCGCTCCAACGGTATTGACGGATCTACCACCCGTATTGTCACCACCGAGCAGTCCGATCCCAGCTTTGCCTTTGCCAACGGCATTAATCCGTTTCGGGACAGCGATTGGATGGTACAGCGTCAAATGGCGTTTCGCGATCTGACCGGGCAGTTCTACACCGACATTTTGGATGATGTGCAGACACTTATCGATCGCGGGCAGGGGGCCATTCGGCTGGCTACCGACGGGCATTCCATCCGCGTCTTTGTGCGCCGCGCGTCGGATTTCTTGATCGGCGGGACTTATGAGGTCCCATCCGGTCTTGGTGGGCGGTTTCGGGTGATCCTTAAGGACGCCTGCGATATATTTGCCATTGTTCAGAACTGCGGCAACTGCGAGGACTTCGATGCGATGCAGCCCTACCGCGTGCCGCTCGACGCTCTTATGGAGCTAGAAGACCGGAGGGCAGCGTAATGGGCTGGCTTTTCTACACTGACCGGCGGGTTCAAAACTACGCCGATGAAAAGGCAGAGATCACACGTATTTGTACCTTCGAGACAGATACGCGCCGCACGACACTGGTTAGAGCCAGTAAGGTTGGCTCGACGTGGTATGCGGCAGCAAAGGTTGAGAGCATTGATCAGGCACCTTTGGAGGATCGAACATATGTGATCGACAAAGATGGGTCGTTCACCTTCGGTGCGGTGTTTCTGACGCGGTATGACGACGGGTGCTGGGGCTACAAAGATATGGAAGAAAGCGCTGGTCCGGGCGAATCCCGCGCGCCGCTGAGCGTTCTCAATCTGCTGTCCGCGTTGAAAAACCCCGACAGCTACGCCCACGCTTGGCGACAGCGGTGCCGGGATTGGGCCGCGATCCCTGACTACGCAGAGGGCGACAAGATCAAGCTCGCCTCCCCTGTGACACTCAGCGATGGCAGTACCTGTCAGATCGTCACAGCAACCCATTACAAGCGTGGGCGTCAAAAACGGCGCTGTTACCGTACCGAGGAAACCGGCAGCCTTGTGCGGCTTTCAAAGGCGTCACTGGCGGGATCGACCCTCATCAGTCGCGAAATAGCTGAGGGCAGTGCGGTGCTGGCAGAGTTTTTTGCGGGGCAGGGTGCATAGAGTGGAACTCTCTAGCGCCTTGATTGCGTATCTCACTTGAGATACAACAACAACCAAAGGAGACCCACATGCCCGCTCAAACATCTATGATCCATGTCCGTGTTGATGATCAACTTAAAGCACAGGCCTCGGATGCACTCTCGGGCGTCGGCCTGACACTCTCGGATGCCGTACGCATCCTCTTGACGCGCGTGGCCGCAGAAGGCGGGTTGCCAGCGGGACTGACCGCGGATCCAGACGCCTATGACGCATGGTTCCGCTCCAAGGTGCAAGAAGCATTGGACGATCCAAAGTCGACAACACCTCAAGCTCAGGTAATGCAAGACGCTCAGGCGCTGATTGATAAGAAGCGCCGTGCCTGATCTTGAATGGAAGGCCTCTTGCCAATATACAGAATTTCTGTATATTCTAAATAATCCTGAAAATCATCGGAGCATTGAGATGAAACAGTTCGCAGCAGGCGATCTAACGCGCAATACTGGCGATCTCTTCGAGGCGGCCGCTGTCTCTCCGGTCGCCATCACGAAGCACCGTAAGCCACGCTTCGTTGTCATGTCGATGGAGCGGTTTGAAGCCCTTACGACGGGCCGTGGCACACAGGTTGCACTGGATGTGACGGATATGCCCGAAGATTTGGGCAAACTGCTAGACAAGGGTATCGAGGATCACTTCCGTGACCGCTGACTTTCCTGCCGCAGGTCAGGTTTTCGATTATCATTACCTCTGGAAATGGCAGGCGGATGGAGGCGAGACTGAGGGCCGTAAGAAGCGACCCAGCTGCGTGGTTATTGTCATAACCAACGACGCTGGCCATCACGTCATGTTCATTGCTGCAATCACCAGCAAGGTTCCGGACTGTCTGACGTCAGCACCTATGGGTCCAAATAGGGTGATTTGATAAGAGAGTGTTCTTGGCTCATCGTAACCACTGAGGAGTGGGACATGAGAAAGACAACCAAGAGCCCTGGCGAGAAGATC
>Ga0189291_100451_pt1 | contig 12126 bp, 12 predicted proteins | sample UW1redminimetaG_FD_130331 | JGI IMG/M metagenome (GOLD analysis project Ga0189291, IMG submission 130331) | Marine microbial communities from the Costa Rica Dome - UW179B-red mini metaG | ecosystem: Environmental > Aquatic > Marine > Oceanic > Photic zone | place: Costa Rica: the Eastern Pacific... | reverse complement strand
GTTCGCCGATGGCGGCGAATTCGGCATGGGTGCGGAAATCGGCATCGCCACCGGCAAGATGCATGCCCGCGGCCCCGTCGGCGTCGAGCAACTGACCTCGTTCAAGTACCGCGTCCGCGGCTCCGGCCAGATCCGACCTTGACGGAAACCCGGTCCAGGACCCCGTCAATCCTCAGGATGCCGCACGTGGAGCGGGGCATGAGCGTTGGCCTGTTCGGCGGTTCGTTCAACCCGCCGCATCAGGGCCACGAACTTGTCGCCGAAATCGCCCTGCGGCGCCTCGGCCTCGATCAGCTGTGGTGGATGGTGACGCCTGGAAACCCGCTCAAGAATCACGATGATCTGGCAAGCCTGGAAGACCGCGTTGCCCAAAGCCGCAGGATCGCGCCGGGTCCGAAGGTCAAGGTGACGGCCTTCGAGGCCGCGCACAATTTGCATTTCACCGCGCAGACACTGGCTTTCGTCAAGGCCCGCAATCCAGGAGTCCGCTTCGTCTGGATCATGGGCGCCGACAATCTCAAGCATTTTCACAAGTGGCAGGATTGGCGCGGGATTGCCCGGACTTTTCCCATCGCGGTCATCGACAGGCCGGGTTCGACACTTGCCTACCTGTCTTCGAAAATGGCCAAGACCTTCTCCAATGCGCGCGTCGATGAAGACGATGCCGCCATTCTACCGTTTCTCAAGGCCCCCGCCTGGACCTTCATTCACGGCCCGCGCTCGTCTCTCTCCTCCACTGCGATCCGCAGCGAGCGCGCCAACAATCCTGACGCCGCACCTTGAAAAACCCCTCTGTCCGTGACTATCTTCATGATGCGGTGCAATCGCGTTGATGGTTGCATCGGTTGTTGGACTGTTCAGGAAAAGGAAAGGAACCACCTCTGAGAACAGAACACGCGAAGAGAAACGCTGAGAGCGATTTCTCCCAAGCGGCGGGAAGCGGCGAACATGCTGCTCTGCGTCAGCTTCAACTGGTCCGCGACAGCCTGGCGGACTCCAAGGCAGAAGACATCGTTGCAATCGGCATCGCAGGGAAATCGGCACTGGCCGACCATATGGTCGTGGCTTCAGGCCGGTCGAGCCGCCATGTCGCAGCAGTCTGCGATCATCTGATCCGTGACCTCAAGGACGCCGGCTTCGGCAATCCGCGGGTCGAGGGTCTGGAGACCGGTGACTGGGTTCTGATTGATGCAGGCGATGTCATCATCCACGTTTTCCGGCCTGAAATCAGGGAGTTCTACAACATCGAGAAGATGTGGCAGACCCCCGACATCGACGACGGAAAGCTGCACTGACCGACACGGCCTGAACCGCCTGTCTGGTTTTGACGATCAGGTTCGAAGCCGCCCGGTCACCGGTGACGGGGCGGCTCGAGGGTATGTTGCGCTGATCACAACAAAGAAACACACATCCCATGCGCGTCACCCTCTTTGCCGTCGGACGGCTCAAGAAAGGCCCCGAGAGCGAGCTTTCGAGCCGCTATCTTGACCGCTTCGCCAAATCCGGCGGTGCGCTTGGGCTGGATTTCGCCCGCACCATCGAAGTGGCCGAAAGCCGCGCCTCGACCGCCGACCTGCGCAAGCGCGAGGAAGCCGATCTGCTCACCCGTAACATGCCTGAAGGCGCGGCGCTGATTCTTCTCGACGAGCGCGGCAAGACGCCCGATTCGCCCGGCTTTGCCGACATGCTGGCACGCTTGCGCGACGATGGCCGCCGCGACCTGATGCTCGCCATCGGCGGTGCCGACGGGCTTGATCCGGACCTGCACGCAAAGGCCGATGCGGTGATTTGCTTCGGGCGGATGACCTGGCCGCACCAGCTGGTGCGCATCATGGTTGCCGAGCAGCTCTACCGCGCCGTCACCATTCTGTCCGGCCATCCCTATCACCGCGCCTGACCGCTGCACTTCCCGGCCGCGCCCCGCCCTTCACGACCGTGCCGGAACCTGCATCGAACTCGCGAAGTTTTGATCCGCCGGGGCAATATGGTTCATGGAGCATTAACGCGAAATTCGCTACGGTAAATCCATGTGGAGTTCCCGACCCTCAAAGCCATTGACCGGTGCATTCGTGCCCGCCGCAGCCCGGCTGGCGCGCGCTGGCCGGGCTGTGCCGGCGTCGCCGAGGCTGGCCCTTATGGCTGCACTCCTTGCCTCGATGACCCTGTCGGCTCCGGCCTCCGCCATCGAGGCGACCCAGCCGGATTCCATCTCCGTTGCCACTGATCTTGAAAAGGAAAAGGAAGCCAGCCGGCTGGAGCTTCAGTCGGTTGCCGACGAGGCTGCGCTGGCGGCAAAGGCGCTGGTGGCGCTGGAAGACGATATCGCGGCCCTTCGCGACGATCAGCAAACCCTCGACCGGAAGATTGCCGAGACCGCATCCCGGCGAGCCGCACTGGACCAGCGAATCACTGCCGGCGAGCAGTCCATGACCGGGCTTTCCGAACGCCAGGAATCGGTGCGCCTGTCTCTCGTATCGCGCCGGGCGGTTCTCGCTGAAGTGCTTGCCGCGTTGCAGCGGATTGGCCGCGACCCGCCACCGGCCCTGCTGGTCAGCCCGGAGGACGCCCTGTCGTCGATCAGAAGCGCCATTCTGCTCGGGGCAGTCGTACCCGAGATCCGCGCCGAGACCGAAGCGCTTGCCAGCGACCTGAAGGAGCTGGCCGCGCTTCGCCACGCCATTGCAGCGGAAAGGGTCTCTCTGGCGACGGCGCTTGAGGAAAATGCCGCCGAGGAACAGCGGCTGGCCAACCTGGCTTCGGAAAAAATTGCGCTGCAGCAGGAAAGCCAGCGCCGTCTGGACCGCGAACGGGAACGGGCGGAAGCGCTGTCGGTCCGGTCCGGCGAACTGGAATCGGTCATCGCCGCCCTGGCCGGCGAGATTACTTCGCTCCGGGAGGCCGCCGAAGCCGCCCGCAAGGCCGAGGAAGAGCGGCAACGGAAACTGGCCGAGCGGCTTGAGCGGGCGCGCGCCTTCGCCGCAGTGGCCGTGCCTGACAAAAACCGCATTATGCCCGCATATGCATTCTCGAAACTCTCCGGTGCCCTGTCCCGGCCGGTCAAGGGCGAAACGGTTCGCTTCTTTGGCGCCGATGACGGGACCGGACACACGCTGGCAGGCGAAGTTCTGGCCACTGAAAAGGGTGCGGCAGTCTACGCTCCTGCCGATGGCTGGATCGCCTATGCGGGTTCATTCCGCAGCTATGGCCAGGTGATCATCCTCGATACCGGCGAGAACCACCACGTGGTGCTGGCCGGGATGGAAAAGATCAAGGTTTCGGCCGGCCGGTTCGTTGTCGCCGGCGAACCGTTGGCGACGATGGGTGAGACGAGATTTGCAGGTTCGGCGGCTTTGACGCTGGCATCGGAGCGTCCGACGCTCTACATTGAGATTAGAAAAGACGGTCAACCGGTCGATCCGCGCTCATGGTGGAAAGACGATATGTCTTCGGGAAAGGCAAGCAATGATACGTAAGGTGACACTTCTGGCGATTGGCGCTTTGATGGGCGCAACGTCTGTGAGCGCGATCAACTCCTATGGCGGCTCCGCCAATGCGGCTGGAACTGCGACTTATCGGCAGCTTGCCATCTTCGGCAACGTCTTCGAGCGGGTCCGGGCTCAATATGTCACGCCGCCCGAAGAGGACAAGCTGATCGAAAGCGCCATCAACGGCATGCTGACCTCGCTTGATCCGCATTCGAGCTACCTCAACCAGGAAGCCGCCGATGACATGCGCACCCAGACCCGCGGTGAATTCGGCGGTCTCGGCATCGAGGTCACCATGGAAGACGAGCTGGTCAAGGTGATCACACCGATCGACGAAACGCCTGCGGCCCGCGCCGGTGTTCTCGCCGGTGACTTCATTTCGGAAATCGATGGCGAGCCTGTACGTGGTCTCTCGCTCGGCCAGGCGGTCGAAAAGATGCGCGGACCGGTCAACACCTCGATCGAGCTGACCGTGCTTCGCGAAGGCGCCGATCAGCCCATCAAGATCAAGGTCGTCCGCGACATCATCGCCGTCAAGGCGGTCCGCTTCCGGGTCGAGGAAGATGTCGGCTATCTGCGCGTCATCTCGTTCACCGAGAAGACCTACGATGATCTTTCCGACGCGATCGAGAAGATCACCGACGAGGTCGGCGAGGACAAGCTCAAGGGCTTCGTACTCGATCTCCGTCTCAATCCGGGCGGCTTGCTCGACCAGGCGATCAGCGTTTCCGACGCCTTCCTGGATCGTGGCGAAATCGTTTCCACCCGCGGCCGCAACCCGGAAGAAACACGGCGCTTCAATTCGCGTCCCGGTGATCTCAGTGGCGGCAAGCCGGTGATCGTGCTGATCAATGGCGGTTCCGCCTCGGCATCCGAAATTGTTGCCGGTGCGCTTCAGGATCACCGTCGCGCCACCGTTCTGGGCACTCGCTCGTTCGGCAAGGGCTCTGTGCAGACCATCATTCCGCTGGATGCGCAGACCGCACTCCGGCTGACCACGGCGCTGTACTACACGCCGTCCGGCACATCGATCCAGGGTACCGGCATCAAGCCCGATATCCGCGTCGAGGAACCGGTCCCGGAGGAACTCCGCGGCCGCCTCAAGCCCGCTGGTGAAAGCGAGCTGCGCGGCCACATCCAGGGCGAGAACGAGAACGACGAAGGCTCCGGCTCGATTGCCTACGTTCCGCCGGATCCGAAGGACGACGTCCAGCTCGGCTACGCGCTCGACCTGTTGCGCGGCGTCAAGACCGATCCGGCCTTCCCGCCCAGCCCGGACCAGGCGTCCAACAAGAACTGATTTACCCTTGCTCCGCCGCCCCGCATGCGCCAGCTGGCTTGCATGCGGGGCGGCGGACTGATTCAATGCAGCCGCATCGGGATTCGGGTTAGATCGCTTCATGGCTAGATTGAATCAATTCTGTTTCTCGCCTGACGAGACGTTTCCCACGCGGAAGATGGCGAGGGCGATGTGGTGCATCGTCCGAAGCCGTCTGACAAAGCGGGCGTCCGCCTGGTGGAAACCCGAAGGGCCGGACAGGTTTTGGCCCAATTCCGGCGGGCTTCGGCTCGACCGTACCTCGGTAAGGTCTTCGTCAAATCCCTTGATCCTGAACCAAATCTGCTCTGGCAGAATGGTCCAATCCAGCCATGAAGCGATCTAGATCGTGGGCGATAACATCCATCAACCGCTGGGGCAGAACCGGAAGCCGAAAGACAATCCGGCAGACCGGCCCAAGCGCGGCTGGTCAAAGCCGTTGCTCACCCTCGCCGCCTTGTGCGTGGTGGTCGGTGGCGCAGGCTGGATGGCGCTGTCCGGCGCACGGATCGAGACCGGCAACACCACAGTGATGCTGGATCGGCCTGATGCCGCGCCGGACGAAAGCCCGGCTGAAGCAATGCCGGCTTCGCGAGAGCCTTCAGATCCCGCCACGGTCGATGGTCCGCTGCCCGGTGCAGATAGCGCACTCAACTCCCTGCATGGCCAATCCGGTGCCGATGTCGCCACCACGCTTGGCGAGGACGGCGAGGAAATCAACAAGATCACACCGGTCAAGCGGCCGGACAATCGCCCCGTGCTGCTCAATCCTCCGGGCCGCATCGGCCAGAATCCGCGCCTGGCGCATCTGCCCGACCCGGCGGTGACGGAAGAGACCGAAGCCGGGCAATTGCCGGTGCGCGGACCTGACGGAGAACGGGCCTTCGATATCTATGCCCGGCCGTGGTCCGGGGCGCGGGGCGCGCGCGTGGTCATTGTCGTTGGCGGGCTTGGCCTCAGCCAGACCGGCACGCAGCATGCCATCGAAGCACTTCCCGAGGAAATCACCCTTGCCTTCGCCGCCAATGGCAACAGCCTGCAACGCTGGATGCAGGAGGCCCGCCGTTCAGGTCATGAAATCCTGCTTCAGGTGCCGTTCGAGCCGTTTGATTACCCGGCAAACGATCCAGGCGCCGGCACTCTGACCGTCGAGGCCGGCACGGACAGCAATCTCGCCGATCTGCACACCGCCATGGCCCGCATCACCAATTACACCGGCATCACCAATTTCATGGGCGGGCGGTTCCTGTCGGACCCGGATGCGCTCGAGCCGATCATGCGCGACCTCGCCGAGCGCGGCATCATGTTCGTCGACGACGGGACTTCGGCGCAGTCGCTTACCGATCAATTCGCCAAGACGCTGGGCATTCCGTTCGCCGCATCCGACATGGTGCTCGACGGAACCCAGGAGCGCGGGTACATTCTTTCCAAGCTGGATGATCTGGAGCGAATTGCCAGGCGCAACGGGGTTGCGATTGGTGTTGCGTCCGCCTTCGAGGTCAGCGTCGATGCAATTGCGACCTGGGCCAATGAGGCCCGGGCACGCGGGATAGAGATCGTTTCGGCCTCGGCCGCCGCTGACGATCCGGAAAGGTAAGCAGATATCCATGGCAGGCAAGGCTACATCCACAAAGAACACCAACGGCCTTCCCTACCGGCTGTGCGTCGGCATCATGGTGCTCAACCGGGATGGCCTCGTATGGGCTGGCCGCCGGATTGCCGAAGGCAACACCGAGTATGATGGCTCTCCGCAGCTCTGGCAGATGCCCCAGGGCGGCATTGACGCAGATGAGGACCCGTTTCAGGCCGCCTTGCGCGAGCTCTACGAGGAGACCGGCATACGCTCGGTCGAGTTGCTGGCCGAAGCGCCCGACTGGATTGATTACGACCTCCCCGATCATCTCATCGGAATTGGGCTGAAGGGCAAATACCGTGGCCAGAGGCAGCGCTGGTTCGCCGTGCGCTTCACCGGCAACGACGATGAGATCAGCATCAACCCGCCACCAGAGGGTCACAAACCCGAGTTTGATGCCTGGGAATGGAAGAGCATGCGGGAGTTGCCCGGGCTGATCGTTCCCTTCAAGCGCAAGGCCTATGATCAGGTCGTCGCAGCCTTCCAACACCTCGACGGGAGCTAGGCTCCATGCAGTTGATCGGCTTGCTTGGAGGAATGGGCTGGAAGACGACTGCAACCTATTACCGGATGATCAACGAATTTGCTCAGAAGGAACTCGGGAGCGAACACACGGCCCGGATCCTGCTGCATTCGGTCAATTTCAGGGACATCAGGCACAGCCGCAACACAGGCGATTGGGACACGCTGTCATCGCTTCTCACCCGAGCCGGCAACAGCCTGAAGGGCGGCGGGGCCGATTTCATCGTCATGGCAAGCAACTCGATGCATGAGTTCGCCGATCATATCAGCCTGACCTCCGGTCTCGACCTCCTCCATATTACCGACCCCACCGGCTCGGAGATCCAGAAAGACGGATTTCACGATGTGGCGCTGCTCGGAACACGCGCCACCATGGAAGGCAATTTTTACGCGGAGCGGCTTCTCAACAACCACGGCATCAATGTGATCACGCCGGAACCGGATGAGCGCATAGAGGTTGACCGGGTGATCAACCAAGAACTCGATCATGGAATTGTCAGTGGCGGCTCGCGGACCTATCTAGGCGATCTTATTCAAAACCTGCGCCAACGCGGCGCCGAAGCCGTTGTGCTGGGCTGCTCCGAACTGAGCTATATCGTGCCGCCTGACAGCGACATCAAGCACGTCTACGATACCACCAGGCTGCACGCAGCCGCCGCCACGAGACGGGCGCTGGGGGTGCTCCATGACTGAACGCAAGAGCATAGCCGCCAAGGTGAGCTACCGGGAAAGTGGCTCTCCGGATCTGGCGGACATCCAGGCGCTCGAAGCATCTGTGTACACCGAGACAACCGCCGGATTGAGCGAAGCCTTGATCGCTGGTCCGTCCGGCACCTTGTCCTGCGTCGCCGATCTTGATGGAAAGGTCATCGGGCACATCCTGTTGACTCCCGTCACCGGACCGGAACGCGCCTTGGCCCTGGCTCCCCATGTCATCCTCGCCAGCTGGCGCGACATGCAGATCGGCACCGAGCTGGTCCGCTATGCCCTTGATCTGGCGCGGCAACGCGGCTGGTCCTCGGTGTTCGTATTCGGCCAGCCGGATTACTATGGCCGGTTTGGATTCCGCTCCAACACCGCCGACGGCGCCAAGGTCGACTGCCAGGGTCCGCGCTTCCTGGCGCTGGAATTGAGAAAGGGCGCTCTGGCCACCTGGAGTGGACCACTCGATTTCCCCGAGCGTTTCCGCGATCTCTTTGCGCACATAAACCGCCATTAGGCGAATGCCTGCTCCTGTAGAACGCCGGCCACAAAAAAGCGGCCCGCGGGCCGCTTTTTGAAACTGGCATCGATTCCGCGATGATCAGATCGCAGCTTCCAGCGTCGTCAGGTGATCGAGATATTCCTGCGCCTTCTGCTTGGCGGCATCGTTGGATGCATCGGCAACATCTTCGCGGGCGTCCTGGATCCGCTGGGTCAGGTCGCTGCGGTCGATATCGGAAACGGCTACCGCGGATTCTGCCAGCAGCGTGCAACCATCGGGCACAATGTCGGCAAAGCCGCCAAAGACCACGTAGCGATCGTTCTTTCCGTCGGCGGTCACCACGGTGACCACGCCCGGCTTGATCGTGCTCATGGTCGGTGAATGGTGCGCCATCACCGTCATTTCACCGTCGGTGCCGGGAATGACGACTTCGGTCACGGTTGCCGACAAAAGCAGCCGCTCCGGGGATACGAGTTCAAAATTGAAGCTGTCAGCCATGACGTTCACTTTATCGCAGTGCTGTTCGGATGCGCCGCGCAGGGTGGCCGAGGCCGCCCCGCGCGGGCAATTTCATGATTAGGCGACTTCAGCGGCGAGGCGCTGGGCCTTTTCGATGGCTTCCTCGATGGTGCCGACCATGTAGAAAGCCGGCTCCGGAAGGTGGTCGTAATCGCCATTCACCAGACCCTTGAAGCCCTTGATGGTGTCGGCCAGGTCAACCAGCTTGCCCGGCGAACCGGTGAACACTTCAGCCACGAAGAACGGCTGTGACAGGAAGCGTTCGATCTTGCGTGCGCGAGCCACGGTCATCTTGTCGTCTTCCGACAGTTCGTCCATGCCGAGAATGGCGATGATGTCCTGAAGCGACTTGTAGCGCTGCAACATCTGCTGGACCTGACGGGCGACTTCGTAGTGCTCTTCACCGACGATCATCGGGTCAAGCATGCGCGAGGTTGAATCGAGCGGGTCCACAGCCGGGTAGATGCCCTTTTCGGCAATCGAACGGTTCAGCGTGGTGGTCGCATCCAAGTGGGCGAACGACGTTGCAGGCGCCGGGTCGGTCAAGTCATCGGCCGGCACGTAAATGGCCTGCACCGAGGTGATCGAACCCTTGTTGGTGGTGGTGATGCGTTCCTGCATCTGACCCATGTCGGTCGCCAGTGTAGGCTGATAGCCCACAGCCGACGGGATACGTCCGAGCAGAGCCGACACTTCCGAACCGGCCTGGGTAAAGCGGAAGATATTGTCGACGAAGAACAGAACGTCCTGGCCCTGATCGCGGAAATGTTCCGCGACGGTCAGACCGGTCAGCGCGACACGGGCGCGGGCGCCTGGAGGCTCGTTCATCTGGCCGTAGACGAGAGCAGCCTTGGAGCCGTCTCCGCCGCCTTCCTTGTTCACACCGGATTCGATCATTTCGTGATAAAGGTCGTTGCCTTCGCGGGTACGTTCGCCAACACCGGCAAACACCGAGTAACCGCCGTGGGCACGCGCCACGTTGTTGATCAGTTCCATGATCAGAACCGTCTTGCCAACGCCGGCGCCGCCGAACAGGCCGATCTTGCCGCCCTTTGCATAAGGTGCCAGCAGGTCAACCACCTTGATGCCGGTGACCAGCACTTCGGCTTCCGTCGACTGCTCGACATAGGACGGAGCGTCCTGGTGAATACCGCGGCGCGCCTTGGTCTTGATCGGACCGGCGTCATCCACCGGCTCGCCGATCACGTTCATGATGCGGCCGAGCGTTTCTTCGCCGACCGGCACCGAGATCGAATCGCCGGTGTCGACCACTTCCTGGCCGCGAACCAGACCTTCGGTCGAGTCCATGGCGATGGTGCGAACTGTGTTTTCACCCAGGTGCTGCGCCACTTCGAGCACCAGGCGGTTGCCCATGTTGGTGGTTTCCAGCGCGCTCAGGATCGCAGGCAGCGAGCCTTCGTCGAACGTCACGTCCACAACGGCGCCGATGACCTGGGTGACGCGGCCGACCGCGCCGGACTTCGCCGCTGCGGTTTTGGCGGCACTTGCCGTTGTCTTTGCTGCTGCGGGCTTCTTCGCCGCTGCGGGTTTTTTAGCCGCTGCGGGCTTGCTTGCCGGGGTAGCTGCCTTAGCCATGTATCTTACCCTCTTCCGTGTACCTTAAAGCGCTTCCGCGCCGGAAATGATTTCAATGAGTTCCTTGGTGATCTGAGCCTGCCGCTGGCGGTTGTAGCTCATCGACAGCTTGTCGATCATCTCACCAGCATTGCGGGTCGCGTTGTCCATAGCGGACATCTTCGCACCCATTTCACCTGCAACATTTTCAAGCAGCGCCCTGAAGATCTGCACCTTGATCGAACGCGGCAGCAAATCCTCGAGGATTTCCTCAGCACTCGGCTCGTAGTCGTAGATCGCCGATGCGCTTGCATCCGCATCCGCCGCTCCGGTCGATGCCGGGATCAGCTGCTGCCCGGTCGGAACCTGGCTGATGACAGACTTGAACTCCGAGTAGAACAGAGTGCAAACGTCAAAGCCGCCGGCTTCGAACAAGGTCATGACCTTGTCCGCGACCGTTTCGGCCTGGGCAAAGCTCATTTTCTTGACTTCGCGGAAGTCCACGCGCTCGATGATCAGCGATGCGTATTCGCGGCGAAGGATGTCGTAACCCTTCTTGCCGACGCACATGATCTTCACCGTCTTGCCATCGGCAAGCAGCTTGCGGATTTCACCACGGGCATGACGCGCGATTTGGCTGTTGAAGCCGCCGCACAGTCCGCGTTCGGCCGTGCAGACGACGAGCAGATGCACGTCGTCCTTGCCGGTGCCGGTCATCAGACGCGGAGCGTCGTCACCACCGCCAACGGCTTCGGCGATGTTCGACATCACCGCAGCCATGCGTTGCGAATAGGGCCGTGCAGCCTCGGCCGCCTCCTGCGCGCGCCGAAGCTTCGCCGCGGCGACCATCTGCATCGCCTTGGTGATCTTCTGCGTCGCCTTGACGGAGGCGATCCGGTTTTTCAGATCCTTGAGTGAAGGCATCCGTTATCCGTCCTCGGTCTCTTGCCCTTAAGCAAAGGTTTTTGCGTAAGTGTCGATAGCGGCTTTCAGCTTCGCCTTGATGTCGTCGCTGACTGCCTTTTCCTTGCGGATTGCTTCGAGCACATCCTTGCCTTCGCTGCGCATGTAGCCCAGCAGGCCCTGCTCGAACCTGCCGACGTCACCGACGGCGAGCTTGTCGAGGTAGCCGTTCACGCCTGCGAAGATCACCGCAACCTGTTCTTCCGTCTTGAGCGGCGAGAACTGCGGCTGCTTGAGAAGCTCGGTCAGACGCGCACCGCGGTTTAGCAGACGCTGCGTCGCCGCATCGAGGTCGGAACCGAACTGCGCGAACGCCGCCATTTCGCGGTACTGCGCAAGCTCGCCCTTGATCGAACCGGCAACCTGCTTCATCGCCTTGATCTGAGCGGCCGAACCCACGCGGGACACCGACAGGCCGACGTTCACAGCCGGGCGGATACCCTGGTAGAACAGTTCGGTTTCAAGGAAGATCTGACCGTCGGTGATCGAGATCACGTTGGTCGGAATGTAGGCCGACACGTCGTTGGCCTGGGTTTCGATCACCGGCAACGCTGTCAGCGAACCTGCGCCATTGGCTTCATTGAGCTTGGCGGAGCGTTCGAGCAGACGCGAGTGAAGGTAGAAAACGTCGCCCGGGTAGGCTTCACGACCTGGCGGACGGCGAAGCAGCAGCGACATCTGGCGGTAGGACACGGCCTGCTTGGACAGATCGTCATAGGCGATCAGCGCATGCATGCCGTTGTCACGGAAATATTCACCCATCGCGCAACCGGCGAACGGCGCCAGGAACTGCAGCGGCGCTGCGTCCGAAGCGGTCGCGGCGATCACGATCGAGTATTTCATTGCGCCGCGGTCTTCGAGGACCTTGACGAACTGGGCAACCGTCGAGCGCTTCTGGCCAACCGCG
>Ga0189291_100450_pt1 | contig 12195 bp, 9 predicted proteins | sample UW1redminimetaG_FD_130331 | JGI IMG/M metagenome (GOLD analysis project Ga0189291, IMG submission 130331) | Marine microbial communities from the Costa Rica Dome - UW179B-red mini metaG | ecosystem: Environmental > Aquatic > Marine > Oceanic > Photic zone | place: Costa Rica: the Eastern Pacific... | reverse complement strand
GAACGTGTCAATGTACACTAGCGAGGAATTTATTCCGCAGCGTATTGGAAAGGGTTCGGATGTTACCGTTCGGATTAAAATCCTTTTGGGCTAACATGGATGACATGTGGAATAGGCAACGAACGTGTCAATGTACACCAGCGAGGAATTTATTCCGCAGCGATATTGATAAGATTTCAGATTCGGAATAGCCAATCGTGATTCTCGATTCTATCTGTTACATTCCTAGATGATTTCAGTAAAAAATATCGAAAAGTCTTATTCGTCTAAAAAAGTGCTAAAAGGCATTGACCTGGATATATCCAAAGGAAAAACGGTTGCGTTGATCGGTCCCAGTGGTTGTGGAAAGTCAACATTATTGAGAATCATAATGGGTTTGATTGAAGCTGATACCGGAACGGTTTCAATAGCTGGAGAAATACTATCGGACAAAAACGTTCTTCAATTACGCCATAAAATGGGATATGTGATTCAGAAAGGAGGACTTTTTCCTCATCTTACAGCAAGAGAAAATACTACTATAACAGCAGAATATTTGGGATGGGAATCATCAAAAATAGAAAAAAGACTGTATGAATTAGCCGAACTCGTTCAAATAGATAAAAAACTCCTCGACAGAAAACCGGATGATATTTCCGGAGGGCAGGCACAAAGAATCAGTTTAATACGTGCGCTAATGTTGGACCCCGAGATCATTTTGCTGGACGAACCTCTTGGTTCTATCGATCCATTGGTTAGGCATGAGCTTCAAACAGATTTGAAGAAAATATTTCAACAACTTCAAAAAACCGTGCTTTTAGTAACTCATGATCTGGGAGAAGCGGCTTTTTTAGGGAGTGAGATCGTGTTGATGAAAGACGGAGAAATCATTCAACAAGGCGACATCCGTTCGATAATGAACAATCCGGCTAATGAATTTGTAGAGCAGTTTATTACTGCACAGAGAAGCCCCTTGGAGGAATATTGAACCATGAGGTATTTGTCTACAATCTTGTCATTTCGATTGATCTCAGTGATGGCTGAAAAATTGGAAAATCTAAAAATGAGGGTTAAGAAAGTAAGTTCTTCAGATTCCACACATTCGTTAGAAATGAAAAAAACAGTTTTAACTTTAGGTATTTGCTTTCTTGTTCTTTTTAGCTTAACAGCTCAACCAACGGTGAAAATCGGAAGTAAGCTATTTACAGAATCGGTGATTTTGGGTGAAATCACTTCTCAACTACTGGAAGTTAATGGCTTAGAAACTGAGTACACAAAGCAACTTGGCGGCACAAGAATTTTATGGAATGCGCTTCTGGCTGAAGAGATCGATATTTATCCGGATTATACCGGAACTCTTATTCAGGAAATACTTCAGGGAAAAGAGATCAACAGTTTTGAGGAGTTGCAGTTTGAGTTGAGGAGTTTCGATATTGGCGCAACTCAGCCACTCGGCTTTAATAACACTTATGCTCTTGGCATGAACCGGAAACAGGCAGAAGAGCTGAATCTAAATAAAATATCTGATCTGAAGAAACATCAGGAACTTAAATATGGGTTCAGTAATGAATTCCTGGATCGCAATGATGGCTGGAAAGGTCTTAGAGAGTTTTATAAAATAAATGCATCGAATGTAACAGGCTTGGATCATGATTTGGCTTATAGGGGATTGGAAGCAGGTAATATTGAAGTAATTGATTTGTATTCAACCGATGCAGAAATTGAGTACTACGATCTGAAAGTTCTGGAAGATGATTTGGAATTTTTCCCGGCTTATGAAGCGGTGATTTTATACAGATTAGATATGGAACGTTCTAATCCCGAAGCGATAAAGTTAATAAAGCAATTGGAAGGAATAGTTACTGAGCCAAAAATGGTAGCGATGAATGCAGCTGTTAAATTAAATGGAAGATCAGATGCAGAAGTCGCTTCGGATTTTCTTGAAGATAATATGTCGCTGGATTCCGAAATACAAATTGAAACGCTTTGGACCCGGTTATGGAGAAACACGCTTGGACATCTCTATTTGGTTGGTATTTCTCTTAGTCTGGCAATACTTATAGCAATTCCGCTGGGTATTATAGCCGCAAAAGTTCGTTCTATGGAAAGTACCGTGATCGGTTTTGTGGGAATACTCCAAACCATTCCATCACTGGCGTTGCTTGTTTTTATGATTCCGTTATTAGGTATTGGTTCGGTACCCGCGATGGCAGCTTTGTTTTTGTATAGTTTGTTACCGATAGTCAGAAATACACATTCCGGAATTAAGAACATTCCAGAACCGATGATGGAATCAGCTCATGCGCTAGGATTACCAAATAGTGTGATCTTAAATAAAATTGAATTACCTCTGGCAGTGCCGACCATTTTAGCAGGAATAAAAACATCCGCAGTCATTAATGTGGGAACGGCTACTTTAGGAGCTCTAATTGGAGCAGGAGGATACGGACAACCAATTTTGACAGGTATTCGGCTAGACAGTACTGCATTGATTCTGGAAGGAGCGATTCCTGCTGCTTTATTAGCTTTGCTTGTTCAAGGATTCTTCGATCTTATTGAAAAGTGGTTGGGTTATGAGAGAGTATGAAGTGAAATGTTAGTTGTAGAAGTTTATTGCCCCTTAAATCCATGTTCTTTTGATGGAACGCAGATAAGGCGGATTGAGCAGATGGTCGCTGAGTAAAAGTAAGAGAAGTTTGTTTTAAACCTCGTGCATAAGTTAGCAAGGGCTTTAGTTCTGCGGTTATTCTCAGGTTCGTAGCCACTTTTCTGACCTCCCTAATTCCTCGCCAAATTGTTCTTTACGGGCAGTTCGCCCCTCCTAAGATTAGGAGGGGAGTTATTGAGTAGTTCTTTCAGATGTATATTTTTTTAAATCTCGTGCATATGCTAGCAAGGGCTTCAGCCCTGCGGTAGAATGGATGGCGAAACCAAAAAAAACTAAATCTGCAAGATCAGTGTCATCAATGTTCTATTGTTGGAACGCAGATAAGGCAGATTGAGCAGATGGTCGCTGATATAGAATGCAACTTAGGCTAGAAGGTTTTGTAGGTACGCTTGAACTTTATCTAGATGTGAGAAGTCATCTCCACGCGTATGCAGGAGATATAAATGCAGTTCCGAGGCTTTGAGAATGATTTAGATCCTCGGCATTCGCCGGAGGATGACAAAAACTTTTATCATCATGCCAGGAATGCCCGGATGGCACTATTTTGAGATTGAAAGCTAGAATTTCCTAAAATCTGCAAGATCAGTGTCATCAATGTTCTATTGTTGGAAGTCAGATTAACCTACATCTTTGCGCTGGTTATCATAAAAAAAGCCTTCTCAAAAATGAGAAGGCTTTTATCAGCAATAATAAAATTAATCAGTGATCAATTCCCACCATCACGATTAGCTTTTCTTGGAGTAGGCCAAGTCATTTGCTCACCTGATCTTCGGCTTATTGGAAGAACGGCTCTGTCTCTTGGGAAAGTTTCAGGATCTTCGCTAGCCATATAAGTTAGCACCGCAGTTAGAATCGCGTTGTTACGAACATCATCAAAAACGATCTTGTCGTAAGTATCACGATTTGTATGCCATGTGTAGTTCCAATAACTCCAGCTTAGTGAACTCAAAGAAAATCCGGGAGCACCAGCCGCTACAAAAGAAGCGTAATCAGAACCTCCGCCACCGGGAGTACCAGGAAAAGTTGTCTCAATATGTCTTGAAACATCGTTAGGAACAGCCTCTAACCATCTGCCCATGAATTCATATGCATGTAAAAATCCTTGTCCCGAAATTCGAACTACGCGTCCGGTACCGTTATCTTGGTTAAACAATGCCTGTAATCCTTCCACAACTTCAGGGCGATCTTCAACAAAAGCGCGGGAACCGTTTAGACCTTGTTCTTCACTTCCCCAAAGTCCAACAATAATGGTTCTCTTTGGATTCGGATATACAGTTTTCAAAATACGAGCTGCTTCCATCATGGTGATAGATCCTGTACCGTTATCAGTTGCTCCGGTTCCGCCGTCCCATGAATCGAAATGTGCAGAAAGTACGATATATTCATCCGGCTTTTCTGTTCCCGGTATCGTAGCGATGGTGTTGAAAGTTTCAACTTTGCCAAGATCTTTAGACGTCGCTTTAACGTGAATTTTTGGTTTATCTCCGTATTCCGTTAAACGGTAAAGTAATCCGTAATCTTCCAGAGAAAGATCAACGGTTGGAATTTTTTGTGTACTGGAACTGAAAATCTTGTTTACTCCAAATCCGGATGACCAACGAGATTGAATAATACCGACAGCTCCTGCTTCTTCCAGTGCTGCGATAATTGTTCGGGAGTTGTAGCCGGTGTTGCTGATACGCTCTCTCCAAGCCTGAGCCTGAGCAGAACGTTCTTCCTTCATTTTTTCGAAGGATTCTTCCGTAGCGAATTCTTCCCAGTTGTAATCAGGACGTCCAGTAGGTTGATGCATTGAAACCAACACATACTTACCTTTTGCATTCGATAACCAATTTTCAAATTCTTCCTTATTAGCTACTTCCGGGATGATTACTGTTTCAGCTTCAACGCCGTTTTTCTTGGTTCCGGGACTCCAAGCCAAGATCATTCCTTCCATACTTACGGTTCGGGGATGTGTAAGATCAACATGAGTAACTCCACGTTCCCATCCTCGCCATTCGCCAAACTGCTCTTTTTCAGCTTCAATTCCCCATTCTTTGAATGTCTCAACGGCCCAATTGTGAGCATTTAATTGCTGTGGAGTACCAACTAAACGTGGTCCGATTACATCCAACAGCTCATGAGCAAGTTTCTCAAGATGAGAATTTTCATTGGCTTCTTTTACGATCATATCCACCACTTCTTCGGTGGTTTGTGCAGCTGCCAAAGTACTTGTAAGTACAAAAACAGCCATAAATAGTTTAAGTGTTTTCTTCACTTTCACCCTCATTAGATTAATAAATTAGTTGGCGAGAATATATTCAAGAAAAGTGTAAGGGGAGAAGAATGAAACATATTTTAACGGATAGATTTGGTGCTAATCAAAAACCTTCTTTTCATAATCTTTCCACCATTGCTCTATATCAACTTTTGGGTTTCTGCAAAGATAAACCGGGATTCCATTTTCTTCGCCGATAGCATATTTGTGATAGATCCTTGTTACTAACTCAGTCTCTTCAAATACTGAATTCACTGAGCCAGTTTCATTACCGATACTGATCCAAAGATTGGCTTCTTTATTCTGATAGCCCCATAGCCAAAAACTTCCGTGCCTGCTTATAGGATCAGGTAATCCATATTTATCTCCCAGAATTTTAATAGCACCCGCTTCGCCATAATTTTCAGCCCAAATTACACATTTAGTGGTTTCATCCAGACAATATTCCTGATATAAACTATCTACCAATGCAACTTGCTCTTCCCAACCAAACATATCCGCATAATCCCCGGTGAGTTCAACTCTGCCATCAACTAAAGGTTTACCAGTATATTCAACATACGATTCAATGGGAAGGATTGGTGTTAGTTGTGGGATATATGGGATGACAGGAATTATTAAAACAGCTACAACGGCGTAATTCCATTTTGGTTTTGAAGATAAAAGTTGTTCAATTTTTACAGCCCCCGCAGCAAATACAATCGGATAAGCGGCAAAGAAATAATATGCCTTAGATTGCAGTATCCACATGGTAAAGAAGATCACAAGAAATGAAATCCCGACGCTTTTGTATTTCTTCAATTCAGTATCAAAGAACATGGCTGATAAACCAATCAGGCTAACTGCTAAAGTGAAAATGTAATCAAGCTGGGAGAAACCAAAGTCAAATGGATTAATGGCATCCAGTTGTTTTGTTTTTAAGACTTCAAGGTGTAGCAGAAAGGGGATATCATATGATAACTGCCAAAGAATGTTAGGAAGAAAGATCAGAAGTGCTAAAAGTACGGACAGATACAGCCACTTAGATTTATATAATTCAGCTTTTTTATAAAAAATGAGTCCGACAGCAATTCCAAATCCCCAAACCAACATGGTGTACTTGTTCATTAATCCTAAACCGCCAGTAGCACCCATCAATAGCAGAAACTTATAATTTTCCGTTTTGATGTATTTGACCAGAAAGAAGAATCCTAAAGTCCAGAATAGCTGATCAAAAGCGACCGGTTGAAAAAGCGTGTGATTACGGTAAAAAGGAAGAAATGCCAACACTGAAACTCCGGCTAAGAGAATTGCTTTTGATTTTCCTCCCATTTCTTTTGCCATCACACAACACAGATATAGAATAGCAATTCCGGCAAGAGTTGGGAAAAGACGTACTCCAAAGAGAGAATAATCGAAAAGCAGATAAGAAATTTTACCAATTAATGCGATGAAAGGAGGGAATTCGAAATATCCCCAATCAAGATGTTCACTAACTGATAAATGAAGCAACTCATCTCTGTGAAATCCATAATTTCTGTTGCCAAATGCGTGGATGATAAATTTGATCAAGGCTAATACGCCTATTATCGGGAGATACTTCCGCATAAATTTTAGATAGTTAGTCAGATTTTAAAATCATGGCAAGGCTACGATAAATTATTGAATTAGTTATTAATATTTTGTGCCGCGGGAATACTAAATCACAGAATAGGCTTTGAGCTTTAGTAGTAGTCATAAAAAAACTCCAACTTTTTATCTGTTAGTCCTTTAACAGTTTAATTGAAGGGAAATATTTCACTTCATCTCCAGTTCTTAGTTTGAAGGTGTTAAGTATGATAGATCCAAAATTGTATAGATATGGAGTTCCATAAATGATAGGTAAGAATAATTGAGATGGGAAGTTTAGGTAATCGAATAAATCTGCAAACCAAAAGCCAATATCTAGTTTTAGAATAGGAATTAGAAATAGGAAGCCATCTAAAAAATATATAAATGCAGTAAAAGTGATTTGAAAGTTGATGATTTTCTTACCAATTTCATCAGCTCTTTTGACTCTATCTTTTCTTGAGATCCATATAATGAGAGGAAGAATAACGCCTAATATTGGTGTAAATAGAAACCCTAAAGCGGATAAACTTATTACTACTAAAGTTGATGGGTCTTCAACCTGATTCCATTCTAATAATTGATCTGGAGTAACTTCCAGAGCTTCCGTTATTCGGAGCAGAGTATCGCCCCGAGGTTCAGTCTCAGCATTTTCAACCCGTTGTATAGTTCGAAGACTAAGGCTTGTTTTTTCTGCAAGTAGTTCTTGTGAAAACCCTTTTTGATTTCGGATGTTTTTTATTTGATTTGATAAATTAATACTCATAACATTTTGGTTGCATTAGAATTTATGCAAAACATAGATACTTCAGTGTTTAGATTGTACGACATCTGCCCGTCATTTTAACGACAATTGTGTCATATCGGTCTTTAAAACTAAAAAAGCCCTCATTTCTTAAAGAGATGAGGGCTTAAATAAAATTTCAATCCTAAAAAATATTACGCAGTTTCTAACATTTTTTTGAGCGTAACACCAATTTCTGCTGGACTGTCAACAACAGTAATTCCAGCTTCTCTGAGCGCTTTCTTCTTTTCCTGAGCAGTTCCTTTACCACCTGAAATAATTGCACCTGCATGTCCCATGCGTCGGCCCGGAGGCGCTGTTGATCCGGCGATAAATGCCACAACAGGCTTATCAACATGTTTAGCGATGTACTCAGCCGCTTCTTCTTCAGCTGAACCACCAATCTCACCGATCAAAACAATAGCGTCTGTATCAGGATCTGCCTGTAACATTTTAACAGCGTCAAGGTGAGTAGTTCCGATTACCGGGTCTCCACCAATACCAATAGCCGTACTTTGGCCTAATCCTTCTTTAGTAAGCTGATCAACCGCTTCGTAAGTCAACGTTCCTGATCTTGATATCAAACCAACAGTTCCTTTTAAGAAGATGCTTCCAGGCATAATACCCACTTTAGCTTCTCCCGGTGTAATTACTCCCGGACAATTTGGTCCAACCAACACTGCATCATGGCTGTTTACTACTTGTTTAGCAACAATCATATCTTTTACAGGAATACCTTCTGTAATACAGATGATTACTTTAATTCCGGCAAAAGCGGCCTCTGTAATTGCATCGCCAGCAAATGCAGGAGGAACAAAAATAATAGATGTATTTGCCTGAACTTCTTCCACAGCTTCAGCAACGGTATTAAAAACCGGACGATCTAAGTGGGTTTGTCCACCTTTTCCCGGAGTTACTCCGCCTACAACATTAGTTCCGTACTCGATCATTTGACCTGCATGAAAACTTCCTTCACTTCCGGTAAACCCTTGTACAATCAGTCGGGTATCATTTCCTACTAATACGCTCATTTTTGTTCTTTAACGTTCAAATTTTTGTGCGTTGGAATATACCACCATTGTATAAGAACATCCAACATTGAACAGAGAAACAAAGAATATCGAATAATGAATACCGAATACCGAAGTTGGTTTAATATCCAACACTCAACGAGAAACATCCAATTTTCAATTATTCCCGATAGATAAAAGTTTATGGATTAAATACGATCAAGGACATAAGCTAGCATGGGCTTCAGCCCGGCGAAGGCAGGGAACACTGAACAGAGGAACATTGAACCGAAGAACATCCAACAAATGAAGAATTAGTTTGAGTAAACGAAATATCAAAACAGATTTCACTTATTCATTTATTCACTTATTCACTTTATTACTTATCACTATCATTCAAAATCCGTATCATTCATACATGATAACCGACGACAAAAAAGAAGAAGTTCGCGACGCAGCTGACATTGTGGAGGTTGTGGGTGACTACGTAAAGCTTAAGCGCTCAGGCAGTGGTTTTACGGGCTTATGTCCTTATCATGATGAAAAGACCCCATCTTTTAATGTAACGCCGAGACTAGGAATATTTAAGTGTTTTGGATGCGGCGAATCAGGAGATGTTTTTAAGTTTATAATGGATCAGGATGGCATCGGTTTTACGGAAGCTGTTCGTCAGCTTGCGGATCGCTATGGAGTTTTTATTCCGGAAGAAGAAAGTTCAGAACCTTCCGAAAGTCTTCAGCAAAAAGAGGGAATTTATCATGCTCTTAAATTTGCAGGAATTTATTTCTATAGGAATCTCATTGAAAATCCAGATGCTGAAAAAGCGTTAAATTATTTAGAAAAGCGGGGATATAATCGAGAAGTTTTCAAGAAATATGGATTAGGTTATGCCCCAACAGGTGGCAGTGATTTATACAAAGCAGCTCAAAATGTTGGCATAGACGAACAGTATTTGGTAGAAGGAGATCTGATAAAACCGAGCCAAAGGGGAGAAGGATATTACGACACATTCCGAGGTAGACTGATGTTTCCAATTTTTGGAACTACCGGAAAAGTGATCGCTTTTGCAGGCCGTGTTCTTGGAAATGAAAAAACGGCTAAGTATATCAATTCTGCACAGACTAAAGTTTATAACAAAAGCGAAGTTGTATATGGAGTTAATTTCGCTAAGAACGAGATCAGAAAGAATAAAGAAGTGATTTTGGTTGAAGGTTATACTGATGTGATCACTTTGAACGAACATGGTATTAAAAATGTGGTGGCCAGTTCGGGAACCGCACTGACTTCGGGACAAATGAAAATATTAAATCGTTACGGCGAGAAAATAATCATGATCTACGATGCTGATAATGCAGGTCAGGCAGCTATGAAGCGTGGAATTGATATTGCATTAGCTCAGGGAATGGAAGTCCAATTATTGGAATTACCGGATGGGGAAGATCCAGATTCTTTTGTTAAACAGTTTGGTAAAGAGTCATTTGATGAGCTTAAGAATAAAGAAGCATTGGATTTTGTGGACTTTCTTCTGCTGAAAGCGGATGAAGAGGGCCGGCTTAAAAACCCGGTGCAATTGGGTAAAGTTATTTCAGAAATTCTTCACGCTATCGCTAATATTAAAGAGTCGATACAAAGACAGATTTACGTTCAGCATTTGCATCAACGAACCCATCAATACAGAAAAGGAAGTGACCGGGAGCTTTTTGTTGAGTTAGAGCGTGTAATGGCACAGAAACAACAGGAAAATTTCAGAGATCAAAGAAGAGAAGAATTTAGGGAAAGAAGAGAAGAAACGACGGAAGACGAAAGACTAAAGGATGATGCCGAAGGTCGTTCGTCTGTTGTCGATAGTCGCTCGTCTTTAAAAAAACCTCAATTCGAAAAAGAACTCATCAGATTGATGATTACTTATGGCAGAGATATGGTGGAGTATATTTGTTCTTTCACCAATGATAAGCTCTTCGAAGACGAGGAATTGAAAACATTTTATTTGGATATTTTAGCCCGGTATAAAGAAGAAAAGGAGATTACCATTCAGGTCTACTCCGGAAAGCAGGAACCTTTTCCGAAATTAGTGGGAGATGTATTGCTGGAACAATATGCTCCAAGTGATCGCCACCAGGAGAAGGTTGGATTGAAATACGTGAAAGACAAAAATCCCTACCGAACGGCCAAGAGTACAATCAAAACACTTGAGTTAGCATTTTTAAAACGTAAGCTGACCGAACTTTCAGAACGATTTGGAAGATCAGAATCACAGGAAGAGAAGAAGAAGATTATGACTTCTCAGACAAAGATTCAGGAAAAAGTAAACAAACTCTCGAGCACCTATTCCGATGATTACTATCCTGACCCACCCAATGAATCGGAAAATGTAGTAAATGAGAAGAAGTTCGAGTATAAGATGAAGGGTGAGAAGGAATAGTTATTAGCTCAAAACTAAATAAGAGGTCATCCTTGTAGATGTTAGATAATTCGCGGCAATAATTCTTGTCGGGAGCTTTTGGTACTGGCGCCTATAGTGATGAAAATCAGTAGCGGTACAAAAGTACACAAAGTCAGGGAACTGAATCTTATATAGTGGTTTCACTTCGCACAAGGTCACTTACTTTTGGCTTGATATCCCGCTCTTCAGCGGTACAAAAGATCAAGCCTGCCTGCGCGGAGCCGCTTCGGCAAAGGCAGGCCGAAGTATTTAAGATGGGTTCACTGATCCTGCGCTGAATAATCCTAAAGATCTTCGTTCATTTCTGCTATTTGGTTAATCCTCGCCTAAAGGAATTATTCCTTCTTCAAAGACGCTTCGTTTCCTTCTCTCTGTTCCGACTTTAATACTAAGGTCAATTAACATACTTTAAAACCAATAGTGAATTTAGCTTGAATTGAATTATATACCCGCTTTAAGTTGTTGTAGTACAAAATTATAAATCAATACCACACAATGAAAACCATTAATCCGGCAACCTGCAAACTCATCAAAGAATATTCAGAAATGAGTTCGCTTGAAGTTACCAGAATAATTGAGAATGCAAACAAAGCCCAGGGTCTGTGGAAACAGAAAAGTTTTGGACAACGATCAGTTAATCTAAATAAAATTGCTGAATTGCTGAATGAGAGAAAAGAAGAGCTTGGCAACTTGATGACAGAAGAAATGGGGAAACCGATTTCAGAAGCAGTTGGGGAGATAGAAAAGTGTGCCTGGGTTTGTGAATACTATGCGGAGAAAGCAGAAAATTTTCTAGCCAACGATAGTGTAGAAACAGACGCATCTAAAAGTTATGTGACTTTCAATCCGTTAGGAACTGTTCTTTCCATTATGCCTTGGAATTTTCCTTTCTGGCAATTATTTAGATTTGCTGCCCCGGCTTTAATGGCTGGTAACGCGGTAATTTTGAGCCATTCTGAAAATGTAACAGGAAGCGCTCTTGAAATTGAAAAACTGATCCGCGATGCAGGAATATCAAAAGATCTTTTTCGAACAATTTTGGTAGAAAGTGAAAATATGAAACCAATTATTCAGCATAAAGGTATTGCAGCAGTTACGTTGACGGGAAGTACTCGTGCTGGAAAGATCGTAGCTTCGCAAGCCGGTGAGGCTTTAAAGAAAACAGTGCTTGAACTAGGTGGCAGCGACCCTTCTATCATTTTAGCAGATGCAGACATTAAAGCCTCTGCTGAAAGCTGCGTTACTTCCAGGTTATTGAACAGTGGACAAAGTTGTATTGCCGCTAAACGATTTGTGATTGTTGAAGAAGTATATGATGAGTTTGTATCTGAATTCAAAAAATTGATGGAATCAAAGAAACTTGGAGATCCTTTCGTAGACGGAACAGATGTTGGTCCCATGGCAAGAAAAGACTTAAGAGACGGGCTTCATGAACAAGTACAGAAAAGTATAAAGAAAGGAGCAAAG
>Ga0189291_100449_pt1 | contig 12273 bp, 9 predicted proteins | sample UW1redminimetaG_FD_130331 | JGI IMG/M metagenome (GOLD analysis project Ga0189291, IMG submission 130331) | Marine microbial communities from the Costa Rica Dome - UW179B-red mini metaG | ecosystem: Environmental > Aquatic > Marine > Oceanic > Photic zone | place: Costa Rica: the Eastern Pacific... | reverse complement strand
GCGCCGGTGCCGGTGCCGCCGCCCATGCCTGCGGTGACGAAGCACATGTGGGTGCCGTTGAGGTGATCGATGATTTCATCGATGCATTCTTCCGCGGCGGCCCGGCCGACTTCCGGCTGCGAACCCGCGCCGAGGCCTTCGGTCACCGCGACGCCAAGCTGGACCAGCCGGTCGGCCTTGGACATCGTCAGCGCCTGGGCGTCCGTGTTGGCGACAACGAAGTCGACGCCCTGCAGCCCAGCATTGATCATGTTGTTAACGGCATTTCCGCCGCCGCCGCCGACCCCGAACACCGTGATGCGGGGCTTCAGCTCGGTGATGTCCGGCTTCTGCAAGTTGATGGTCATGGCACCCGTTCCTTCTATTGGCATGGCCGCACCGCCGCGTGGGCCAATTCGGTAAACTTAAAAACTCTCTTTGAGCCACTGCCCCATGCGGGACAGGCGGCCGCCTGCGCCGGCCATGACGGCAAAACCGCCCTCGCCCGCGCCGTGTGATTCAAGATGGGCGACCTGAGGATAAATCATCAGGCCCACCGCTGTTGAGAACGTAGGTCCCTTCGCCGCAGCCGGAAGTCCGGAAACGCCCAGAGGCCGGCCGATGCGCACATTGCGCGCCAGGATCCGCCGGGCCGCTTCGGACAACCCGGTCATCTGGCTTGCGCCGCCGGTCAGGACAATGCGCTTGCCGACCAGCGAGCCGTAGCCCGATTGCTGGATCCGGTCGCGCAGCATTTCAAGTGTTTCCTCGACCCGGGCGCGCACGATGCGCGAGACAAGGCCGCGCGGCACATGGGTCGGCAGGTCGCGTTCGTCCTCGCCGAAGGGCGGGATCGAAATCACGTCGCGGTCTTCGCCCGCCTGTGGCAGCGCCGAGCCGTGCACGACCTTGATGCGCTCGGCATCGTCAAGCCGCGTCGACAGCCCGCGCGCCAGGTCCATGGTCACATGATGGCCGCCAAGCGCGATCGCATCGGCATGGACCAGCTTGCCTTCGGTGAACACCGAGATGGTGGTGGTGCCGCCGCCCATATCGATTGCAGCGCAGCCCATTTCGGCCTCGTCGGAGACCAGCGCCGCAAGTCCGGAGGCATAAGGTGTCGCCACCATCGCCTCGACCGTGAGGTGGGCGCGGTTGATCGACAGCTCGAGATTCTTCAGGGGCGCCCGGTCGGCGGTCAGCACATGCATGTCGACGCCAAGCTGGTCGCCATACATGCCGGCCGGATCGCGGATACCGCGCTCGCCATCAAGCGTGAAGCTCGACGGCAGCGAATGCAGGATGGCCCGCTCGTTGAGCTGGCTTTGCCGAGTGGCGGCATTGACAACCTTGGCCAGATCACCCGATGCGATCTCATGACCGCCAAGATTGACCGAGGCGGAATGGGTCTCGCTTTTCAAGCGCCCGGCTGTGACATTGACGATCAAGCTTTCAACCGTAACGCCGGCCATCCGTTCGGCGGCATCGACGGCCAGCCGCACCGAGCTTTCCACCGCATCCATGTCCGAGATCACGCCGGCCTTGAGGCCGCGCGACTTCTGGTGGCCGATACCGAGGATCTCGATGCTGTGGGTCCGCCCCGACAACACATCGGCGGCCTCCACCGGCGTCAGACGGCCGATCATGCAGACCACCTTCGACGAGCCGATATCAAGCACCGTGACGATGCTGACGCGCTTGGACGAAAGTGGCTTGAGCCGGGGCAGCATGGAAGAGGGACGGAACAGACTCACGACTTTTGACCCGCCTTGATGAGTTTGGCACGGGCTTCAAGCGCTTCCTTGCGGCGTTCGAACGAAGCTTCGCTCAACCGCAGCGTCACGCGGTCTTCCAGGCGCAGATCCACAACCGTGATATCGCGCGAGAGCACGTCGCGGCCGGCATCGAAAACGGCAAAGCGTTCCAGTGCGGCATCGACTTTGTCTTCAGGCAGGCTCAACGTCACGCCGTTGTCGAGACGAAGATCCCAGCGCCGGTCGGCAATGCGGATCGCTGCCTTCACCCGGCCTCGAAGCTCCGGATAGAACAGCAGCCGTGCTTCCAGTTCGTCGGCATGACGGTCGGCGCCTAGGCCGACATAGAGCGGAAGATCGGCATGGCGGGCGCCGCTGAGCGGTGCAATCACATCGCCCCGCGCATCAATCAGCGACAGCATTTCGCCATGCTGCCAGATGCCGACGGGCTTGCGCTCGACCAGCCGGACCGAGAGCCCGCGCGGATAAATCTTCTGAACCTGGGCATCTGTGACCCACGGCAGCTCGATCAGCTTTTCCCGCGCCGCGTGGGCATTGATCGCCACCACGGACGTCGAGCCGTCGAGCCCGAGCTGCTGCAGGATATCAATATCGGAGGTCTCGGCATTGCCGCTGACATGCACGTCCTCGAGCGCAAAGCCCGCGCCGGTGGTCACGGCCTGGGTGACCGCATGGGTGTGGCCGCCAAGCGCCATGCCGTAAAATCCGGTAGCCGCGAAGAACGCCACCGCCGCGACAGATCCGACATGCGGGCGAATATCCAGCCGGCCGGTGGCAAGTGCAGTGACATAGCGGACCGGACGACGCAGGAAACGCGGCAGAACAAACACGCCCGGGAACGCTTCGCGTCCCGACGCATTGGCCGCATGAGCGGCTCTGCCCTTGTTTCCTGTTATCGACGACACGAAGCGTCCTCCACCATCCAGCTGACAAAATCTTCAAACGAATGCCCCGCCTGCAGGGCCATTTCTGGCGCAAGCGATGTCGGTGTCATGCCGGGCTGGGTGTTGATTTCGAGCCAGATGACCTCTCCTTCCTCGGAGAAACGGTCATCGTAACGGAAATCGGACCTGCTCACGCCGCGACAGCCGATCGCTTGATGCGCCTTCAATGCCAATCTACGTATTTTTTGGTAAACAATTGGTGAAATTTCCGCCGGACAAACGTGTTTGGAGCCACCGGCGACGTATTTAGAGTCATAATCATAGAAGCTGTGTCCTTGCGGCACGATCTCGGTGACCGCGAGCGCCACATCACCCATGATGGTGCAGGTCAGTTCCCGTCCTGCGACGTACCGCTCGACCATGACCATGTCGCCGTATTTCCACTCTTTCGAGGTGATCACCTGCGGCGGATGCGACTGCTCCTCGGCAACGATGACGACACCGAAACTCGACCCCTCATTGACCGGCTTGACCACATAAGGCGGCTTCATTGGATGGGCCGACGTGAAATCGTGCCGGTTCATCACTTTCGATTCCGCCACCGGAATTCCCACTGCCTTGGCGACGATCTTCGACAGCCGCTTGTCCATCGCCAGCGCCGAGGCGGTCACGCCGGAATGGGTATAGGGAATGCCGAGATATTCAAGAACGCCCTGGATGGTGCCGTCCTCGCCATAAGGCCCGTGCAACGCGTTGAAGCAGACGTCGGGCTTCAGCTCCGCCAGAACCGAGGCCACATCGGGCCCCACATCGACTCGGGTGACCTTATATCCGGCGCTTTCCAGCGCATCGGCGCAGGCACCGCCCGACGACAGACTGACCGGTCGCTCGGATGAAAAGCCGCCCAGCAGTACGGCCACATGCTTCTTCGATTTGTCAGCCTTCATCTCATTCCCTCGTATCGCAGCTTGCCCAAAGCCTACAGGCTTCGCCCCGACCCCTCGGAGCGATCCCTACCGACCTGCTTCCAGTTCGGATTCCGGCGCATTATCCTTCAAGATACGGAATGAAGATTGCGCCAAGCCTTCCCGCCCGGGCGACAAGCCGAAACAGCCGCCGGAGCACAAGTCGTGCGCCCTGGCGCTCCTTGTCAGCCAGGGCTTTCAGGCGTGCAACTCTGCAGAGAGAACGAGATATAGAGCTCCGTGCTCGACTTGAAGAACACCGCAATCATTGCGCGTGTTCACCGGCCGGATCGGGCGGCAGCATCAAGTACAACACCTGCAAGGCACCCAACCGCCAACAAACCGACCCCTCGCGCCGACCTGCTGGTTACCAAGCAATGAACAAAACGCTACAATTATCCAGTCCCAATAACTAGTATAACAAATACTCTAGCAAAAATCATACGTTAACAGTTCACTTCTATTCTATTGTTAAAAATAGAGCCGGAACACGTCCACTGAGCATATCCAGAATGATGTTTTTCAGAACCGAACCAGTGAGCAGACATTTTGCGCGCCCTTGGAATCCAATCACGAAAATTCACGTGACTCCCAAGTGGATGATCTGAAGGAAGCCCACTCATGAAAATAGCAAACTTGCTAGAGTCCTACAAAGCATCGATTGAGCCGGCGCGGCAGCAGGCCATGGCGGATGCCTATAGTCCGATCACCCGCGCCATTTTGATACCCCTTTGTGCCTACTACGTATTCGTAACATGGGGCCACTGGCAGGATGAAACCGGCCTGCCTCTAGCAATGCTTGGCTCTGTCAGCACCATCACCGCCATCAGCTACTATCTCATCAGGCAACATCTGCTCGCCGAAGGAAGCGTGAATTTAAACAGGCTCGAACTGTCCGGCTTACTCATAAATGCGCTTATGTACCTGAACGTCCTTGGTTACTTCATGATCCACTTCGAGCAATCGAAGCTGGTATATTTCGCTCTGATGGCTATCCTCTTTTCGACCACTGGTGTGACGTTCCGCTCCATCCTGGCCAGCATCATTCCGTCTCTCGCGACACTCTACTGGTTCGCCTCAAGTCTCCCGGAAGCACTCTTCAACCAGTATCTTTCCATTGGCGTTGCCACCGCCTTTGGCGCCTTTGGCATGGCGACGCTGCTGCGAAAGGCGATCCTTCGGCAAATGGATGCGCGCCTGCTCGCCGATAAGCTGGCCGCCAAGGCACAGCGCCTTGCCGATACCGACATGCTGACCGGCATCCCGAACAGACGTGCGATTTTTCAGAAAATCGATTACTTCGTTGCAAACCGCAGACCGTTCTGGATGGGTATTTTCGATCTCGATGGCTTCAAGGCCATCAATGATGTGTACGGCCATATCATCGGTGACAACCTGCTGTGTGCCGTTGTCGACCGCGCGCACACGCTTGAATTCGAGGGCGCCACCTTTGGGCGCATCGGTGGCGATGAATTCATCGCCATTCTTCCCGGAACAATGACCGAAGAAAAAGTCGAACTTCTCGGCAACAACGTCATTGATATGATCAGCCGCCCCTACCCTATCGAGCTGCTGGAACTGACGGTCGGCGCCTCAGCCGGATTTTCCCACTTTCCGAGCATGGGCTCTTCAAGTGCCCAGCTTTACGAGAAAGCTGATTTTGCCCTCTACAAGGCCAAGAAGCACCACCGTGGCCACTGCGTCCTGTTCGACACGGCCGAAGACCAGGAAATGAAACAGGCGATAGCCATCGAGCGGGAATTGCGTGAAGGCGACCTCGAGAACGAGCTGTTTCTTCTGTTTCAACCGCAGTACTCGCCGGCTCAGCAACGCGTGGTCGGCTTTGAAGCGCTGGCGCGTTGGGAGAGTCCGAAACTCGGCCTGGTTCGTCCCGACAAGTTCATACGTGCGGCGGAACGCTCCGGTCACATCCGCAAGGTCACCGACATCCTGTTCCGCAAGGGGCTCGCCAAACTGGCCGAGTGGCCCAAGGACATCAGCCTGTCCTTCAACCTGTCGGGTCAGGACATATCGGATCAATCCTTCATCCTGTCCCTGCTGAGCCAGATCATGGAATCCGGCATCTCACCAGGCCGCATCGAATTCGAGATTACCGAAACCGCGGTGATGTCCGATATCGAGACCTCAAGGACGCTGCTCGAAGAACTGCGGGCCAGCGGCTGCAAGATCGCCCTGGACGATTTCGGATCCGGATATTCCAGTTTCGAGTATATCGACCAGCTGCCGCTCGACAAGATCAAGATCGACAAGAGCTTCGTCCGCAAGGTTTCTCACAATTCAACATCCCGGGAGATCGTTGCCGGAGTGATCCACCTGTGCCGGAAACTTGACCTGCGCTGTGTTCTCGAAGGTGTCGAAACCGAGGATGAAATGACCATCCTGGGACAGCTTCAGCCCGATCTGATCCAGGGCTATCTGTACGGCAAGCCGATGCCTGCGGAAAACGCCATGCAAATGATCATCGATCAGGACAATCCCGAAAAAGACGAACCGGGCAAGCGCGCAGGCGCCGCCTGAAATCCCGGCGTCAAACGACGCAGCAGAACAGTCGGCCGCACCCTGCCCTTTCACGATAGACCACATTGATCTTGATCACCCGAATGGATCCGTTCGGGCGCCGGGTTGTCCCGTGGTGGCACCATTTGGCACCGCCTCGTCCGTTCGGCCTGACTTCCCGAATTGCATTAGAACCAAACTGCCCTATTGTTTTTCAGCCACTTAATATATTATGAATAATGTACTCATGTTTTTTATCGAAGCACTGCCATAGTCGAAAGCGTCGGCAAATTGTCACGAAACCACCGCGAATCACCAGTACGAAAACCGCCACAGGCCGGCGGAGGCCGGTTCTGCCGCGACCGCTGCCGGCTGTTCGCATCGATCTCATCCCATCACTCCCATTAGCCGCCGCAGATGGCATCAAACCCGATGCCGTCCGCCAAATCGGCACAATCCTTTATCCGGCATCCCTTTTTCAGCACCTCTGTTTTCCCGTCGCGCAGAAAGAACTGGCAATGACACTCGAGACCCAAGACCTTTCCTATTCCTACGGCGCCAAGAAAGCCCTGAATTCGGTCACGCTATCCGGCATTGAAGCCGGCAAGGTCACGGCCCTGATCGGCCCCAACGCCGCAGGCAAGTCCACCCTGTTCAAGGCAATCGCCGGAATGGTGAAGACCAGGACCGGCTCGATCCGCCTTGATGGCGCGGAATTGAATGAGATGTCGCACAGGAGCCGCCTGCGCCAGGTTTGTTACATGCCGCAGGTGTTTGCCGCCAACGCCTCGCTCAGTGTCTTTGACGAGGTGCTGCTGGCTCGCAAGAATCTAACCGGCTCGAAGGTTCGCGACGCCGATATCGACGCCGTCTCCGGCCTGCTCGCGGAGCTGGGCATTGCCCATCTCGGAAAGACCTATGTCAGCGATCTTTCCGGCGGCCAGCAGCAACTGGTCTGGATTGCCCAGGCGTTGGCGCGCGAGCCACGGGTGTTGGTCTTCAACCAGCCGACAAGTGCGCTCGACCTGCACCGGCAGCTCGAAATCATGCCCATAATCCGGCAGGCCGTGGCCAGCCGCGGCATCATCTGCATGGTGGCAATGCTGAACATCAACCTGGCCACCCGCTTTGCCGATTATCTGGTGTTGATGCGCGACGGCCGGATCGCCTCCGGTGCCGATCCCGTCAAGGTCCTGGCCGCAAAGCCTGCCGCCCCCCAGCCCCGTCGGGTCAAACTCGAACTCGACGAGGACAATCAGGGCCGGGCGCACGTCTCCGCCCACCATTGAGGGCTAGACAAGGGCGCCGGCCACCGCAACGAAGACAGATGGGAGATGCCGGAGTGACGGCCACTGACCGTCAGGCGGCGTCCTTCTTGGCGTGATCGAGATTGTGGTCCTGCGGTGCGTCTTCATAGGACAACACGATCCTGTTGCGGCCGCCGGTCTTGGCCGCGTAGAGCGCCTTGTCGGCGCGCGAAAAGGCTTCGCCGAATTGCTGGCCCGGCAAGGCCGACGCCACGCCTCCCGATACGGTGACGCCAAGCTCGGCATGCCTTGTTGCGATCCGCATCCCGGCGATCCTGGTCCGGGCAATTTCAGCAAGCGCTGCGAATTCGCCGAAGGCCATGTCCGAACTGAACACCGCGAACTCCTCACCGCCAATCCGCGCGCAAACGGCCCGGTCGGCAAACACCGTCGAAAGCATGTTGGCGACACCAACGATCACCTCGTCACCGGCCATGTGCCCATAGGTATCGTTGACCGACTTGAACCGGTCGATGTCAAATACCAGCAAAATCTTGTCCGCCTCGCACCGGTCGAACTGATCGAGAAAGGCACGGCGATTGGCCAGCCCCGACAGCATGTCGGTGCGGCTCAGCTGCTCGAGTTCGGCGCGCGACACCCCCAGATCGTGGATTGCGAAACCAACCGCCAGATAGGCGGTCACCGACACGATGAAGGTAATCGGCGGCGTCAGAACCGTCGCGATGATCAGCGCCGAGACCAGGCTGTAGGGCAGCAGATCGAGACCAAAGAGCAGGAAATGGGCGCAAAGGTTGAGACCATAGGCAAGCACGGCCACCTTGAACCCCACCCAGACGGACTTGCGGCAAACATCCCTGTACGAGGCAAAATCCCCGAACAAAAGCTGGTCGACAATCCATTCGCGGGCCATCCGCTTCATGATCTCACTCCTAATAATTAGGGAGAACTTTAAGCAGTCAGCGTTAACAAAATGCTTCCGGAAACTGTGTCGCGAGCATCGTCCTGCGCGTTCATTTGCTCTCATCGGCTGAGGTCGTCACGGCGGAGTTCCCAAGCGCCGGAAGACTGCGGGCTGTTTGGCAGCAAGCCGGTTTAACATCGGTAAACGTGAGCGCCTCATGCTCATATTTGCCTCTACATATCCGTCTTGCGCCCCACCCCCAATCCATGCCACCTGTGCGTCCGGCAACCCGCCGCCCCGATACGCCATCACAAGTGAGACCTGCGCCATGAAATCGGAATGGAAAACCACCCCGTCGGGAAAGCTGCGCGGCAAGGGATTGGGGCTACCGTTCGAGGGTACAAGCGGACCGTTCAACGCAATCACCGATGTTCCGGGCGTCACCGTCGGCTATGCGACGATCATCGAAGGCGACGGTCCGCTCAAACAGGGCGGCGGCCCGGTGCGCACCGGGGTGACGGCGATCGTGCCGCGTCCGCTCGCCGAGATCGATCAGCCGCTGTTCGCCGGCTTCTTCAGCCTCAACGGCAACGGTGAGCTGAGCGGCACCCATTATATCGAGGAGACCGGCAAGATGGCGCTGCCGATCACCATCACCAACACCCATTCCTGCGGCATTGCCCGCGATGCGACGATCCGCTGGGCGGTCGAGTATCTCGCCGAGCGCTACCACGACGATTTCGCGCTGCCGGTAGCGGCCGAAACCTATGACGGGTTCTTGAACGACATCAACGGCTTTCATGTCGAGGCCCGGCATGTGGTCGAGGCGATCGACGCGGCAAGGGGCGGCTCGATCGAGGAAGGCAGCGTCGGCGGCGGCACAGGGATGAAATGCTTCGACTTCAAGGCCGGCTCCGGCACCGCCTCGCGGCTAGTAGGCTATGGCGGCGAAAAATTTGCCGTCGGCGTGTTCGTGCAGGCCAATTTCGGCACCCGCCGTCACCTCACGGTGCTGGGCAAAAACATCGGTGCGGACCCGGAGCTGCCGCCGATGGTGACCAACACCAAGGATACAGATCTCTCTTCGATCATCGCCGTCATCGCTACCGACGCGCCGTTTCTGCCGCATCAATTGAAGCGCCTCGCCCGTCGCGCCAGCTTCGGCATCGGCAAGACCGGCGGCATCGCCACCCATGGCTCGGGCGATCTGTTCCTGGCGTTTTCGACCGCGGCCTCGGATCTCGGCGGCGGCGCCATGCGCACCGTGCGCTTTGTCCCCGACGAGGATATCGACGACTTCTTCGAAGCCGTGGTGCAGGCCACCGAGGAAGCCATCCTCAACGCGATGATCGCCAACGAGACCATGATCGGCCGCGACGGCAATATCGCCCCAGCGCTGCCGCATGATGCGGTGAAACGAGTACTGGGACTATGAGGAAACGCCCGCACGTCTGAACTGCATGGTCCAGTTGGTCTCCCAGTCTACGCCGCCGTCTGCTGAAAATGCCTGCTCCCAGCGGCAGGCATCTTTCTCGAGGCTGACCCAGGTGAAGCGAACCTTGATTGGCCGTCCCTCGAAGCTGTCATCCGCCAGAAACGTGCCGACGCCATTTTCAAACCGCCCCACAACCGGCACATCGAGATGGTGCGGATTGCGCTGGTCGAGCCACCAGATCGCCCAAAGCCCGGTGGCCTTGTCATAGGACCGCAGTGCCACGGCGCGATAGGCGCCGCCGGGGAAGTCAATGTGATTGTCCTCGATGTTGCCATTGCCGCCCAGCACCGGACGCGTCGAGCTGGTGCCGTCGAACTCTTCCCACTCATCGCTTCCCGCAAGACGCACGGTGAGACGGCGATGACGGACATTCCAGTCACCAAGGACGAAATCAAAATCACTGCATGGATCTTCAGACATGGTTTGCTCCCGGATGACAGGCGAGACCTGATGTGCTCAGGCTTCTGCCAAGCTATCTAGCACGAGAACAAAACAAAAACATTTGAATTATTGTGCGCGATTGCCCACCGGAATTGATGGCTCTGTTGCAACACGTATGGCCTATGCCAACGGCATCGAGAGTTTGGCATTACACCAGCTGCCCCAAGAATTCCTGCACCACCTGGCCGGGCTCGAACAGGCCGATCCGCTTGATCTCCCAGTCAAGACGGATGCCGGAGTTTTCCAGCACCCGGGCGCGGACGGTTTCACCGAGGTATTCGAGCTCGTAGCCCGACGCCGTGCCGGTGTTGATCATGAAATTGCAGTGCATCGGCGACATCTGCGCGCCGCCGACGGTCAGCCCGCGGCAGCCGGCCACGTCGATCACCTTCCAGGCCGAATGACCTTCCGGGTTCTTGAAGGTCGAGCCGCCGGTCTTCTCGCGGATCGGCTGCACCGTCTCGCGGTGGTGCTGCACCTCGTCCATCGCGGCGCGGATCCCGTCCTTGTCGGCTGGAACACCCTCGAAGATGGCGCGGGTAAAGATCAGGTCCTTGGGTGCTGCGGAATGCCGGTAGGCATAGCCCATGTCGGCGTTCGACAGCACATGCAGTTCGCCCTTGCGGTCGATGGCGTGAACCTCGACCACGCGCTCGCGGGTTTCCACGCCGTTGGCGCCGGCGTTCATCCTCAGAGCGCCGCCTATGGCGCCGGGAATGCCGTGATAGAAATGAAATCCGCCAAGCCCGACCTCGAGCGCAAGTGCTGCCAGATGCTTGTCCGGGCAAACCGCGCCTGCCGCAAGCCGCGTGTCGGAAACCTGCTCGGCTCGGCCGAACCCCTTGGCCGACAGCCGGATCACCACGCCGGGAATGCCGCCATCGCGCACCAGCAGGTTCGAGCCGATGCCGACCGGCAGCACCGGGACGTCTTCAGGCAACGCCGCAAGAAAGGCCGACAGATCGTCCTCGTCGACCGGCTGGAACAACAACTCCGCCGGACCGCCGGTGCGGAACCAGGTGATTTTCGACATGTCGGCATTCGGCGTCAGCCGGCCGCGGATATCGCCGAGCTTGCCCTCGAGCGATGCCAGCAACTTCTCGCCATTGACCTGGAGCTGCTTCATGCACCACCCCCGGCGTCAGGCTTCAGGGCTGCAAGTTCCTTGGGCAACTGGTTCGCCCATTGGGTGATCGTGCCGGCGCCCAGGCAGACGACATAATCGTCCGGTTGGGCGATCTCGGCGATCAGCGGCGCCAGTGCAGCCGGTCCGTCGATCAGCCGCGCATCGCGGTGACCGCCAGCCTTCATGCTCGAGACCAGGCTTGCGGAATTGATGCCTTCGATTGGATCTTCACCGGCCGCATAGACCGGCGCCAGGATCACCGTGTTGGCGTCGTTGAAGCAGGCGGAGAAATCGTCAAACAGGCTTTCAAGCCGTGTGTAGCGGTGCGGCTGGGCGACCGCGATCACCCGGCCCTTGCAGGCGTCGCGCGCAGCCGACAGCACCGCCTTGATCTCGACCGGATGGTGGCCGTAGTCGTCGAAGATCTCCACCCCGTTCCAGCTTCCGGTATGGGTGAAGCGGCGCTTGACCCCGCCGAACTGGCCCAGGCCCTTGGCGATCTGTTCCGGTGACAGCCCCAGCTCCGAGGCGACCGCGATGGCCGCAACGGCGTTCGAGACATTGTGCTTGCCCGGCATCGGCAACCGCAGATCCTTGAGCTCAACCCGCTCACCGGTCTTGCGGCTGTGAATGACCACGTCGAACACCGAAACCGGTCCATCCATGCGGTGATTGGAGAAGCGCACATCCGATTGCGGATTCTGGCCATAGGTGATCACCCGGCGATCCTCGATGCGGGAAACCAGCGCCTGCACTTCCGGATGATCGAGGCACATCACGCCAAATCCGTAGAACGGCACATTCTCGACGAACTGGCGGAACGCCGCGCGCACGGCATCGAAGGTGCCGTAATGATCGAGATGCTCGGGATCGATATTGGTGACGACGGCAATGTCGGCCGGCAGCTTGAGGAAGGTGCCGT
>Ga0189291_100448_pt1 | contig 12384 bp, 16 predicted proteins | sample UW1redminimetaG_FD_130331 | JGI IMG/M metagenome (GOLD analysis project Ga0189291, IMG submission 130331) | Marine microbial communities from the Costa Rica Dome - UW179B-red mini metaG | ecosystem: Environmental > Aquatic > Marine > Oceanic > Photic zone | place: Costa Rica: the Eastern Pacific... | reverse complement strand
GATAATTTTGAGAGCTACAAAATCACTGAAGAGAAACGAACGTTAGAAGACGCAAGTTAAGTTAAAAAGAGGTTTCCATGAGTATTAGAACTGAACGCTTAGGCGGTGTTCTAAAACGTGATTTAGGTGAGATTCTTCAACGAGAATACCAACCTGTTGGTACGTTTATCACCGTTACTAAAGTATTGATGACAGACGATCTTTCTATTGCAAGAGTATACCTGAGTGTATTTGCTCCCGGACGAGATGAAAAACCTATTTATCAGCATTTAGAAGATCATATAGACGAGATCAGACATACTTTAGCTGCAAAAATCAGACATCAAGTTCGTAAGATTCCGGAGTTACATTTCTATGTTGACGATACTGCTGAGTATGTAAATAAGATCGAAAAGTTGTTTGACAAAGTTGATCAACAACCAAAAGCTACCACCGAAGACGACGAGGATTGAAATGGCGAAAGCCTTGCCTCTGAAAGAAATTCAAGTTTTTGATATCGATAATCAGCCTTCCAAAGAGTTTGATTTTGGTACAGCCGCGATCATATTGGTTAATAAACCGCAAACCTGGACCAGCTTTGATGTTGTTAAATACGTTCGGGGTCGACTTAGAACAAAGAAAGTTGGACATGCCGGAACCTTAGATCCGATGGCAACAGGATTGCTGATTTTATGTTCCGGAAGAGCTACAAAATCAATTTCTCAACTTCAAGATATGTCGAAGACGTATATCGGAGAGATTACTTTTGGAGGTTCAACTCCAAGCTACGATGCTGATTCAGAGATTGATGAAACAGCTCCCACAGATCATATAACTCTGGAGAAAATTCAGGAAATACTGGAAAGAGATTTTAAGGGAGAAATACAGCAAATACCGCCGGTCTATTCGGCATTAAAAGTAGGCGGAAAACGCTCTTATGAATTGGCACGAAGAGGAAAGGCAGTAGAATTGGCTGCAAGACCTGTCACTATTCACAATCATCAAATTATAAGTTTTGAAGACAGTAAGCTTATAATTAGCATAACATGCAGTAAAGGAACATATATTCGATCTATTGCGCATGATCTTGGAATAGCTGTAGGTTCCAGAGGTCACCTTTCTGCATTAGAAAGAACAGCAATAGGAGAATTTTCGTCAAAAAAAGCGTTATCACCACAAAAGATCGATGAACTGTTAAATGCCAAAGACTGAACTCATATTTCTTAGCGATATTGACCGGGTTTCAAATTCGGTAGTAACTGTTGGTACGTTTGATGGAGTTCATTTAGGGCACAAAGCGCTTATCGAAACGGTAGTTCGTAAAGCTGATGAAAGAAAGGCTCGTAGTGTGGTAATTTCTTTTGATCCTCATCCCCGAGATATCATAAACCCTGGAAGTGCGGGCATCAAGCAGTTAACGACGATCAGGGAACGAAGAGAAATTCTTGAAGAAATTGGAATTGATATATTATTGATCATTCCTTTTACAAGAGATTTTTCATTAATGAGCTCCGAGGAGTTTGTTAAGGACATCGTTTTTGAAAAAGTGGGGGTGAGCGAGTTTGTGATTGGTTATGATCATCATTTCGGAAAAGATCGCACAGGAACCATAGAAACGGTGGAAAATCTTGGTGCTGAGTTAGGTTTTGACGCTTTTGTGGTTTCGAAGAGAGAAATGGGAAACATCACTGTAAGTAGTACAACGATCAGAAAAGAACTTTCCGAAAACGGAGATGTGGAACAAGCTTCAAAGCTTCTTGGAAGAGAATATTTATTAAATGGAATAGTCATACATGGCGATAAAAGAGGGAGAACCATCGGCTATCCCACAGCAAACTTGAAAGCAGAACATCCTAACAAAGTTATCCCAAAAGATGGAGTATATGTTGTTAAAGTTAGGGTAGAAGGTGAATGGTTCAACGGAATGATGAATATTGGGAATCGACCTACCTTTAAAGAAGCTCAAAAAGCTTTGGAAGTAAATATCTTTGAGTTTGATAAAGACATTTATGGACAGACCATTCAGGTACGTTTCTTGAAAAGACTCAGAGATGAAGTTAAATTTTCAGGAATTGATGAATTGGTAGCTCAATTGGATCAGGATAAACAACTTTCTCTTGATTTTCTTGAACGGATCTAATCTGATTTATCTTTAGTTATTCAGTCTTTATTTAGGAATAACTCTTCAATTGATGTAAGTAATCTTAATAACAGAAGTTTTAATAATTTTCAGGATTTCTTCTTTTTCTGAAATTAGCTCTATGTCAGATTTGTTTTCATACAGAAGATACGGCTCATTAACCTGATCAAACAAGCTGTCGATTACGTGTTCACCTCTCAAAGTATAGTTGTTATTATCACTCCAGATTTCAATTTCGAAAAATTCAGAATAGTTTTTGCTGCTTTTCCACTTAATAGTCCAATGCATTTGTTTTTCATTAGCTTCTAGTGCAAATTTTTTTTCAGGTTCTTTCTTATTCAACCTAGTAATAAACAATTCCATTTCTAGAGTAATTTTAGAAGTGAATGTTTTTAGACTTTTCAAAAGGGTTTTAATTTAAAGGAAGAGAAATTAAGGTGAACACTACAGATAAAGATAGCAAAACCGAATGAGCCTTAGTAATTAGCAACGGGAGGTAATTTTTTTCCTATTCTTAATATGGTGTTCCAATTCCGAGTTGTAATATCTGTTCCATAATATTTTTCTAACGCACTCATTGCCTTAGGTGTTTTTGATACCGAAAGATCCAGAACGCTTATTATTGTTTTGTCTCTTTGTTCTAAAATTTTAAAAGAATCGTCGTCGCTAGTCCATGGTAATTTTAATTCGATATTGCTCTCTTGTTGCAAAAAGGAAACATACAATCTAATATCTTTTGTCACCTCTATCTGCCTGAATGGGTTGTTAGATAATAACTCATGAATCAACTCAGCTTTTCTAACTATTGTTGGTATTAAAAACCCGAATTTATTTTCTAAAGATTCTGAAATCATTTTTTCCAATTCCATTGGGTTACTAACAGGGACACTAAATATAACATTCCCAGAATTCAGAAGAGTCAAAACATTTTCAAGTCCTAATTTTTCTATTTCCTTTCGAAGATCAACCATAGGAACCTTATGATGCCCACCAACATTAATTCCTCTTAGAAAAGCGACAAATGCTTCTTTTGATTCAATATTAAAAGCCTCACTCATTATTGTTCCTTGGATTATTATATATGGAAATCTATATAAAAAGAGATGATCCTGCCAAATTTATTATTGAATTCAAGAGGTTGTTAATTTGGTATAGGATCAATGGTTCTGAGTTTGATGCTAAAATTAAGGAGGTTTCTTTCTTTTTTTTTTGGCTTACTTAAAAAGAATAACGACAACTAATCCCCATAAAATGCGACTATTAATAACATTACTTTTTTTAAGTTTTTCCTCATTCACTTATTCTCAACAAATAAATATTGATGAATTCATAGCTGATATGGAAAGGAACAAGACAATGTCACTTTCTTATGTGGATGCAATGCCTGCTGATAAATTCAGTTACAAGCCTGCTGAAGATGTTAGAACCTATGCACAACAATTTTTGCATATTTCACAAGGTTTAATAGGATTATCGTCGAATGGAACAGGAGCGGCTCCAATTTTCCAAGGAGAAAATTTAGAAGCCACAGAAGCATATCAAACCAAGGCTGAAGTAAAGCGAATAGTAACTGAAAGTTACGATTTCGCGATTAAAAGCATGAAAGAAATGGACGCTTCTACACTTAACGAGGTTGTGCAAAGAGGTCAGTTCAATGTAACCCGGCTTGGTTGGATAAACAAAGCCATGGAACATAATACTCATCACAAAGGACAGTGTGCAGTATATTTAAGAATGAATGGGATTACGCCACCTCAGTTTCAACTTTTTTAGTTATTGTTGGAATGGAAAATCCGAATTTAGAAGAGTTATTACATTTTTAAATTTCAATTTTTCTAATTCTGTACGAAGATAGACCATAGGAACTTTATGATGCTTGCCAACATTAATCCGCATAGAAAAGCGGTATAGGTTTTTTTTGATTACAAATTTGCAATTTTGTTTAATTTGGTCACGAAGCAATAAAAAATAGAACTATACTAAAAGTGAAATGCAATATTTAGCAGCACTCTTGGAAGTAAAATCAAGAAACCAATTATATTTGCTTTGTGAATGATTCCGAGCTTTTTTAAATCATAGCCAAACACAAAAACGAATATAAGACAGAAGATAATCTCCATACTCCATGGTCCCAAAAGATATCCCATACGTGCAGTACCGGGAGGGAGAATGGCAATAGTAGCCAATAACATATATCGTTTATGAAATTGTATTTTATTTCGATGTTTCCATCCTAAAAAAATAAAGATGGCGAACTGAAGAATGTCTACAACAGGCGCGCTTGTTTCAAGAAAAGCTTCGTTAAGGCTCGATATCTCACCATTATGAAAATGTTCAAATAGAAAAAAAGCAGTAATTAAAAGCCCCATTGCAAACATGCCAGAGGCAAAAATAAACCCTTTTTGACCAAAAGTTCGATGACTTTTTTACGGTTACTGGAAATTAGTATGGTTTGAAATAAATAAATAGCCAGCCATAGAAATGATACTATAGCATGAAGGTGAAATATCCAATGTCGGTGATAACCTTCTCCCTGTAATATCGGGCGAAAGTAAACAGGCCAGAATCCTGCAATTATCAGAATAATTGCCAACACCCCCATAGTAGTATAGAAAATTCTGAGACCTGATTTTTTCATGATATCTGATGAAGGAGGTTTATTACTCTTCTATTTCCTTAAAAGGGAAGTAATCGAGCACATCATATTCCCAGACATTTGTAGGAAATATAACCACCATATTTGCTGTTTTTTCACCAATGTTTTTGAAAGCATGAGGCACCATAGGAGGAATATTTACAATATATGGAGCTGTAATTGTGAAGAGAGTATCTCCTAGAGCATATAAAATTTCACCTTCCAAAAGTACATGTGACTCTTCCCCTTTATGGGTGTGCATTGGTGGTGCACCACCAGGGAAAGTCTCAGTTATTCCTATTACAAGATTTTGATAGCATTTTTATAGCCTTCCATTACATGAACATACTCACCTGGTCCCGGATTAATTACAGGGAGATCTTCCAGTTGAGCTGCATAATCAGTCCAATATTTCATTTCTTTAGTTTCATAGCCGGACGGTACGGTTCTTCTTTCAAGGACCTTATGCGCATGATGTTGAGCATGTAGATAGGAAATGATTGAATCCGGAACCGTTTTTACCTCATCTACTAATCCTTCAATTGAAAAAGTTTCAGTAGTATTGCTGTGGCTATGGTCTTGAGAATCATTATGGATTTGGTTTTCATTCCTTGAGCAAGAACACAATACTATTGCCAAAATGATAGGGAGGAGGGGGAGGGAATTTTTCATGATTCTTCAATTCGTTAAAATTAAGAATGCATAAATTTTTGCTGTTCACATAATCTATAAAAATTTGAATTTTATCTGTTTACAGTTACCTGTTCAGCATAATTCATGTAATCTTTAAAAAAAGACATAATAAAATACATAAAACGAAATAAAGATAAAATAAATTATTACCTAAGCATATGCAAGCAATGAGCTTATAGCTACATATTATTAACATTTCTGTATTTTAAAAAACTAAATAAACCTAAATGTGCATGCATTAAAGTTAAACAAAGTAGATAACTGATGGAATATTCTGGTAGTAGATATCGTAATTTGTATATCAATGAAAAACATGTAATCATAAACGGTTCGATCTAATTTCAAAAAACTAACACCTTAAGGTTTATGACAACAGCAGTTATTAATCAGCGAAGAGTGGGGAGGGATAAATTATTCCAATCCACGTTGTTGCTTACTGTTAAAAAGCTTATCTTTGAAATCTATATTTAAACGATTTTAAGAATAACTGAATTGTAATGAGCATTACTGCAGAAGAAAAAAAAGATATTTTCAAAAAACATGGCGGAGAAGAAGCCAATACTGGTACAACTGAAGGGCAAATCGCTCTTTTTACTCACCGTATAAATCATCTTACTGATCACTTAAAAACGAATCAGAAAGATCACGCTTCTCGACGCGGATTATTGAAATTAGTAGGTAAGCGTCGTCGTTTGCTTAACTACCTTATGAAGAACGACATTCAAAAATACAGAGAGCTTATCAAAGAGCTTGGTATTAGAAAATAATTTAAAGGCTCCTCTATCTGGAGCCTTTTTCAATTCTCCCACTTAATTATCTATTGTGTAAAAGCCAATCTTTAAGGTTAGTGTGGGATAAAGCAATAAACAAAAGACAAAAAGAAATAAATGAAAGAAGATTTTAGAAGTATAGAATTTGCACCAGGAAAGGTGTTATCTGTAGAAACAGGACGAATAGCTAAACAGGCAGACGGTTCTGTTGTAGTTAAAATGGGCGAAACGATGGTGCTTTGTACAGCCGTTAGTGCCAAAGAACCAAAACCGGGACAAAGTTTTTTCCCACTTACTGTTGATCATAAAGAAGGTTTTGCTGCTGCAGGACGTTTTCCGGGTGGATTTATGAAAAGAGAAGGGCGCTCCACAGAAAAAGAAGTGCTCTCAAGTAGATTAATTGACCGTGTTTTAAGACCACTTTTCCCAAAAGGATATGTGTGTGATACACAAGTAATTTCAAGTGTACTCTCATCAGATGATGAAAATGATGGCGATGTATTAGGAGCGGTTGGAGCTTCATTGGCAATTCATTTGTCAGATATTCCGTTTGACGGACCAATGGCAGAAGTTAGAGTTGGTAGAGTTGATGGTGATTTTATTATCAATCCAACACTTACAGAACTCAAAGACAGTGATCTTGATATGACTGTTGGCGGTACTGAAGACAGTATTTTGATGATTGAAGGCGAAATGCACGAGATTTCTGAAAAAGAAATGTTAGATGCTATCAAAGCAGCTCATGATGCTATCAAAAAGCTTTGTATTTTTCAGGATGAATTACGCAAAGAACTAGGAAAAGAGAAAAGAGAATATACAGCTCCAACTCTTCCTGAAGATATAGAAGCTAAGATTTCTGAAATGGCTTCTGACAAGATCAAAGAAATCGTAAATATTGGTCTTGGTAAAGAAGAGTACAACGAGAAAATTCGTGAAGTAAAGAATGAAGTTGTTACTGCTCTTGAAGAAGAGTATGACGAAGATCAAATGTCTGTTGCCAAGACTGTTCTTGGAAACATTGAGAAAGAAGAACTTCGTAACATGATTCTTGAAAAAGGTCGTAGAATTGACGGTCGTGCAACTGATGAGATCAGAGATATCTGGACTCAAGTTGGTTACTTGCCAAGAACTCATGGTTCTGCAATCTTTACTAGAGGTGAAACACAAGCAGTGGTTACAGCAACTCTAGGAACACGAAGAGACGAACAAAGTGTTGATACCTTGTTTGACCAAGAAGCAAAGCAGTTTTACTTACATTACAACTTTCCTCCTTATTCAGTAGGAGAAGCAGGATTTTTAAGAGGTCCGGGACGTAGAGAAATCGGTCATGGCCACCTTGCAGAACGTTCACTAAGAATGTTGATGCCAACTTTCGAAGAATTCGGATATGTAATTCGTATTATTTCAGACATCACAGAATCAAATGGTTCGTCTTCAATGGCTTCTGTTTGTGGTGGTTCAATGGCATTAATGGACGCTGGTGTTCCTTTGAAAAAGCCGGTTGCAGGAATTGCAATGGGAATGATTGTAGGAACTGACAAAACTGCTATTCTATCTGATATCCGTGGTGAGGAAGATTTCATGGGTGACATGGACTTTAAGACTGCCGGATCTGCTGATGGAATAACATCTTGCCAAATGGACATGAAAGTTCAAGGTATCAGCTTCGAAACTATTGAAGAAGCTCTTGAACAAGCTCATAAAGGTCGGATCCATATTCTAGGCGAAATGGCTAAAGTGATTTCTTCACCAAGAGAAAATATTTCACAATACGCTCCACAATTCTTAAGAATGGAAATTGACGGTAGCGATATTGGCGCTGTAATTGGGCCTGGTGGAAAAGTGATTCAAACGCTTCAGAAAGAAACAGGAACTGAAATCATGATCGAAGAAGATTCAAATGGCAAAGGCCAGATTACAATCTCAGCTAACGATCTTGATAAAGCGGAAGAAGCTAAAAACAGAATTAAAATGATCGTTGGTCATCTTGAAGAGGGTGCTACGTACAAAGGCGTAGTTAAGTCGATTAAAGACTTTGGTGCTTTTGTTGAAGTTGCTCCGGGAAAAGATGGATTACTTCATATTTCTGAAATCGCTCACGAACGAGTAGAAAAAGTTACTGACCATCTTTCACTTGGTGATGAGATCGAAGTAAAACTACTGAAAGTAGAACATGGCGGAAAACTACGTCTGTCCAGAAAAGCATTGATCGAAAAAGAAGGTTAAATCTTCTAATTAGGATTTAGAGGCGCTGTTCAGTAATGAACAGCGCCTTTTTTATGGAAACTTGCATAAGAAATTATGTTATCCTGAAACAAGTTTGGGATGACGTCTTAAATAGAAATTGGATATTATATAATTGGAACTGCTTCTGAATCTATATATCTGGGTTCGTATATTTAAAAGCAGTAAAGGAAATAAAAAAATAAATGGAAAATCTTAAAGAAATTGATTTTGTAAGTAAGACCAAATTACCAAACGGTCTTAGAATTGTAACTGAAAAAATAGAAAGCGTTAAAAGTATTTCTGTTGGAATCTGGGTAAAAACCGGTTCCAGAAACGAAACTCCAAAGCAAGCGGGTATCACGCATTTTTTGGAGCATATGCTATTTAAGGGAACTGAGAAACGAACAGCTTACGATATCGCGTTAAGCATGGAATCAGTAGGCGGTTATCTGAACGCATTTACCTCTTCGGAATACACCTGCTATTTTGCACGATGTGTAAACACACAAATGGACAAAGCGCTAGATGTTCTTTCCGATATGGTCTTAAACCCAAGTTTCCCTGAAGAGGAAGTCGAGAAAGAGAAAAGGTTGTCATCGAAGAGATGAAAATGTATCGTGATTCTCCTGATGATTACCTTTTTGAAGAGTATAACACAAGAATGTTTCAAGGTCACGAATTAGGAAGACCAGTACTTGGTTTGGAAGAAACAGTTTCTTCTTTTACCCGTGATGATTTGTACGAATATATGGAAGAAAGATATCGTGCAGGTAATCTGTTGATCTCAGTAGCAGGAAATGTAGAACATGAAGAAGTTGTTAAATTGGTTACCGAATATCTTGGTGATCTTCCGGCTCTGGATGTTGAAAATGAAGACCAACCCTTGAATGAGTTTGATACTTCTAAACTCGAGCTCACGAAACCTATAGAGCAAACGCATTATATTTTGGGGAGAAGAGGATTGAATTTCGATCACGAAGATAAATATCTACTCTTGCTGGCTAATACTATTTTAGGTGGTGGAATGAGTTCCAGATTGCATCAAAATGTGCGCGAAAAATATGGATATTGTTACTCCATTCAGCCTTTTAACCAATCTTATACCGATTCCGGAATGTGGGGAGTTTATGTAGGTACAGATAAAGATTATGTTGAACACGTACATGAGTTAGTAGTGGCTGAGTTGAATAAGATCAGTGAAGAACTGGTTCCTGAAAAAGAGCTTATTGAAGCAAAATCTCAGCTGAAGGGAAAGCTTTTACTATCTCAGGAAAATACCAGTAATCGTATGATGCGATTAGCAAAAAGTGAATTATATTTCGATCGTTTTGTAACTTTAGATGAATTGGTTGAAAATATTGATTCAGTAACATCTGAACAGATTCTGGAATTCTCTAAAGAGTTCTTCGATCAGAAATATTATATGGAAGCTGTTTTAACCCCTGAAGGGTAATGATAAATTATGGATGATGAATTTTGAGTTGGGTTTTGTCACTTTGAGTGTAAACGAGAATTCTAAAGATCATGTACGTGTTCGAGTTAATCTTTAGATGTCTCTCTACGTTCGACATGACAAAGCATTCAAAATTTATCATCAAAAATTCAAAAATTTTTAGAAAATGATTTACATCAACAAACTAAGCGAATACGTTGATAAACAAGTAACGTTAAAAGGGTGGGTATATAATTACCGAAGCAGTGGAAGCCTTGTTTTTATTGAAATGAGAGACGGAACAGGAATCACTCAATGTGTGGTTGCTAAAGATGACGTTTCTGAAAGTGATTGGGAAGGTGCAACTTCACTCCGTCAGGAAAGTTCATTGGAAATTACAGGGACGGTAAAAGCTGACGACCGAAGTATTGGCGGACATGAAATTCATGTTTCTGAAGTAAAAGTAGTTCAAATAGCGGAAGATTATCCGATAACACCAAAAGAACACGGCGTTGAATTTTTGATGAACAACCGTCATTTGTGGTTGCGTAGCCAGAGACAATGGGCTGCAATGAGAGTTAGAAACGAAATCATTTTTGCGATCCATACTTTTTTCCAAGAGCGTAACTTTGTTCAAATGGATTCACCGATCTTCACAAGTAATGCTGCAGAAGGGAGTACGACTCTTTTTGAAACAGACTACTTTGAAGAGAAAGCTTATTTGGCTCAAACAGGTCAGCTGTATGGCGAAGCAATGGCAATGGCCCATGGTTTGATCTACACATTTGGTCCGACTTTCCGCGCTGAGAAATCTAAAACTCGTCGCCACTTGACTGAATTCTGGATGATAGAGCCTGAAATGGCGTATTACGATCTGGATATGAATATGGATCTTGCTGAAGACATGATTCGATTTATCACCGGGAAAGTGGTTGAAAAGAGAAAAAATGAATTAGAAATCCTTGAACGAGATATTTCTAAACTAGAAAAAGTTGCAGAGAATCCATTTCAGCGAATTACTTACTCTGAAGCTGTTGAGCAATTAAAAAGCCAGGAAACAGCTGACATGCTCGATCAAATGATCGAAGATCGTAAGCAGGAAGAAAAGGATATCAAGAAGGAGAGAGAAGAGATCAAAAAAGAGCACGGATCTGCAAAGAAATGGAGAAAGAAGCAGATCGACCAGCGCGTAATCGAAATTGGTCAGCGTTTAGATCAGATTGAAGAAGATTACCGAAACATTCCTCAATGGAAAGAATCTGCTCAGAATTTTGAATGGGGGAATGATTTCGGTGGAAGCGATGAAACCGTATTAATGCTTCAGCAAGAAGTTCCACTGATGGTTCACAGATGGCCGGCAGAAATCAAAGCATTTTATATGAAACGTGATCCAGAAGATGAGCGACTGGTTTTGGGCGTAGATGTACTTGCTCCTGAAGGCTATGGCGAGATCATAGGAGGGAGTCAGCGTGAAGACGATCTGGAATTTCTGGAAAACCATATTGAGAAGCATGATCTACCCATGGATGTATTCGGTTGGTACTTAGATCTCCGTAGATTCGGCTCTGTACCGCACTCAGGCTTCGGTTTAGGATTAGAACGAACAGTTGCATGGTTATGTGGATTATCTCACGTTAGAGAGACGATACCGTTTCCGAGAATGATGGGAAGATTGAGGCCTTAAAGAATATTGAATATCCAACTAGGAATATTCAATAGCGATTTATATTAAAGTCATCTCACGGCGAATGTCTGAGATCTAGATTTTTTTATAAATCAAATAAGATTTTATAGCACGATCGAGATTCCTGCCTCCGCAGGAATGACTTAATCAATCCTGTAGTCCTGAAGAGACTTCTAAGGATTTTACTCTACCCTAAAATATCCTTAATCTTAGTAATCTTCACATTACGATCAATAGAGTACACATTTTCATCTTTTTCAATGAACTCATAAATCTGTAAACACTGTGAGTAAAGCCGTATACTTTCATCATGCATCTTTGGATCTTCAAAACATTGTTCAGCTAGTTCATATAAAATATCTGCGAATATATTAAGGTTTTCATTCGAAAAATTTCTCTCCTTCTTAAAATAACGCAATCCTTTTTCACTCAAAAGTGATGAGAATTCTTCAATATCGAAATCCAGTGTTTCTTTTAGCTTTTCATTGGTATAGTTGGTTATTTCTATAGCAGATTCTGATTTTTTAAGCTTTAATACCTGAATGAGAATTTTGCTCAGCACTTGAGTCATTTGCTGAACTTGTCTCATTATATAATCTTGATTGAACATATTGAATAATTAAGAATGATGAATATCCAACAAGGAATATTCAATATCGTTTTTTAAATGTGTTTTTTTAAAGCAACTTGTCAATTGAGAATATAAAGACTACTTATAAAGGCAATGTTTAGATTTCTCCCTCTGGCCGAGATGATAAGAAAAAAATCTGCATTAGTATTTGAAGTATAGAACTAACTACGGAGGTATTTGGGTAATACTTAAAT
>Ga0189291_100447_pt1 | contig 12418 bp, 16 predicted proteins | sample UW1redminimetaG_FD_130331 | JGI IMG/M metagenome (GOLD analysis project Ga0189291, IMG submission 130331) | Marine microbial communities from the Costa Rica Dome - UW179B-red mini metaG | ecosystem: Environmental > Aquatic > Marine > Oceanic > Photic zone | place: Costa Rica: the Eastern Pacific... | reverse complement strand
TGCGCGCTGTCACCGGCAAGCCGATCAAGCTGATCGGTACCGGTGAAAAGATGGACGCGCTGGAAGAATTCCATCCGCGCCGCGTCGCCGACCGCATTCTCGGCATGGGCGACATCGTCAGCCTGGTCGAAAAGGCTGCCGAAAGCTTCGACGCCGAAAAGGCGCAGTCGATGGCCGCCCGGATGAAGGCGGGCAAGTTCGACCTCAACGACATGGCCGAGCAGCTTGGCCAGATGCAGAAGCTCGGCGGCATGGGCGGCATCATGGGAATGATGCCCGGCATGGGCAAGATGAAGGACCAGATGTCGGCGGCCGGCATGGACGACAAGACATTCGCCCGCCAGCTCGCCATCATCGGTTCGATGACCAAGGCCGAGCGCGCCAATCCGGATGTGCTCAAGCATTCGCGCAAGAAGCGTATTGCCGCCGGTTCGGGCACCGATGCTGCGGCAATCAACAAGCTTCTGAAGATGCACCGGCAGATGGCCGACATGATGAAAGCCATGGGCGGCAAGGGCAAGGGCGGCGGCATGATGCGCGCGGCGATGGGCGGGCTTGCCTCCAAGATGGGCCTTCCCGGTGGCATGATGGGCGGCGGCATGCCGGATCTGTCGAAGATGGATCCCAAGCAGCTCGAAGCCCTGCAGAAACAGGCCGAAGCCGCTGGTCTCGGCGGCGGTATGCCCGGCATGGGCGGTGGCAAGCTGCCCGGTCTGGGCGGACCGAAGCTTCCCGGTCTTGGCGGCGGCCTTCCCGGCCTGCCGAAGAAGAAGTGAGGGGCGGAGAGATGACGGGCAACACCGAGGCAATGGCGAAACTGCAGGAGTTCCGCCGCTCGATCGACAATTTCGATGCGGCGCTGATCCACATCCTGGCCGAGCGCTTCCGGGTGACCAAGGCGGTTGGCGCGCTGAAGGCGTCGGCCGATCTGCCGCCGTCGGACCCGAACCGCGAAGCCGAGCAGGTTGCCCGGCTGCGCGAACTGGCCAAATCCGCCGATCTCGATCCGGATTTCGCCGAAAAATTTCTCGAATTCGTCATTCGCGAAGTCATCCAGCACCACAAGCAGGCGGCTTCGAAATGAACACCGGAATCTGGCGCTGACCGGCGCCCGAAGAAATCAACCAAACAGTCAACTAAGTTGCTAAATCGAAGGAAAAGAAAATGGCACTGAAAATTCGTCTGGCCCGCGGTGGCTCCAAGAAGCGCCCTTACTATCACGTTGTCGTTGCTGACGTGCGCAGCCCGCGCGACGGCCGCTTCATCGAGCGTCTGGGTTACTGGAACCCGATGCTGGCAAAGGACGACGCAACCCGCGTTGACCTCAACCAAGAACGCATCCAGCATTGGCTCGACAACGGCGCGCTGCCGACCGACCGCGTTGCCCGTTTCATGGCTGAAGCCGGCATGATGACCCGCGACGCCCGCAACAACCCGAACAAGGCAAAGCCTGGCAAGAAGGCGCAGGAACGCGCTGCCGAGAAGAAGCAGAAGGAAGAGGATGCAGCAGCCGCCGCAGCCGAAGCCGCTGCCGCTCCGGCCGAAGCACCTGCCGAAGAAGCCGCTTCGGAATAATAGATCGGCGTATTGCGCATCTTAACTGATGCGCGCCTTGCGCTATCCTGCGGGCGGCTTTGTGCCGCCCGTTTCGCGTTGGTCTTCACCAATGCACATGCACCCAATAAAAGTGGTACAGCGATCCTTGCGCATCCAACTGGCTGCGCGGCGCTGTAGCGGAGACATCCATGAGCAAGCTTGAGCACCCCATTCTGATCGGCGTTGTCGGCGCGGCGCAGGGCCTTCGCGGCGAAGTCCGGGTCAAGCCCTATACCGATGATCCGATGGGGCTGGCGGAATACGGCGCGCTCTACGCAAGGGATGGCCGCAGGTTCGAGATTCTCGATCACCGCTTTGCCAAGACCGTCGTGGTGGTGCGGTTCCGCGGCATCAACGACCGCAACGCGGCGGAAGCGCTGAAAGGGCTGGAGCTCTACATCGACCGCTCGAGCCTTGACGATGATGATCTCGAAGAGGGCGAATATTTCCATGCCGACCTCGAGGGTCTGGAAGCCTGGGACGCCGAGGGCCAGTTCTGGGGAACGGTGTCGGCGGTTCTCGATTTCGGCGGCGGCGACCTCCTGGAGTTGCGCGACGAGGGCAGGAAGCCGGTGGTGATCCCGTTCACATTGGCCGCCGTGCCGAGCGTCGATCTCGAGGCCGGCCGGATCCTGGTCGATCCGATGGCGGCGGGACTGATCGATACCGGTGAGGACGAGGGTGACGAGGGCGAGGAGCCTGACGAAAACCCCGGCGGAGACCGCGGGAAATGAGTTTTCGCGCCTCCGTGCTGACGCTCTATCCGGAGATGTTTCCGGGCCATCTCGGCCAGTCGCTGGCCGGCCGGGCGCTGGAGCGCGGCGACGCGGCAATCGAGGCGGTCAATATTCGTGACTACGCCACCGACAAGCACCGTTCCGTCGATGATACGCCCGCCGGCGGCGGCGCCGGCATGGTGCTCAAGCCCGATGTGCTGGCGGCAGCCATCGATGCGGTCAGCCCCGAGAATGACACAAGACCGCGGTTGCTGATGAGCCCGCGTGGAAAGCCTTTGACCCAGGCACGGGTGCGCGAGTTGGCCGCTGGCCCCGGCGCGGTGATCGTCTGCGGCCGTTTCGAGGGCGTCGACCAGCGGGTGATCGAGGCGCGCGATCTCGAGGAAGTCTCGATCGGCGATTACGTGTTGTCAGGCGGCGAGCCGGCGGCCTTGATCCTGCTCGATGCGGTGATCCGGGTTTTGCCCGGCGTCATGGGAAATGCGGCCTCGGGCACGCATGAAAGCTTTGAGACCGGGATGCTGGAGCATCCGCATTACACGCGGCCACAGGTGTTCGAGGGGCGCGAAATCCCCGCGGTTCTGACCTCGGGCAATCACAAGGCCGTCGATGTGTGGCGCGAAGCAGAATCGCTCAAGCTGACACGCGAACGGCGGCCGGACCTGCTTTCGGATGACGAACTCTAGCTCGAAAAATAGTACCAGCTCAGCACCAGCCCGACGCCGACGACGACGGCACGGATGACGGCTTGCGGCACCCGCCGCGCCGCCCAGACCCCGGCATAGCCGCCAAGCGCGCCGGCGGGGATCATGATGACGGCCGGCAGCCAGGCGACAACGCCGCCGCTGGAAAACACCACGATGGCGATGAAGGCGATGATGACTGCGATGAAGTTCTTCAGCGCGTTGAGCTTGTGGTAATCGCCGCCCTTGGTGACGCCGAGCACGGCGAGCATCATGATGCCCATGCCGGCGCCGAAGAAGCCGCCATAGATCGAGGTGATGAACTGACCCACCAGCCCCAGCTTTGTCACCGGCTGTTCGGCGTGGAGATGTTTGGGACGGAGATAGGGACCGGCGGCGAAAATGATGGTCGCGGCCAGCAGCAGCCATGGCACCAGCGAGCGGAACGACGGGTTGGACATCGAGACCAGGATCAGCGCGCCGCCGAGACTGCCGAGCAGTGACAGGCCGCCGAGCAGCCAGGCTTCGCGGCCGGCCTCGCGGATTTCGGTGCGGTAGGCCAGCGCCGAGGTGACGTAGCCCGGAAACTGGGTCACCGACGAGGTGGCGTTGGCCATGATCGGCGGCACCCCGGTCAGTGTCATGGCGCCGAAGGTCAGGAATGTGCCGCCGCCGGCAATGGCGTTGACGGCGCTCGACAGGAAGCCGGCGCTGAAGAGAAGGACGATATCGAAAATGGACATGGAACGCCGGACCGGAGTAGAAGAAGCAACTGCCTTAGAGCACTCCTGCGCCGCGCGTTCAAGAGAACCCGAAAGAGCCGCTTTGCAGCCCGGAAACGGGCCATCAAGGCGGCGTTTGCGGGGTCGTGCCTGAGACTGCCAGGGCTTCAGCCGCTGGCTGCCCCGTTGCTTCGAACAAAATCGCGGCTCAGGGCGTGACAAAACCGCGGCGATGGTGTATCTGCCCCGCGATCGGCAAAGTCCGACAGCCGTGTGAATACCGGCGCCTGCCAAACAATGAATGGTGAATCCGCTCCTGCCGTCACCGGCATAGCCTAGAGGATGATCCCGAAAAGGGACATACCAAACAGGCAAACTGAGAGCGCTCTGACCGTTTGAGAAAAACGAAAGGTCAAGGACCATGAACATTATTGCCCAGCTGGAGGCCGAACAGGCTGCCAAGATCGAAGCTTCCCGCAAGTTTCCTGAATTTTCCGCCGGCGACACGCTGCGCGTTCAGGTGCGCGTCACGGAAGGCAAGCGGACCCGTCTGCAGGCTTTCGAAGGCGTTTGCATCGGCCGCGGCGGTGCTGGCCTGAACGAAAGCTTCACCGTTCGCAAGATCTCCTACGGCGAAGGCGTGGAACGCGTGTTCCCGATGTACTCGCCGCTGGTTGAGGCCGTTGAAGTGGTCCGCCGTGGCCGCGTTCGCCGCGCCAAGCTTTACTACATGCGCGACCGTCGCGGTAAGTCGGCCCGTATCGTCGAGAACACCGGCACCCGCGCCCGCAAGCTCAACGAAGCCGAGCGCCAGGCGCTGGCCGAGGAGAAGGCACGCATCGAGGCTGAGAAGATCGCAGCAGCTCAGGCTCTGGCCGCCGAGAAGGCAGCAGCAGAAGCCGCTGAAGCAGCAGCCGCAAAGGCAGCAGCAGATGCAGCCGCCGCCGAAGAAGCTGCCAAGAGCGAATAAGCCGCTCAGCACTGATCTGACGGCCCTTCGGGGCCATCCATCAAAGCGCCGGGAGACCGGCGCTTTTTTGCGTTCAGGCTGCGGCGTGGTCTTTGTGCGCCAATCGGTCAAAACCGACTGAACGATTTAATCTTCTGCTAAGTCCTGTGCGCGACACTGTGCCTTCATGGATACAGGGCAGGGCCGATGTCGATTTCTTCCATCATGACAACAGCAGTGTCGGGCATGCGCACCGAGCAGAACCGCATGGTCACCGCGGCCAACAACATTGCACGTTCCGGTCCCGGGGCTCCAACCGAGACGGATGCGGAAATCGACCTTGCCTCCGAGATGCTCGATGTCATGTCTGCCGAAACCAATTTCAAAGCCAACGCCACCGTGTTCGAAACCGGCGCCGATCTCTGGGACGTGCTGATGAGCATCAAGCGCGACTGAGTCTCTTCCGTCTCTCCCCTTGTTGGATCGACTGGACTTGGTGAGAAGACTTGCCGCTTGCTCCAATCTCCCCCCTTGCGGGGGAGATGTCACCGCAGGTGACAGAGGGGGGTGATGTTGCGTTGTACACCTGCCCTTTGAATGAACCGAAGCATGCCCCCCTCTGTCGGCGATGCCGACATCTCCCCCGCAAGGGGGAGATTGGGCGCCACAGCTTTTTATGCCGCCCTCGGTCTCTCCGCCGTCATCCCGGATCATGTCCGGCATGGCGGAGACCAATCATTCCATATATCCCCTATTTCATCCACACCCTCCACCGCCATGCGATACTGCCCGCGCTCCCGCTGCCGGATGGACCTTTGAACGTGTTGGACCAGGCGGGAGGAAGGCCTCTTCACGGTTTGCCGTAACGTGCGGCAAGGCGTGAGAGGAGGTGGAGACCAGCGTGGCTCCGTCGGCGGGCCTGTTGCTTCGAAGGAAGGATCGGGTTCAGCCGGCCACCGGACCGTCCTCGGATGTCCGCCCGCTCACTGGCGGGTGCGGGATTTGACAGCGGACCGGGCCTGTGGCGGATGTGTTCCCCTTTGCCGGGGAGGATGTTCGTGCCGGAAACCGCGCCAGAAGCTTCCGCCGCCGCCCCACGTCCGGGGAGGCGGTCTGGTGCAAGCCGGGGACGCCAGCGTCGGGTGAATTCCCTCAAGCTGGCCAAGCGAAGCGGTCACCGCCTGTCGGATGCGGACATCATCCGGCGATACTCGGGCCGCGCGCGTGCTGCGCCACCCATTCTTCATCTTCCGTAAGGCAACGCCCGCGGGCGGCCCTCCGGACTCCATCTGCCTCAAACTCCGGCGTTGCTGCGCGCGGAGCGATTGCCGCTTGCTCCAATCTCCCCCCTTGCGGGGGAGATGTCACCGCAGGTGACAGAGGGGGGTTGAGCTTCAGTACGCACCGGGCCATCCGAATGAAACGAAACATACCCCCCTCTGTCGGCGATACCGACATCTCCCCCGCAAGGGGGGAGATTGGGTCCGGCGTTATAAGCCGGCATCCGCCGCCGATTGCCCGCCGCCCTCTTGCGGCACGAAGCCCGGCATTGCAAAGTGGCCGCTTCGCGCGACACCCCGGAAAGGGGGCGTGCCGGAATTTCAATCCCGAGACCTCATCAGGGAGAGTGTCATGTCATTTGCCAAGTTCACCGTGGCCGCCGTTGCGGCCTTCATCGGCCTGGGTGTTGCCGCATCGCAGGCTGAAGGCTTGCCGGATCTGGGCGGCCAGAGCGTCGTTGTCGTCACCGAAAACGCCTATCCGCCGCTGCAGTTCATCGATCCGAAGACCGGCGACCAGATCGGCTGGGAGTACGACGCGATGAAAGAGATCGCCAAGCGGCTCAATTTTAGCGTCGAGTTCCAGAACACCTCGTGGGATGCGATGATCCAGTCGGTGTCGGACGGCCAGTACCAGGTCGGCATGACCGGCATCACCATCAAGGAAGAACGCAAGGAGAAGGTGGATTTCTCCGATGCCTACATGCGCTCGGAAATGTTCATGCTGGTGCGCGGCGACGAGGACCGCTTCACCGATGCGGCGTCCTTCGCTGCCCTGGAGGACGGGCTGGTTGGCGCACAGGCGGGCACCACGCCGTTCTATGTTGCGGTCTACGACGTGCTTGACGGTGACGAGCAGAATCCGCGCATCAAGCTGATGGAAACCTTCGGTGCGACGGTTCAGGCGCTGAAGACCGGCGATGTCGACCTGGTGCTGACCGACGGCACCGCCGGCAAGGGCTATGTCGAGGCCTCCGATGGCGGCCTCAAGCTGATCGGCGATCCGATGGGCACCGAGGATTTCGGCTTCATCTTCCCCAAGGGCTCGGAGCTGGTCGCGCCGGTCAACGCGGCAATCGCGGCGATGAAGGCCGACGGCACCATCGAGGCGCTCAACAAGAAATGGTTCCTCGACTACAAGCTCGGCGGTTGATCTGACGTGACGCTGAGTTTTGACGGATACAGGCCGGGGGCGCTTGGCGGCGTTCTCGGCCTGCATATGGATTATTACGGGCGCGAGTGGGGTTTCGGACTGGCGTTCGAAACCAAGGTGGCGTCCGAGCTGTCCGAGTTCCTGACGCGGTTTGAGCCTGAGCGGGATCTGTTTCTGACCGCCTGGCGCGGCGACGAGCTCGTCGGCTCGATTTCGATGGATGTCTCCGGCGGCGGGCCGGACGGCGCACATCTGCGCTGGTTCGTCGTCTCCGACGCCGAGCGCGGCAACGGGCTTGGCAAGCAGCTGATGGCGCGCGCCATCGCCCATGCCGACGAGGTGTCGGCCGGCCCGGTATGGCTGACCACCTTCGCCGGGCTTGATGCGGCGCGGGCGCTCTACCAGCGGTTCGGCTTTATGCTGAAGTCCGAAAGCGGTGCCGACCAGTGGCAAGGCGGGGTGCGCGAGCAGATGTTTGTCCGCCCGGCGCCGGCGCTGGCGCAGCCGGCGAGCTTGCAATCGTGAGCGGCGGGCCGGGATCCGACGACAAGCCGGATTTTCCCTGGTGGCTCCTGGCCGCGGGCGCCATCGCGCTGTTCCTCGCGGTCCAGATCGTCCTCAACGATCTGTACAGCCAGATCTTCTCGATCGTCTCGAAGGGCGTCGGCATCACCATCTTCGTCACCCTGGTCGGCTTCGCGCTGGCCACCGGCTTCGGGCTGCTGCTGGCGGTGATGGGCCTGTCGAAATCGCTGGTGTTGCGGCAGATCGCCCGCTTCTATGTCGAGATCATCCGCGGCATCCCGATCCTGGTGCTGTTGTTCTACATCGCCTTCGTCGGCGCGCCGGGCTTTGTGACCGCCTGGAACTTTATCATCAGTCCGTTGGTCGAGGCCGGGCTGGTCGACAAGATGCTGGTGCGCGATGTCTCGCTGTTGTGGCGGGCGATCATCGCGCTGACCATCGGCTATTCGGCCTTCATCTCGGAGGTGTTCCGCGCCGGCATCCTGTCGGTCGAGGAGGGCCAGATCGAGGCCGCCAAGGCGCTGGGGCTGACCCCGCTGCAGCGTTTCCGCTTCATCGTGCTGCCGCAGGCAATCCGCACCATCCTGCCGCCTCTTGGCAATGATTTCATCGCCATGATCAAGGATTCCTCGCTGGTCTCGGTGCTCGGCGTCGCCGATCTCACCCAGATGGGCAAGGTCTATGCCTCGGGCTCGTTCCGCTTCTTCGAGACCTACTCGATCGTCGCCTACGTCTACCTGCTGTTGACCGTCGGCCTGTCGCTGGGGCTGAGAGCGCTGGAAAAACGCCTCAGGCGCGCCGAAGCCGAGCGCTCGGGCAACGGCGTCTGATCAGGCGGCAGCGAGCAAGCTGAAAACCTGCTCAAGCTTGAGGTGCAAAACCCGTCAGATCATGGTGGGAATTGACGTATAATATTGAATAATATTGATAATTTGAAATTTCACCCGGGCAGATTAGGGTTTTGTTAGGAGGCGCGCGTGCAGATTGTGTGCAACTCAACCCAGGGGTTATCACGTGCTTTCCGGACTTGCCGCCAGACCGTTCACCGGCTGGTTTCTTGCGTTTACCTTCCTGCTTGCCATGGGCACCGTCTTCTTCGGCCAGACCTTGTGGCTTGTCGTTCCGGTGATCGCGGGGAAGGGCTGTGTCAGCGGCGGCATCTGCGGGGCCATGGCGCCGGTGCTCGGCGTGTGGCTCCAGCCGGCGCTGCTGCTGGCTGCCGCCCTGACCGGGGCAATCGCATTCTATCGCCGAGGCCTGGCTCTCGGATCACGGCTCTGGGCCCTGTTTCCGCTGGCGCTGTTGTTGCCCAACCTTCCCTCGCTTTTCATGGTCGGCAATCTCTGGGGCATCGACTTTACGTCAGCGTTTCTGTTCTTCCCGCGCTGGAGTCTACTCGAGCTTGTGCCGCTGCTGGCGCTCGGGGGACTGTTGTGTTTCCAGGTCGAATACCTGCCCGGATTTGGCGGGTCGATCGTCGGGATCCGGCTTTATGGCAGCATCCCGATCGGGCTGATCTACGTCTTGAGTTGCTTTTGGATCTGTTCGGATCTCGTGCTGTCGCTGTCGCCGCATCTGGGGATTCCGGTCCTGGCTCTGCAGTTCATTCGCGATGCGCTGCATTTTCCGGTGTCGATTGCGGACGGCATGGTGTTCGCGGGGTTTCCGCCATTCGGTAAAAGGCCCGATCTCATCGTTTCGCTTGGCACGGTGGCAAACCTGCTTGCCTTCGCGGTGCTGGTGTACGCGCTGGTGTTGGACAGCTCCGGCCGGCTTCGCCGCCCCGGCGCGCTGATTTTCATCGACAGGACCGATGGCCTTGGCGACAAGCCGCTGTTCCGCCCCGACCGCAAGTCGAACGGCTAGGTGCGATAGCTTGGTGCCGCGGCCGCAGGATGGAGATGCCGGGCCGCATTTGCAGCAAAACCCTTGGCGGCGGCGCCGGGCGACCCCACATATGGCCTATGTTGCGACACACGATGAGAGCCGAAAGGAAAGCCAGATGAGACGTGCCTTGCTGATTGCGCTTGTGGGCGTTCTGCTGCTGCCGGCTGTTGCTTCGGCCGGGTCGGACCGGGTGGGCCGCAGGCTCGATGCGATCCAGTCGGGGCGGCTCTACGACCCGATCCTGACGCCGCAACTCAATCCTGGTTTCGAATTCAATGATCGCAGCGCCGAGACGATGTTTTTGCGGGATCTGCGCCAGGGCCGGGTCAATCCCGAGACGATTCCGGAAGCGCAGCGGGACTATTTTCAGATGCAACTGGACTCTGGCCGGTAGATTTCGGCTGCGGTGCGGCGTTAGTGTCGATCCTCAAACGGGGGACTGGCAATGGAACAGCGCAGCAACGAGGAACTCGAGCAGGTCTATGCGGCCAGGTCTCCGGACGAGCTGAACGCGGCCTATGCGGCCTGGGCCGCGGGCTATGACCGTGACACCCTGGCTGCCGGCTACTGCCTGCCGTTCCAGGTGCTGGCCTGGGTGACGCGGTATGTGAAGACCGGCGACGGAGCGCTGCTCGACGCCGGCTGCGGCACCGGGCTGTCCGGGCCCTACCTCAAGGCGCTGGGCTACGAGCACATCGAAGGTCTGGATTTTTCCGAAGACATGCTCAAGCTTGCCGGATCGCGCGGCGCCTATAGTGAGCTCAAGCGGGCAACGCTGGGCGAGGTGCTGCCGTGGGACGATAATCATTTCGCCGCGTTCTTTTCGACCGGCGTGTTCACCGAGGGCCATGCACCGGCCTCGGGATTGTATGAATTGTGCCGGATCACCCGGCCCGGCGGCATCGCGGTGTTCACGGTGCGCGACAAGATTTTCCACTCTGGCGGATTTTTAGCGATAATCGCCGATCTCGAGGGCCGCGGCATCTGGCGGCGGCTCGAGCAGAGCCCGCCGTTTCGCGCCTTTGCGCTCGATGAGCCCGACGTGCTGGTCAGCGCGCATGTGTTCGAGCTTCTCGGCTGAGCGGTGAGCCGGGCTTTCTTTTAGGTGGTTTTGGGCCGCGGCGGTTCGGTCCGTTCCATGTCGGCTGTAACGGCGCTGACCACCCAGTCGCGGAAGGCCCTGATCTTCGGCGCATTGCGGCGGTTGGGCGGATAGACCAGCCAGACGCCGATATCATCGGTGCCGACATCGCTGAACGGGGTGATCAGCCGGCCGGCGGCCAGTTCGTCGGCGTAATAGACGTGATTGAGAATGGCGACGCCCTGGCCGGCAAGGGCTGCGTTGCCACACAGGTCCTGCTCGACATAGCGGTAGAGCTTGTGCCCGGAGAGGTCGGGATCCTTGATGCCGACGGTCTCGAACCAGTGCGGCCAGGCTTCCTGCTGCGCGCCGATGATCGGCAGTTTGAGCAGGTCCTCCGGCTTTGAGACACCACCGATGCTCTCTGCCAGCTGCGGGCTGAGCATCGGCGCGTAGGCAAAGCGGCCGAGCAGGTGACATTCGACGTCAGGCCAGGGGCCACTGCCCCAACGGATAGCGACATCCGCCGGGTCACGGCCGAACTCGGTTAACTTGCTAACCCTGAGCATGCGCACCGCGATCGCCGGATGCCGGAGCTGGAAACTGCCCAGATTGCGGGCCAGCCAGTGCGAGCCGAAGGTCGGCGAGGAATGTACCTCCAGCGTCTCGTTGGAAGACTGCCGGGCCGAGGTGACGGCCTCATCGAGCAGTTCGAACGCCTTGGCGACATCGGGCAACATGCGTAGGGCGGCATCGGTGGCGACGATCTGGCGCGGCTGGCGCAGGAACAGCGGTGTGCCGATGTTCTCCTCGAGCAGCTTGATCTGATAGCTCACCGCCGTCTGGGTCATGCCCAGCTCTTCGCCCGCGCGGGTGAAACTCTTGTGGCGGGCGACCGCTTCGAAGACGCGCATGGCATTGAGCGGGAAACGCTTCGACAGTTTCATGGATAAGTTCTCTTTATGGCCGCATATCGCAATTCCGTTGGAATTCCGGGCTTCTCGGGCTCAGGTTAGCTTCAAACGGATCAAAGGAAAAGTGCGATGGATGACCAATCCTCTCTGTCGCGGAGCCATTTCGCGTGGCTTCGCGGCCTGGCGAAGCTGTGCCGGCGGCTTGTCCGCGGAGCCGGAGCCGGAGGCTGCAGGCGTCTGGCGGCTGCCATCGTTGATGCCCGGCTCAGGCGTGACATCGGCCTCGATAGTGACGGGAACCGGGGTGTGGGCGAGGTGCGGCAGGCGCATTACCGCAAGCTGCTCGAGCACGGCCAACCCTTGCCGTAAGTGCATATTTTATTGCCGCTGCGGGCAAAAATTGGTATGAGCCCGGCCATGGGATCGAAATTCGGATGTCTCGCGCCTCAAGTCTACGTGCTGCAGGACCACAAGCGTCTGCCGGCACGGTTCTTCGCGCGCCTGTCCGGCGGCACGCATTCCCGGCGCGCCTGAGCGCCGCAGCTTTGCGGCTTGAGCTGCCTGCGCCGGCCATTCCGGCACCTTTTCGATATCATTCCTCTCATTTCCAAACGGACCACGACCATGACCGCACCGCGCACACTTTACGACAAGATCTGGGACGACCACATGGTCGATCAGCAGGACGACGGCACCTGCCTGCTCTACATCGACCGCCACCTGGTTCACGAAGTCACCAGCCCGCAGGCATTTGAAGGTTTGCGGACCACGCACCGCAAGGTGCGCGCACCGGAAAAGACGCTGGCCGTAGTCGACCACAACGTGCCGACGACGCCGGACCGGCACACCGGCATCAAGAACGAGGAAAGCCGCATCCAGGTGGAGGCGCTG
>Ga0189291_100446_pt1 | contig 12467 bp, 12 predicted proteins | sample UW1redminimetaG_FD_130331 | JGI IMG/M metagenome (GOLD analysis project Ga0189291, IMG submission 130331) | Marine microbial communities from the Costa Rica Dome - UW179B-red mini metaG | ecosystem: Environmental > Aquatic > Marine > Oceanic > Photic zone | place: Costa Rica: the Eastern Pacific... | reverse complement strand
CGTTCGGTCTAATAAGCGCGGCTATAATTCTCTTGATGCCGATCAAATCGCATGCAGTGAAAATTGATTTGCCAATGAACACTTCAAAATGAAAAAACCTAGTGTCCGCTTTCGGGATAAAGCGGACATCAAAACGATTGAATATCGTCCCGATATCAGCTCAAGTAATGGCGAAAAAGGACTTCGGTTTTGATTAAACTTTATCTTGCTTTGATGGGCATGTTGCTTTGGGCTAGCCCAATGCAAGTGTCGGCTACCGTAAAAGGCGGACAGGGGCAGATCATGCGAACCATCTGTGTTGGTCATTTCCAATTAGATATTCCCGATGATTTTGAGGTTGTTGAACTTGGCAACAAAGTCCGAGGGGTCTCAGTTGTCCGGTTGGGCGCTGGCGATTTCGAAGCACTTGCTTCCATTTTTTTTGCGCGGGTAAACCAGTTAAAAGAAGGAAGGGATGAGCGGGATGGGATCCCACTAATATATGTTGAGAATCGTCAGATAGGCGATATTTTAATGTTAGCTACCAAGCCTGACCTCTCGTCGATCGGCGTTGTATCCGATCACTGGGATGAAGAGGCCTATGTCGTCTCCAATGGGGTTATGTTCCGCTTGGAGGGATATGTTTTTAACGATACCGTCGCGGCGGACCAGCAAAATATTCTTGATGTTGCAGGAGCGCTTTTTCCGCGCGAAAACAGCGCAATTCCGAAAGCGATCGGAGCCTGTTTGCCCGACGCTTTTGTAAAATTACCAGCCGAGAATGAGAATTTCAGTGCTTCGTTTATGCATTCGGATCAATCTCCTCTGGGGTATCAGGTTTACTTCGATATTCGCGCTCCCGGGGGGGAGAGACTTGATACCAACACCGACATTGTCAATGATCAAGCTATACCCATAGAAATTGCTGGTATGCTAGGTTTTGAGGTGCGCTCAAAAGAGCGTCAGCTATCATTTCACGCCCTATCCGGGCAATCAAGTGGAGAGAGTGCAGGTGGGATTCAAATTATTGCACAATATTTTGACCAGCGGCCAAACTATGGCTCTGCCCCTGTATCGTTAGAAGAAGCTGAAAATCTTTGGGTACGTGTTCTGTCCAGTATCAAGGTAAGACAATAGTCATTTGGCAGCGCAGTTCATTCTGAGCCGATACGACTTGAGCTAGTTCAAGATTTCACAGGTCATGAAGACGTAAGCCTAGCGTCCGCTTTCGGGATATTGCGGACACAGATCACACTTGGAATTGGGTGAACAATTTCAGCCTTGTTATGAGGCTGAGTTCGCTAGCTCTCCAGTTAGTGCCGTGTGAAATCGGCCAATGGCGCTTTCAAACAAACCAAATTCCAGAAATTCATTTGCGCCGCTTTTTAAGCCGTGCTGTGCGCCAAGAACCACCTCGCGATCTTCCATAGCGCCCGCTTTGGCAAATTCCTGTCCTTCTAAAATAGCGTCCAGTTTTTTTCCCTCTTCCGCGCAATCGGACAACAGAAACATATGCTGGCGCGTCAATTCAAGCCCGAGTGGTTCCAAGATTACAACTTGCATGCAATCTGGGAAGGTTGAAATAATGATGTTGGGAAAGAGGTGATAAACAAAAGTTATCCTGCCGTTGGTTGACCAAGCTGATTTTGGTTTATCCCGCAATCCTTCAATGGTTTGATAGGGAAAAGCAATTCGGCTGTTCTGATCAAATGATTCAACTACCGTTAAATTGTCATATTGAACCGGAAAGAAAGTTGTCTGGTGGGTTGAACGGATATGGTAGCCCTCTAAAGCGCTCTCCAGATGAAGCTTCCAATTCGCCTCAATTTCAAATGTTTCCGATTTGATGACGCGACATCCGTCCGGGATTAAATCGGGCAAATCGGTCTCATCTTTGACGCCATTGGTGCTCGGGTCTTGCTTTATGAACACCAGTCCATTTTTTTCCAAACAATCTACAGAAACCAGGCCGCGATTTTCCTTGTTCAGGTCAGGAAACCCTTCCTTATGGGGCACGCTGCGAAGTGCACCATCATTGCCATAGGACCAACCATGATAGGGGCATACAAACACGTTGGCGCAACCCTGACCAGTGGCAACCTGGACGCCGCGATGCCGGCATGCGTTGCGAAAAGCTCTGACTTTTCCGTCACTTCCCCTGACTACGACCAATGGGATTCCAGCTGTATCCCTCGCGATATAGTCGCCTGATTTGGGCAATGCCGCAGAAGGGCAAAAGACGATCCAACGTTTACGTAACAATGCTAACTCTGCATCAAGTCGCTCGGCAGATTGATAGTTTTTTGTTGGCTCCTTCCAGCTGGATTGGCCAACATCGGTGGTTTTGTTGTCGATATGATCAAATATCCGCGCAATTATGTCTTGGTCTGACATCAACGCAGCCGGACTGCGACTTTCATCATGTTTGAAAACTTCCTGCGTCGCCATAGACTTTGCTTTCATCGGAGATATTAAGTGACAGAGCGAATATTGGTAACGCAAGGGTCGCTGGATGACCATTATATGTTTTAGATAGTTTGGCTGGCCGCAGATATTTGCATTGCCGACCAACAGTAAGTCAGGGGAACATTGCTTTACAGACCTCTACGGCTCGAGCTATCATAAATTCCTGACGTCCGCTTTCGGGATGTAACGGACATAGAGCTAGCCGACATCTCGCTGACGCCCCTCTCACTGGGGCGTAAAGGAAATATTGGTGAGCCCTTGCTGCGCGGCGCAAAAAAAACGTATATCATCTAGATGGTGAAGAAGCCGTGCTTAAAGACTTGATACGACCAAGGCATTCGAAGGCTTTGCCGTTTCAATTCTGTCAGTAAGATACAAAATTCCGGGAGTTTGACTTTGCGAGGCCTATCAACTTTTCTCATGGTCACAGCTTGTGCATTTGCCCACACTCCCACCAGCTTTGCTCAGGAACCCGATGCTGTCGACGCTGAGGCAAGGGACGATAGTCTAGCCGGATCATATCGTCTTACCGGCGTGATGGAAACGGCTTCAAGGCTCCTGCTTGAAGCAGATGGTACTTATAAGTGGATGATGGCTGTTGGCAGTCTTGACCTATATAGTGAAGGCAAATGGACGCAAACCAATGGACAAGTAATACTCGGCCCACATCAATTTCACAGTGATACGCCAGTCTTTGCGTTAGGTAGCAGTTTTCCTTGGGATCGAGAAGAAACGACCGCTGCCTATGAGATGGAACATACCCGGCGTAAAAACCGTGCAAAGTGGAATTGTGCGTTTCTCGCGAAGGGTGGCTACTATTCTTCTTCCGGTGAATCAATCTTTCCAAAAGATCTGCCGCCTTTGGAGCAATATAAAGCCGCTGCAAAAATCGAGCGCGAATTACATGATGCCTATAAGAAGGCGATTGCAGCCTATTTTAATCGTGATACGTCCAACACGGACGACAGCCCGGAAATAACTGCGCGCACGGCGAAGCAGGACTGGGAACATTCGGTTGCATTTCTTGCCGAAAGCGCACGTGCGGCGGGCAAGACCGCCCAATATCAACCGCCTTTGCTCCCAGCTGAATGTCTCTTCCTGTCTGATTACACACCGGACTATTCTGAAAATGACGGCAGAGCCAATGTAAATTGGGACGGAGGCGTAGGGATATGGGTAAACCGGCGCGAGCGGCCCAACGCGCGTTTGAATATTGATGCCGAATTCTCCTTTACCGATGGCAGCGTAGAAATGGCGAACAGTTACGAACTTGGCTTTGCCTTCGCTCCCGCGGGTTTTGAGCGGCAGTTGCAATCTATCAAGCTGACACTGCGCCATGACGAGAAAGAATATTCTTCCAAATTCGATGTTCCAACCGATAGGAATGCCCGCGTTTACGAAGTGAGATTAGACAATCGCGTGTTCGTAAAGCCGCCTTTTGACGAACTAAGGCTCAATATTTCTGGTGATAGGCTAAAATCAGCAGATGGCAGTCGCGGTTACTATATAAAAGGCAATTAATTCAACGGTCGGCAATTACGATTAACAACTAGATTTTTATGAACCTCTAGTGTCCGCTTTCGGGATATTGCGGACATACTGCCCTTACGTCTTCAACATAAGATAAATTATCAACCGTTTCCTAAAGTCCGCTTTGCGCCCCAATCTAAGACGTAGAGGTCAAATTCTTAACTTCCAATACCGGACATTCTCCGAGGTCATTCCGGCCAAGGAGAAAGCAAATGACGTATTCACAATTTGATCCTGCAGCACAAAACCGTGTACCATGGAATTTCGGCGCGAAGATTGGCCCCAAGCGCCCATTCACGCAGAAGCAGATATGGGCAATCCGGTTCTTCCTTGATCGCGAAGAGCGTGTTCGAGATCGAGCGCTCTTTGATCTAGCAATCGATAGCAAGCTTAGAGGATGTGATCTCGTTGAGCTGAAGATCGGCGATTTGGTTAGCGGCCCTGATATTCGGAAGCGTGCAGCAATCACACAGCGTAAGACGGGGAGGCCGGTTCAGTTTGAAATTGCATCGGATGCACGTGAGAGCCTTTTCGCCTGGTTCGAGATTCGCGGCGGTGCGGTCGAAGGCTATGTTTTTCCGAGCCGTGTTGACCACTCCAGACATCTGAGTACGCGTCAATATGCGAGGTTGGTCGATGAGTGGGTCCAAGCCATTGGTTTGCGACCTGAAGAATACGGGACCCACTCGCTTCGAAGAACCAAGGCGTCCATCATCTACAAGGCAACGGGCAATGTTCGAGCAATTCAAATCTTACTCGGTCATTCCAAGATTGAGAACACGGTTCGTTATCTCGGCGTCGACATCGAAGACGCGCTAACGCTAGCAGAGAAAACTGAAATCTGACGTTTGTGCGGTCGTTCAGAAGTTCTGGACGACCGCTTCTAGTCTCGCTCGATTGTTTGGCTGGCGACAACAATTGGGTGGGAAGCTGACGTAGAAGAACCCTGTCGCTAATGTCCGCAACATCCCGAGACTGTGTAAAAACGTTTTGTCGTACCTTGTTGACGCAAGATTGAGAGCCAAAAATGGCTCGTGTTTGTGTTATTCGATCACCCCATGACTCTTTGCTGAATCATTGTTACCTATCAGAAGAATAGAATTGCGTTTTTACACAGCCTCTCCCTTTAACGGACGCTAGCGTGTCCTCCGTCAGCGATCGATAGTCAGATGCAAGTTATGTAGAATGTGAGTGTTTTGGTACTATCGTAGTAACGTAAGGAACGAATATGATTCCAAAACTGAAAAATCCCAAAGCCCGTGTTAAGCTGGTGGTGAAGACCATTCGCAAAGCAACCATTCTGTGATGACCCAAAATTATTCTGCCATCGTCCCTATAGGGGTGGGCGGCTGATCTACATCTGCTAGATCGTTCGACACACTATCAGCATAGAACGGATAATCTGTGTAGCCCTCAGTCCCTTGAGAGTAGTAGGTGTCCGCATCGAGCTTGTTGAGACCCCAGCCGTTTTGGTAACGTTCTGCGAGATCGGGATTAGAGATGTAATTTTGACCATAGCAAATAAAATCGGCGCCCCCGTCAGAAATTGCTGCAGCACCGGTAGATCTCGTAAATCCGGCAACATAGCCCACTGGGCCGTCAAACAGCGGACGCAAGGTACCATAGACATCCCAGTCCATTCCGTAGTTTCCGAGCTGCAAATAGGCAATCCCGCGCTTGGACAACTCTTTCGTGGCATGGGCATAAGTAGCTTGAGGGTCATCATCGAAAACATTGTGAAACTGCCAGCCGGGAGAAAATTTGACAGCAACAAATTCTTTGCTGGTCGCATCAATCATTGCATCGACACAAGTCAGCAAGAAATTGGCGCGTTTTTCAACAGAGCCACCCCATTCATCCTCTCGCAAATTGGTATTTGTCGAGAGGAATTGCATAGGCAAGTAACCCGAAGCTGCATGGATTTCAACGCCATCTAATCCGGCTCGCTGAGCGCGAACGGCACAATTGCGAAACGCATCAATCTCTCCCAATATTTCCGCATGGGTCATCTCGCACGGTTCCTGATAGACACGATTGGCGCGGGGGCAACTGACCGTATAATGGCGTGCTGTCGGATCTGGCTGGACCGCAGAAGGCGCAAAAGGTTGCTTGCCGTTCAATACTAGCTCATCAGTGAGGCGTCCGGTGTGCATAATCTGCCCATAGAGATAACCGCCTTCACCATGAACGGCATCGGCAACTTTTTTCCAGCCTGCCTCCTGCCTGTCATTCCATAGCCCCGGACTGAACAAATAACCCCAGCCCATTTCCGATGGCGCGATCCCTTCCGTAATAATCAATCCAGCCGATGCACGTTGCCGATAATGTTCGACGTTCGCTGCCGAGGGGGTGCCATCCAGATAAGAACGCTGGCGCGTCATGGGAGCCATGGCCAGTCGATTCTTCATGATGATATTTCCAAGGGAAAGCGGCTGAAACAGAGGACTGGTGTCGGTCATCGTGGTTCCTTTTAGGGGTTGGGTTGAATGATTTCAGGAGTGAATGTCGGCGAACAACTGGTATGAGAAATCGCTAGCATCACGTGCCCAATGAGCAGGTGCACTTTCGAGATTATTCGGTACAACGAGCGGCGGGTGAATATCGCTTGGATCAAGCTCGACTTTGGTCACGCGCGTCATGCATCCAATGGAAGTGCGGTGACGAATGGCCCAGACGCCATTAATTTCCTCAAATTGATCAAGATACCGGCCTTCACCGACAAGATCATAAATACCGTCATCGCGCGGAATACGAAGATGCACATACCAATAGCTCTCCGTTGCGGCTCTTTCGCCATATAGCTCTATCGTAATATTGCTAACGAAATGGCGCGTTGCCTCCATCGCGGCATGCACAGGCCAAAGCCATTCAACAAATCCTTCAGCCGTTCCTTTGAATAACGGCGCATGGTCATCTGTGCCGCCGGGATGCCAACATGACAGTGTCAGTTCTTTGTCCATCCGGTCTAGGCCGCGGCAATAGCGCCAGATGACCTCTGTAACTGCTTGTTTGTTCAATAGATGTCTAATCTGTTGGTCCAATTGCATTCCCCTTGGCGTTATTGCGCGCGCTGCTCAAAACTCAGATCAAGCTCCGTCAAACCTCTGTGCAAGATGCTTTGTATATGTGTGATACGTTTCGGCGGTGTGATAATCTGCCAGTTTCCCAATCGCGAAAATAGTTGCTCAAATGCGATGCGAACTTGGCTTCGTGCGAGCACAGCACCTGGACAGAAATGAATGCCGCTGCCAAACGATAGATGGCTTGCAGCATTGCGGCGCGGGCACTGAAACTCATCACCATTCTCGTATCGTGCGGTATCATGATTGGCGCTATGATAGCTAAGCAGCAGCAGATCGCCTTCGGCGAGTTCGGCATTGCCCAAAACTGTATCACGGCTTACGACGCGCCACATATGTTTTGTGGGAGCCTCAATGCGCAGCACTTCCTCGCAAACATTGGCGGCCAGACCGCTTTCGGTCGCGATCCGGTCCTGCAATTCAGGTTCGTTTATAATATGTACCATCGCGCTAGTCAGAGTATTGGTCGCTGTTTCATTACCGGCGACAAGCATTTGCTTTACGATGGACAGAATCTCCCCAATCGTCAGATTCACGCCATCGTCATCGGTTAAGTTGACGAGGTCGCTAATGACATCATCCTGCGGTTCGGCTCGACGTTGGGTGATGATTTCTGCCATATATTGCTGGATTTGAAGATCAGCACGAGCTGCTTGAATGAGTGATTCTTTGCCCTTCATCTGGCTTAAACCAGCCACGGTTTCATTGGACCAGCGCTTGAACTTATCCATGTCGGATCGCGGTACACCTAGTTGATCGGCAATGATAAATATGGGCAGCGGAATAGCAAATTCCTCTAGGAAATCACACTGCCCCTTGTTCGCAATCGCGTCTATCAATTCATCGCAGATCGCACGGATATAGTCTTCCATCTTATGGACACGGCGATCATTAAAAGCCTTTGAGACGATTTTGCGATAACGGCTATGTTCAGGTGGGTCCTGGGTCAGTAATGTTGGCACCGGCTTATGGCCTTGTGCGGTAATTTCCTCGACTTCCGGCACCACTGTTCCATCACCCGACAAGAAAGCAGCAAAGCGGTTTGAAAAGGTTTCGGGATCTTTGTGAACTACTTTTATGAGATCATAGGTCGATACCAGAAATACGCGGCGATCCGGAATTGGTGAAGTCGGTAGTTGATAGACGGGTGCCTGTTCACGGGCAGCGGCATAAAATTCGTTCGGGTTTTCAATGGTTTCCGGATCGAAAAGATCCAATTCAGCCAGCGTTCTCATGCCGTTCAATCCGCCTTGTCGAATTCTATATAAAGTGCATTCACGCCCTGAATCACAAAACTGGGGAAAGGCGCGAAGTCATTTTCGGGAGCCAGGTGGATATTCTTCAGTCGCGATAATAATTGTTCAAAAGCTATCTGGACTTGAAGCTTGGCTAGCCCAAAGCCGACACAGCGATGAACACCATAACCAAAAGCCAAGTGATCCGAGGCATTTGCGCGCTCGACATCATAAGCGTGCGGACATTCGAACTTCTCTTCATCGCGGCCGCCGGAGGAAAAAACCAGCCAGACCATCGAGTCTTTGGGTATCATCACGCCATCCAACTCGGCATCTACGACCGTGTAGCGAAACATGCCGTGCACCGGCGCCTTAATTCGTAGTGTTTCCTCGAGCATATTCGGGATCAACATATGATCGGCACTGACCTTGGCCATTTGTTCCGGATTGGCGAGGAGATATTCGAATGCGGACGTGATCAGCTTAATACTCGTTTCTACCCCGCCGGTGAGCAGCTGACCGAGAATCGTATGCAATTCGCCATTTGTCAAAGGCACAGAGCCGTCATCACTTTTGGCGAGCATGATGGAGATAATGTCCTCGCCGGGGTTTTTCCTGCGATACGCGATTACATCATCGAAATAGGCTGTGAAATCGGCCATTGCCTTTTCGTAAATCAGCTTATCTTCGTCGCTCATCATCGGATTTCCAATGGGTGCGATATGTTGGAAGGCCCAGTGGACAAATTGCTCTTTGTCTTTGTCCGGAATACCTAGATAAGCCGCGATCGTGTAAACCGGAAACCGCAGAGCAAAGTCTCCAACTAACTCAAAGCGTCCGTTATCGATAAACTGATCGATCGCTAAATCAACGAGGTCACGAATGATCGGTTCGCGTGATTTAACGATAGTCGGCGCAAAGGCTCGAGAAACCAAACCTTTTTGGCGTGCATGTGCTTTGCCGTCTGCGCTTAGCAGCGCGTATTCCCGCTCATCCTCAGGGCGAAATCCAGATACATAACGGGACGAGAATTCTGTCGTGCGCCGCGCAACATCGCATACCGCCTTATACCCCGTCACCGCATACATGTTGAGTTGCGGCAGAAAAGAAACCGAACCCGTCTCCCGGATCTTCAAAATAGCTTCGTGACCTTGCTGCAAAGCTTCGGGCTTAAGTGCTAGGAAATCGGATATTAATTGATGATCCGCAGTTGGTGCAGTTTGAGTCATATTTGTTTCCTGCTGTTCGATCAAATGGCGACCACATGGCCGTCGACAATTTTGGCAGGCTTGGCACGAATATCCCTGAACTCGGAGAATCCTGCCTGTGTTCCATCGATGATCGGCTTGATATTGTCGGGAATCCACTCAGTCATGGTGTAGCTTTTGGCTATGGGTAGCCCCGTCGATGTCGCCTTCACCCGGCCAATCGGATGCAATGGCCAATCTGCGAGGCAATCGTATTCACACTCGACCCAATAGTCGCCATAGTCGATCCGGATGGCCTCTGGGACACCGGTTTCATGATAAGTCGGCGTAGTGATGGCCGTTTGCGTTGCTGTTGTATGACCGTCTTCTACATAGTGGCCGGCATCGAACTTCCAGCCCGGCTTGCCGCACCAAGCATAGCCGCCATCTCTCCGGCCATTCTCATATTCCACCACCCACATGGTCCAATGTTTTTGGATGTCGCGGAAAATTTCGATATCAAACCATGTTGTATCGGGCGGTGACCAGGCCAGATCAAGCAAGCTGAAGCCTTCAATCTCATCGCCATCAATATGACCGGTGACCCAGCCAACATTACTTTGGTGCCAAACGGGATTGGTGACGCCGCTCTGCCCGGGTATAAAATAGGAGCAAGCATCACCTAGATGCTCGACATGAAGGTGAATACGATCACCAAATCCAAACCAATCATACCCGTTGGCGCGGAAGTGAACTTTACCGATCTTATCGGCGTTGATAATTACTTCTTCCCCTACCCGCTCCCAAGTGAATGGAAGGGGTTCGCGCATCGGAATTTCGGCAACAATGTCTGGCGCTGATCGATCAAAACCGGTGTCTGAAATGACGTCAGCGTTAGTGAACATTGTAAAGGGTTGCGCCGCTGTTCCGATAGTGAGCATGAAAAAATAGCGCTTGCCAGATTTTCCTGTGACTATGCACCCCGGCCAATTGCCACAGAGATCAAGATTATCTCGCGGAATGAAGTCTGGTCGGAATGCCTCCAATTTCGCCGGAGCCGTCGAAATCTCATAACGCAGCCGATCGCTCATAATCATCTCCAATAAGTAAGAGGGTATTTACTTATTGAGTGAATTGGTTCGTTGCAAGCGAAAAATAAGAACCTATATACTTTTTATGTCAAAAAAAGCTCCACCACTCGAAGTCAAACAGCGAGGCCGGCCATCGCTGGCCGATAAAGCTAGAGGCGAAACCCGAGCACAATTGCTCGATGCGGCGGCAGATATATTCGCCAAACATGGATTTGAAGGTGCCTCGGTTTCGCAAATTGCAGGTACTGTCGGTATCACCAGCGGCGCTGTTTACCGTCATTTTGATGGCAAGGCAGATTTGCTTCTAAACCTGATTCGGCATCGAGGGCCATATATATCGCTTACCGATCTGCTCGACAGCCCGAACTCTATAAAACCTAATGACTTTGCAAAATTGGTCAGTGGCTATGCGTCTCCTGAGCTGCAATTAATCCGCAGGCTGGCTGTAGAAATCCATGCAGCAGCCTTCCGAGATGAGCAGGCCGCAGCCCTTCTTGGAGAATTTGTAAAAGCGGCCAGAGATTCGATTGCTGCCGGAATTGATGGCTGCAAGCGGCGCGGTGAAATTTCTAAAAACCTTGATAGCCAGATGACTGCGGACATTCTGTTTATTCTAATCATGGGCCTCGCAAACCTCGACACTATCGATCCAACGTTAATCGGAGATCGCAAGATGAAGCAGTTTTTAGAAAATAGTGTCATCACCATGCTAACTCGCGACTATGATGAGTGATATGAAGAAATCTCTAATGTCCGCTCGTAGCGGACGCGAGAGACAGACAACAAGAACGTCCGCAATTGGCTCGATACCAGTAGGTCAGCTTTGTAACCTTGATCTACTCAAACCAGACATTCTGCAATCGGCCCAAAAGCCGAAGCTACGGATCATACATCAAATCGAGCGTGTCGATTTGAATTTTAACTTCCTCGAGCACAGAATGCAGATCAACAATCAAGTCTTTGACATTCTGGTCGTTGAGATGAACGCCTTGTCCCTTCACAGCGATATCATGCGCATCTTCGAGCCTCGCGGTGACCAGTGCAAACAATCCGGCTCGCACTTTGCTCGGGTCAATTTTATCATCGTTGGCCATGACGCAACCCATGCGTGATTTCGTTCTGAAGTCCACATGCAGCTTTTCGAACATTTCGGATAAACGACTGGACTTCGGTGTTTATTCGAGCATTGCTGTTGGTGTCGCCGTCAATATCGCGACACGCCGCCCGCACACAGTTTGCGATCCGCGGCCCCGCGTCAGTGGAAGCGCTGGATCCCCCGGCGTCAAGCTGGAGACCCTCGATGTCATCACAAAAATCAAAACCGCAGACCAAATCTGCTCAAGTCATCGCGCTGCTATCACGAGCGAAAGGCGCGTCTCTCGCCGAGATTTGCAAACCAACGAACTGGAAACAACATAGCGTCCGCGCTTTTCTGACAGGCCTGCGTAAGAAGGGCTATGTGCTCGCACGCGAACAACGCGGCGATGACGGGACAGCCTATCGCATCACACGAAGCCCAAGCCATAAAGATGCGAGTGGCGTGGTATGACTTCGCTCGACACTCGTTTGACGGAACTTACGATCATGCCCCCTGCCCAGTTACGGGCTGCATGGCGAGATACATTCAAGTCATCTGCTCCCGATATCGGCCCTGACCTGCTTCGGCGCGGCATCGCAAACCGGTTGCAGGAACGTGTCCACGGCAACCTGACAGGTGCCACCAAACGCGAGATCGAGAATCTTCGCAAACGCGTCGAACGAACCGGCAAAGCCGGTCACATGCATGCTATCTCGCTCAAAACTGGAACTAGGCTGGTCAGATCATGGAATGGTAAAAGCTACCATGTGCTTGTCTGTGATGATGGCTTTGAGTTTGAAGGTCGCCATTATGCAAGCCTG
>Ga0189291_100445_pt1 | contig 12539 bp, 12 predicted proteins | sample UW1redminimetaG_FD_130331 | JGI IMG/M metagenome (GOLD analysis project Ga0189291, IMG submission 130331) | Marine microbial communities from the Costa Rica Dome - UW179B-red mini metaG | ecosystem: Environmental > Aquatic > Marine > Oceanic > Photic zone | place: Costa Rica: the Eastern Pacific... | reverse complement strand
GCCTATAGATAATGGCGGAATTATGGCTTACGAAGGCGTTGATGTAAATCAGGAGTTCATTTATGGTTTTTATTCCGGAGCTAAACGTTCGGTATTTAAAAAAGGAAAGGGAAGTCTATTCGAACAAATGGAATTCAATAAAATTCATAAATTGGATTGGGAATTAAACTTAGTTGATGCCTATGAACTGGATCATATACCAACTGCTTTTGCTGTGGATCATAGAGGAGGGGTTTATTCAATATCTCAAACAGATGAAGGAACTTCGATTCGTTATACAGAATTGAAATCAAGCAATTAATGCCCCTTAGCTCAGCTGCAGAATGCCAAACAGGAGCTCTGCTCCGAGTAGTACAGAACAAACTACATTCCATTTCTTCATCCGCTTTTGACCAGGATTACAAAAGATTTTCAAGATGCTCAGGATTAAAGATGGGCTAATAAATAAATCCAGCTAATCGTACAATCCTGAAAAATCCTGGTCAACGAATTGAGGAGCTTGGAATAGAGGTCAAATCTATTCTATAACTCCACTCATTTTTGACCCCATCTGTCTTACCCTTTGATAAGGGGAAGGACTCCCTGATAAGATTCTGAACAAGTTCAAGAAGCTCCTGCTCTAAATAGTACTATCCAGAACTAGTATTTTTCTCCATTCACTTTTGGCCGGGATTATAAATGATTTACAAGATGCTCAGGATTAAAGATGGGCTAAGAAATAAATCGAGCTAATCCCATAATCCAGAAAAATTCCCGTGCAATGAATGAAAGGTTGAATCATTATACCTTTAAACCTCGTTCCATAGCTCTTTACCTGATTTTATTTATCTTTGTGCATATGGAATGTTTAACAATAAAATTCTACTTCTTAGTTTTTAAATGAAGAAAAACATCTTATTTATTTGTAGTCAAAATAAATTACGAAGTCCGACTGCTGAGCAAATTTATGCTAATCGAGATGACTTAGCTGTTTCATCAGCAGGTCTCAATAATGATGCTGAAAATTGTGTTTCAGGTGAACTTCTTGAGTGGTCAGATATTATTTTTGTAATGGAGAAGAATCATTTAAATAGACTAAGAAAGAATTTTGGTAAATATTTAAAGGATCAGAAAATTATTTGTTTAGATATACCTGATATTTATGCCTTCATGGAACCATCTTTAATCGAAGTATTTAAATCTAAATTACCTCGCTATATTGACTTTCCATAGTTTTCTGTTCCAATTGGCTAAGATTGGAATAGATGGTTTTACAAGACAAGCCGGACTAAAGTTTATGTAGACCAACAAATCGAGCTAATCCCATAATCTTAAAAAATCCTGGTTCAACGAATTGAGGAGAGTAATAAAAGCTTGTTCTACTACTTTGCTACAGATAACCCAGATTGATAACTAGCCTCCTGTTCTTTTTTTATCCGCTTTTGACCAGGATTACAAAAGATTTTCAAGATGCTCAGGATTAAAGATGGGCTAATAAATAAATCCAGCTAATCGTACAATCCTGAAAATCCTGGTCAACGAATTGGGGAGGTAATACTGGCATGAAGATAAAAATACATAGCTTAAATTTGTTTTTACTAAGTAATTTAATTTCATTCAGATAGTATAAATTCTATCTGAATGAAATTATATGAAAATCCCATTATCAATACTGATCCTAGTTCCATTTCTAACTTATTGCACCCCAAATAAGGACAAAGAAACATCGAACACTTCAAGAGAATTTGAAGTTGTTGAAGAGTTTAGAATTGAAGGCTCAAAAGATGCTGATAAGTTTTATTTTGTTTCCCCCGGTCATATTGCGATAGGAAATAACGGTAATATATTTGTGGGTGATTTTCAATTACCTACCGTTAGTATGTTTGATGAAAATGGGTCATTCATTAAAACAATTGGTAAAGAGGGAAGAGGCCCGGGAGAGTATTTAGGATTTGGGGGTTTAGAAGTGCTTGAAGACGGAAGGCTAGCCATATGGGCTCAAAGAAATAGTAGAGTAAATTATTATTCGGCTAACGGTGAGCCTTTATCTAGTCAGATAATTCCAGCTGAACTTTACACTAAAAAAGTATTCGAAAAAGGTCTTAACAGTAAGATATATTTTAAAAGAAATGTTTTTGATCCGGAAAAAAGAGAAAGAAAAAACAAAATTTGGGTAGAGTATTCTGAAGCCGGTGAGCCGCTAGATACCCTTTATATTCCCAGAAAAGCATCGGCAGATAAGCTTTACTATGTTTTATGGACCAACTCAGGAGATGCTCATCCATTTATCGAAACCAATATTACAGCTCTGCATCCCTCAGGGTTTTTAGTAACTGGGTATAATTCAGAGTATTCCATAAAAAGACTTTATTCTGATTCTTCCGAAATTCGTTATCAAAGAATTATTACGAAAGCAAAAGTAAATCCAGAAGAAGCGTCTCAGTGGAAGAAGTTCAATAGCGGGTATGGTGTTCAAAATGATATTCCAGATTTCAAGCCTTATTTTAAGGATATACAAATTGATGCAGATGGCAGAATATGGGTTTGGAGATATGTAGATGCTGTTCAAAGAAATGATGTTTATACCCGTTTAGATAATGGGTGGTGGGAACAACCTACTTTTGATGTGTTCCTTGAAAAAGGAGAATTCTATGGTACTGTTAAGCTGCCATTTAATGCAAAGTTCATGGAGGCTAAGGGCGCGAATGTATGGGCTATACATACTAATGAAAATGGAGAAGAGACTGTCGTTCAGTATAAATTAGTTCCTAAAAGCATTTAATATAAAACCTTAACTCCGTTCCGTAGCCCTACTACAGACAGCACAAATCAAATTATCTTCTTTTGATATAGACTAATTGATATTCGTATATTTATGATGTGAGAAAAACAATCCACATACTTTTTCTAGGCTTTCTGTTTACGCTATCATCTGTAACCCAGACCGTGTATCATATTGATGAGTCGAATATCGCTGAGTTTGTTCAGATAGCTCAGGAAGGTTCGGAATCAGCTTCCTAAAAAAGTCATCTGTATGATCCGATTGTTCCTTATTCCGGAGAAGTCGGCTTATCCCACTCGAATATTGTTCCGGAGCTGGTTGTCTCAGAAAAACTTACGAATGTATTATCAGGAAAAGACGTTCATGAAAATAGGACAGAAGAGAATAATAAATCTCTTTTACTTACTTCAAATCACGTGGTTCGAAGCCTATCAGTAAAAAAACTGATTTTTCCCTTCCATTCCTTTCTCTAGTAAAGTGACTTAATGAGCATTTAGCTCACCCCGAATATTTTAATTAATACCGATCAATCTAATGGATTGCTGTGTCGGTATGTAATCATTATCTAAAATTATATCACTATGAAATTCGATTTAAGCTCACTTATTATTACTGTAGTTGCATTGCTGGCATTTATTATCCCGGTAACATTTGATCAAATAAATAAAAGAAAGACTTCTAACACTCTGAAAAAGCTCTCAACCTTTGCGGAAAAGGAAAAACTAAACTTAGACAAGTCTGATGTATATCAGCACACATACGCTCTAGGTTTGGATAAAAGGCTCAAAAAAATTGCTTACTTGAATACCAATGGAAACGAATCTGTGGGTTCTACCTATGATTTAAATCAAGTTTCTACGTGCAGATTCTATCAGTCAGATGTGACTGAAAATGGCACAGATTTGAGGAAGATTAGTTTTATAAAACTTCAATTTAAAGATTCAAAAACCGAACTTGTAGAACTGGAGATCTATAAGATGAAGAAGAATTTATCTTATACAGAAGAGGAATCAATGGCAAAGAAAATGGTTAAGTCCATCAACTCTTTGTTAGCTTGAAATAAAAAAGAGGCGATAATAAAATTATCGCCTCTTAATATATGTCTTGAATTTTTTATTATTAGAAATAGAAGCGCAATCCAACTGCACCATTTCCAGCAAATTCAGCGTCCGGAGCGATATCGATAATGGGAACCGCTTCTACGAACACATCAAACGGTCCATTTTCAAATACATAATTTAAACCAAATGGTATTCGTAAACCAAGCTTGGCATTACTGTCTAGAATTGTTCGTGCACCAATACCATAATAAAATGCCAGATTAGGGTTATCATAAAACCAATTATGTAGAAGAAAATCAGAATGCAGATGAAGCGCTTCATCTGTATTTGAAAGTGACCAGGCAGCCCCAATATCAAATGCAGTGTTGTCCGACATCCATTTTTTTATTGTAAGTCCGGTAGGTTCACCTATCATTATACCAATTCCAAAGTTTTCACCTTTTTGTTGAGCAGATAATGAACTGTCCTGACTATAAATTCCGATAACGAATATCAAACACAGAAAGAATTTGAATATTTTTTTCATAGAATTGAATTAATCTTCTTTACCGGAAAGTAAAGCCCATGCTGTTGCACCGGCAATTACGGCTACTCCACCTAAAACCAAGCCAATGTTTAAGTCTCGTTGAATACGTTCTGCTTTAGAAAGGTAATCTGATCCAACCCCTTTTTTTGCAATAGCACGTTCAATTTTTTCGATTCTGTTTTCTACTTCCTGAATTGTTTTTTCTTTCAAACTCATGATCAATAATTAGATTAAAATTTTCTTTGTTCTATCTGTCTAACAAGTAAATAGAGTAATCAGTTTCATTATTTAATCTTAGCTTTTCAAAGTGTGGGGATTTCTTTTGCTAAATCAACTTTCATCAACCCTTAGAAGCCAGACAGAGGGACTATAAACTGTCTATTATTTAGCTGAAAGCGTGATGATGAAAAAGATAAGGTCGTTCCTGCTAAAGAAGGAATTTGGATTGTTAAAAGGCTATAAGCTCCAACTAAATCAGGATTTCGGGCATATGTCGCGAAAATACTTGATCTGATTAACATGTGTCAGCTTAGTTTCTCCAGCAAGGCATATAGCATTACGGCAGCAGCTACGGATACATTCAACGAATGCTTTTGTCCGAATTGAGGAATGGCTACAAATTCATCCATCAAATCAAGTATTTCTGAGTCTATTCCGGTGACTTCATTCCCCATAACCAAACAAATTTTATCATAGTCGTTGATTTTTAACTTATTGAGAGGAATACTACCAGTAGTTTGTTCCATACCTAAAACCGTATAACCATTTTGTTTGAGTTCTTTTATGATTTCAGTAGCCGTTTCAGAATGCCTCCAATCAACAAATTCCTCAGCTCCTATTGCTGTTTTGTTGATTTCCGGACGGGGAGGAGTAGGAGTATAGCCGGTGAGAATTAGCTCAGAAATTCCAAATGCATCAGAAGAACGAAAAACAGAGCCAACATTGTGCAAACTTCTAATATTATGCAGGATCACTTTTATCTGAGAAAGCTTTTCAGGTGGCTTTTGAGATAGGTTTTCTTTAAGTATTTCTTTGGTAGTGAGTTTTTTTGGCATTTTCAGACTCAGTCTATGCAGATATTTTATTATAAATTTGAAAGTAATTACGCATTCAAAGATCCTTAAACAAGTTCACGATCACAAATTCTTCTCTTCCAATTAGGCCATCAAACTCCTATCATTGAGCACAAAATCAGACTATGTCAAAAGAACCCAGAAAAGCCGCATTGGCTTTTATTTTTATCACTGTACTTATCGATGTCACCGGATTGGGAATTATAATTCCGATCATTCCGGCCCTCATAGTCGAACTTACGGGAGAAGGGCTTTCTAAGGCTGCAATCTATGGCGGATGGTTGATGTTTGTGTATGCTTTCACACAATTTATTTGTGCTCCCATTATTGGAGGCTTAAGTGATAGATTTGGAAGGCGCCCGGTGCTTTTATTGTCGCTATTCGGTTTTGGAATTGACTACATCCTCATAGGTTTTGCACCAAATATTTTCTGGTTATTTATCGCCAGGTTTATATCAGGAGTTACAGGCGCAAGTATTACTACAGCAAGTGCTTATATTGCTGATATAAGTACCCCTGAAAAGCGATCTCAGAACTTTGGATTGATAGGAGCAGCTTTTGGATTGGGATTTATTATTGGACCGGTAATCGGTGGTTTGTTAGGTCAGTATGGTACCAGGGTTCCGTTTTTTGCAGCAGCAGGATTAACCTTGGTGAATGTACTTTATGGATTTTTCATATTGCCCGAATCTCTTCCTAAAGAAAGTAGAAGAAAGTTCAGTTTTAAACGTGCTAATCCGATGGGATCGCTAAAACAGTTCAAATCATTTCCCGGAATTTCAGGTTTGATCGTAGTTTTCGGACTTATCTATCTTGCAAGCCACGCTACACAAAGTACATGGACGTATTACACAATGGAAAAATTTTCCTGGGATGAAACTATGGTAGGAATTTCGCTGGGTGTTGTTGGTTTATGTGTAGCAATTGTTCAGGGAGGCTTAACGCGTGTTGTTATTCCAAAAATTGGCGAGATCAAATCGGTGTATTTGGGATTAACCTTATCCTGTGTAGGATTTATAGGCTTTGCTTTTTCTCCTACAGGCGCAATTATGATGGCAATGATCGTCCCATACTGTTTAGGAGGATTTGCAGGGCCATCTCTACAAGGAATTGTTTCTAATAAGGTTCCTCAAAACCAACAGGGTGAGTTACAGGGCGGATTAACTAGTTTGGTTAGTTTTACTTCTATATTTGGTCCGCCAATGATGACCGGTTTATTTGGTTATTTTACTTCAAATGCAGCTCCGTTTCAGTTTTCAGGAGCGCCTTTTTTATTGGGAGCCCTCTTAGTTCTCGGAGCTCTGGTATATTCCATTCGATTATTGAGCTTCAAAAAAATAGCTAACTCTTAAAAGAGAAATTCTATTAATTATTAGAAAAACAGTCTTTTTACCCTTATTTTAAAGTAGTTGAAGAGCAGCTGAAAGGTGAGCTCTTCTTTTTATTTAAGAAATTGAAGAAAATTACAGACCATGAGCAACATCCAATATTTATCACAAGAAGGCTATGATAAACTTGATGCCGAATTAAAAGACCTTAAAAAAAGAGGTCGAAAAGAAATAGCAGAAGATATAGCTGAGGCACGTGCGAAAGGTGATTTAAGCGAAAATGCAGAATATGATGCAGCTAAAGAAGCGCAAGGTCATATGGAAGATAGAATTACTAAATTGGAAGATATTCTTGCAAATGCCAGAGTACTTGACGCTTCCGAATTAGATCTGTCTCAGGTTAGAGTACTGACCAAAGTGACAATCCTAAACAAAAAAGTGAACAAGGAAATGCAATACACGTTGGTTTCTCCAAATGAAGCTGATTTCAAGGCTGGTAAAATTTCTATAGAATCTCCTATTGGCAGCGCATTAGTAGGGAAAGAGATTGGAGATGTTGTGAATGTTACAGTGCCGGCGGGTGAGCTTGAATTTGAAATCAAAAAAATCGAAATCTAACTACTTCTTCAGCTTTGATGAAAAAGCTCATTGACGTATATCCTTACCGAATTAAAGGGAGAAATATTGAGTTTCTCCTACTCAAGCGTTCTTCAAAAAAGATATATGCACATCAATGGCGAATGGTAGGTGGCAAAGTAGAAGAAGGTGAATCTTTTTGGGAAGCCGGACTAAGAGAGTTGAACGAAGAACTTTCCGAAAGCCCCCTACAATTTTGGACGGTTCCTTCAATAAATACTTTTTATGAACATAAAACCGATTCAATTCACCAAATTCCGGCATTTGCAGCTGAGCTGGAATGGAATGATAAACAAATTAGCCTCGATGATGAACATTCCGGATTTCTTTGGGTTAAAGCTTCAAGAATTGATGAATACATACATTGGCCGGAACAAAAGCGACTCATGCGCTTGATAGATGATATTTTAACAAACCAACAAATTCTTCCAGAGTGGATTATAGATTTAAAATAATAGGTTTTATATTGTTTTTAGGATTTACGGTGAGTAATACTCAGCCACTACTATTTGCTCAAAGTGATTCAGATCCCTATAAAATTACTCCGGCCCCTGATGTATGGTATAATTCTGTGGATGGAGTTCGGTTAGGAATCCGGTTTTTAGGTGAAATGGAAGGATCATTTAAAGATGGACCGCACAGACTTGATGCCGGACTTTGGTTAAGTACTAGTTTCCCGACAAACCCTGTTTCCTATTACCTCAGCTTTACAGAACCGATTAAAAGAATTTCAGATTTTGGTGAGGAAGGAAGTATACAAGCCATAAGTAGTATAAGGACGGGTTTTTCTCGACATTCTTTGCAGTTAAACAAAAGATGGCAGAATGGTTTTAATGAACTTGAATATAAAGAGGCCTCACTTTCTTTTTCTCAAGAGAAGATGTTCGACCCGCTTTACCGACCATATCCAGTGATTTGGTCCTCAAACTGGAAATCACTACTTGGTTTGAATTTTACGACTCATAATGAATCTGAAAAAAATACTTTTGAAACCAATATCAGTTTTCAGAAGAATATAAATTCTGGCAGTTCTTCTTTTTCAGTACTTAATATCGAAGCGTGGGACGTTTACCCAATAAATGAAAGTTTTGGGCTTGGATTGCGAGTATTCGGAGGATTTACTTCTGATAACGCAACGCCTGAATATTTATACACGGCAAGTTATGCTCAGCCTGTTCAATGGTTAGGTAATGGAGTAAGCAGAGCTAAAGGGACTATCCCGAGCAATTGGTTAGATAATGGTTTTGCTCATGTTTCAGGTAGCGGAAACTTACGAGGTTTTACGGATACTCGATATTCTGATCTCACTTTAGGAGGTTTTAACTCTATAGTTTCTATCAATACAGAATTAGAATTTCCAAATCCAGTAAGCGCATCTTTAAAAAAGGGAATTATTGGTGACTTTGTATTTTTAAAAAGTTACCTGTTTGTAGATGCAGGGACAGTTTTTGAGGACAATCCAATGCTTATTGATGCCGGTCTTGGTTTACAGTTTTCATTGAATATCCCTGATTTTCTCGGTAAACCAAGAGGATTTGCCATTAGATATGAAGTTCCTTTCTGGATCTCAGAACCGGATGTAGGGGAATCAAATTTTGAATTCCGAAATCTAATAGGTTTTGGAGCGGTAATTTCTCTGTAAATATGAAAGTTCTTGTAATAAATTGCGGTAGTTCTTCCATAAAGTATCAACTTATTCATACTGATGATAAAGAAACGCTTTGCAAAGGTTTAGTGGAAAGAATTGGGGCTGTTACATCTATTATTCGTCAGGAGTGGAAGGGAGAGAAACTGGAAAAAAAATCATTGGCTCTTGATAATCACGCAATTGCACTGAAAACCATTATGGAATTGTTGGTTGGTGCTGATAATGATCATCTTAAATCTTTAGATGAAATTGAAGCTGTAGGACACAGGGTAGTTCATGGCGGTGAGACATTTAAAGATTCTGTATTAATTGATGAGGAAGTAGAAGAAGCTATTCAGGAAGCATTTGATATTGCACCGTTACACAATCCTCCAAATTTACAAGGAATCAGAGCTGCAAAAGAGCATTTACCCAATGTTCCTCATGTTGCAGTTTTTGACACAGCATTTCATCAAACTCTTCCGGCTGAAGCTTACCTCTATGGAATCCCAAATCGATTGTACAGGCGTTATAAAATTAGACGATATGGATTTCACGGAACTTCTCATTACTACGTGAGCAGGATGTACTACAAACTTGCAGAAGTAAATAAGAAAGGTTCTAAAATAATCACTTGTCATTTAGGAAACGGAGCTTCTATTACTGCCATTAAAGATGGGAATTCTATTGACACCAGTATGGGATTTACTCCGCTTGAAGGTTTGGTAATGGGAACACGTTCAGGCGATATTGATCCTTCTATCTTATTCTACCTCATAGAGAAAGAAGAATTATCTCTGTCTAATGTTCATGCACTTTTAAACAAACACAGTGGGCTGTTAGGGTTGAGCGGTTATGCAGCAGACATGCGCGATTTAATAGAAGAAGCAGAAGATGGTGATAAGCGATCTCAGGAAGCAATCGATGTTTTTTGTTACAGAGCTAAAAAATATATTGGCTCTTATATAGCTGCATTAGATGGAGTTGATGCTATAATTTTTACCGGAGGAATAGGAGAAAATGCGCCTTTGATAAGATCTAAAATACTTTCGGGGATGCAGTCGTTTGGTATTCATATAGACGAGAAAAAAAATTCACATCATTCAGAAAAGCCATTGATAAGTACAGATAGCTCAAAAGTGGGCGTGTATGTTATTCCAACAAACGAAGAACTTGTAATAGCGATAGACGCTGCAAAAATTGCAATCACTTCAAAACAGACTCCTTGGGCATAGTGAATAGGTTTACCAAAATATCAGCTATTCTGTTTTGTATGTTAATTGTTGGTTGTTCTTCAACCACCTGGATAGTTGAAAGTGAAGTAGAAGTTGATCGCGGTGATTATAAACTTCTGGAGTCAGAATTATTTCTTCAAAAAGTTGGAGAAGTTTCACCGGAACTTCCGATTGCCCAATTCAGGCTAAAGACAGCTAATACGTTCGAATATGCACAACGAATTAAAACAGATCGGTATATCCAAAAATATAGACCAAAATTGGGATATGTTATTCTTGGAGTTGGTGCTTCTTCATTAGCAGGATATTCCGCTCTTGAATTTTCTGATCCTGACAAAAAAGGTCAACAAATCGCCTTATTGGGAGCTAGTACTGCTTTATTAGGAATTTCATTTTTGAATATGAAGGCAGTAGGTGACCCAAAATCTACGGGTGAGACTCGTTTATTAAGAAAAACCGGAGTTTATGTAGACACTGATACATTAAACGCTTCTACCACTGAAACTCAGAATGTATCATACAGGATTCGTTACAATCAAAGAAATTTGATTGATAACACGCAAACTACAATTACCGATAATTCTTTTGCTGTGAATTTTCTGGAAGAACTAAATCCTGATATTTTTCCCGGAATTGAAAATACTTCGATTACTTTAGATGTGAATTTCAGAGACAGCTTATACACTTACAATATTCCAATAAAATCCATATATGATCCTTTTGTAGTGGTTACTTCCACAGTTACAGCATTGCGTAACGAAGCTGAAATTAATCCTAATAATGTTTTAACGGATCTGGCGCAGGGAAGTCAGCTCAAAATGGTGGAGAGAAAAGGGGACTGGATAAAAGTATTATATGGAATCTCAGAAAATTGGGTTTCAGCGAGTGATATAAATGTTATTTGGCGCCCCTCTCAGTTTTCAAGACAGCTTTCTGTTATCGCTATTCCAAATGTTCCCTTCGGAAGTGTAGATGTGGAAAGAGATATCCCAAGAATATCAGAAGATAATAGAAACAAGTGGGGATATATCATCTCAAATCAGAGCTACGGGAACAACTTCCCTGAAAAAGCTTATGCTCATCGTGACGCTCAATTAATTGAAAAATATATGTCAAGTTCTTTGGGAATCGTGCCTAATCAAGTAATTAAGTTTTTGGATGTCTCTGGAAATCAGCCGGCTATTAATGGATTTAACAGACTGGTATCCAGAGTAAATAACAAAGAAATTGAGTTGATGGTGTATTTAAACGGCTATGCCGAAGTTGATCCTAAAACAGATATAGTGTACTTCCTCGGTACTTCGAATGATAGCATTTCATCAAGAATTGACCTTAACTCACTTCTTGATGGCTTTTCAAATTTACCTGTTAAAAAACTTTCAATAATTGCTGATTTAGATTTCATTAATACTTCAGATAAAACCAATTCTTTGGAATTACTTGCTGCAACTGTCACTACCCAAGTACCTAACTCTACCGTGATTTTTGGATCAAATACAAATCAGCGTTCTTATATTTATGCTGATCCTAATGGCGTACAAAAAAGGCACTCGATATTTACGTATTTTTTAGCTGATGCTTTCAAAAAAAGGAATACAAATTGGGGAGAGATAAAAAGCTATTTAGAAAGAAATGTGTCTTTCACTTCCCGTAGTATATTTAATTCGGCACAAGATATTCGGTTTTTTGGAAGTGATTCTTTAAGCCTTGAAGACTGATGGGTTTTCTTTTTCTTTCGTTGAGCGCTGTATTTTCTCTTTCTGTAGCTCAGGTTTTAAAATTCATCGAAATTCGTTCGTTGCGAGTTTTAAATGTGCTAGTCATAAACTATCTGGTGGCATTTGTGATAAGTATCTTTTCTACGGATTGGAATGGATTCTCTGATCAAACCGGTTTGATTCCAATTCTTGGGCATTCTGCAATTCTTGGATTTTTGTTCATTGCTAATTTCATGATCTACAGTAAAAGCATTGACAAAAACGGGATGGGAATTAGTATCGCCGCAATGAGAATGTCGCTGGTATTTCCGATTTTGTTGAGCTTACTGATTTACAATGAGGAGATAACTACGGGACTGATTCTTGGAATTCTGTTATCATTTGTTTCCCTGATACTTCTGGTTCCGTCTTTCAAAAAAGATCGAAGAATTAAACTAAAGTTTGCTGCACTACCTGTATTTCTATTTTTAATATCAGGGATTGCCGATTCGGGTTTAAAAATATTTGAACAGGAATTTTCCATGTTCTTTGATGAATCTCAATTTCTGGCGAGCCTATTCTTTTTTGCTTTTTT
>Ga0189291_100444_pt1 | contig 12552 bp, 8 predicted proteins | sample UW1redminimetaG_FD_130331 | JGI IMG/M metagenome (GOLD analysis project Ga0189291, IMG submission 130331) | Marine microbial communities from the Costa Rica Dome - UW179B-red mini metaG | ecosystem: Environmental > Aquatic > Marine > Oceanic > Photic zone | place: Costa Rica: the Eastern Pacific... | reverse complement strand
CGCTCCGCGGGCGCTTTTGAGTATTTTGCTTTCATCTTCGTTCCTTACAGTCACTACGATGAAACCAAAATACTCCCTTATTCTATGACGCTAATCTGTCTATCGATCGCTGACGGGGAACAAGCTCTGAGAATGGCAAGATCGATCTAGTCAGTATGGGCCCTAATAACGTACCTGGTTGGAGCAATTTTCCTCTTCTGAACTTCCAAATCGCTGATCGCAACTTTACGGTTGAGGGACGTGGTCCACAAATAGGTGTTCTCTCCGTCGGTGACCTACTCTTCAATCAGGTTGTTGAATTTCACTTCGGTGGCTCAGAAGCTGGGAACATTTCAATCAGTGAATATGGTGCGGAATGTACCGCAGAGAAACTCGAACAAGCTGGGTTGGAGCGGATTGGGCAAGAGGGCCATTGGGTTCAGGGCTCCAATGCGCCCGACGGTATATTCAATGGTCCTGTGGTCCATATTGGTTTTTCCTCTTCGCTAGAAGAGGAGGCCGACAATAGCATCCATGCATTCGCACAGTTCGATACTGGATTAGACGACTCGGTTTGGAATAGGACGATCATAGTTAATCGCCCGCTTCTTGAAATGTTACAAGGCCTGGCCAAACCACCCGTTCCACATTCAACGGCGGTAATCACTGATTGCACTGGGACGGAACGTACTCAGCAAGTCTTTCTGCCGCAAGGAAACCTCCGGATAGAGAACCAAGAAGGACATACTATTCGCGAGGTCGCGGATTATCATATCCTGTTTCAGGACGCCGCTCCGAGTTGCGGCGGCATCAGTGGAGCCGACGGTCCGGCGGCACAGATTGGTGCTTCGTACCTAAGAGAATTCGGGACAACAGTTTTTGTTGGTCAGCGCAAAGAAGTTTGGGTCGCGAGTGCGCAAAATTGACGCCTCGGTTCTCAATTGCGATCAGAGAAATTAGAAACCGCCAGGATCAAGGGTAAAGAAATTTGAACGGCGGAACTGAATGAGTATGTTATTTTCTTATATCCTCGTGGTAGTGTTAGGCCGCGAAAAAAATATTGTCACATCAACCTAACTGAAATGCGATAGATCGAAGAAAATGATTGTCAGACATCCATGGACGTAGCATGCCAGTCCCCTATTGCGCTGGATTTAAGGTTTTTTCTTGTTTTGTGTTGTGCTGAGATCGCACGCGAAAGTCCAAGTCGGGCCTTGACTATTTGCCCCCCCCCCCCGGAATGAACAATCACCATTGCATGCGATTGCCAGTGATCATTCGAGGTGGGCTGATTTGTTCACATATTTTGGCAATTGGCTTTTCGATGCCGACACCAAACGATCGTGATCGACTCCATATTTGCACCAATCCCTCCTCTATTCGCTAGCGGTTTTTGGGCTCTTTGGCTGACAGATGTCTATTGTACCGGTGGTGTGCCTTAAATCATGCTCCAAAAACTTGATTTCAGGGCTCATTGATAGTTCTTCTGTAAGTTTAGTCGATCGATTTTTCTCAAATTCATCTACATGTCCATTGTTATCTCGATCAAAACCAGCCCGCGCGTTGGCGACGACAACATAACTATTTTTAGGCTTTTTCACCGATTGTCCACCGCTATCTATTTTTACAATAAACCCAAATGAACGCTGCATTTCATTCAGTTTACCAAATTGTTCGTTCACATCTAATTTTATCTTGCCGAGGGAGATCGCCTCAAATTCAGCATCATCTTTCAGTCTGTCTGCCAACGAAAAAGACGTTATTGGGCGCTTCTCTATATCTATGTCTTTTATGTAAGGCAGTTCGAACAATTCGATCGTGACGTAATCCACCACAAACGGGTACTCACCTGTGTTTTGGATCTGATAGCTTCCCGCTACTTCACAAAATTTCTGATCTGAGTTCTTTGCAACATAGGCACCATATTCCAAGCCTTTAATTTCAGTACTTCCAATCAGTTTTGCTCTTAATGTCTGCTCCAAATCAAATTTTTCTAGATGCGCTGTGCCGAACCAAAGGCCCAAAAGCCCCCCTCCTACAAGCAATGAACTCTTGATATAAAACGCCACCTCTTCCCGCCGATTTTTATCTTCCATCCCAAACAAATCGTCTCTCCTTTCTTATCTTTCTTTAATCCTCATCGTCAATTTTTTTGCCATCTCCGCCCCCAAAGTCTATGAACTGTATTTGCCTGCAATGTTTCCAATTGCGTATGGAGCAGTATCTTCAGCCTCAAATATCTGATTACCTATCTCTTCTTTGCAATTATGATGTCCTTGATTAGCAATAAAAAATTTTCAAAACCTATCGAAGGTCGGTGAGGTTAAAACTTTGCCGCAGCCTAGGTTTTTAGGTGACGATGGGGCATGAGAGTTCATTTTTGGAATCCAAATACAGCGATTGCTCTGCAGGACTACTCATCCAACTCTTTTACAATTCTCCAAGATCGGTTTGATTGAACGTACTCTCGATTGACAATTAGCTCGGGTTCCATCCCTTCGAGAATTTGTCTGGTATCTTGCCTCATGGCGTAGCTGTTTATAAAATAACTGTGATTGGTCAGCTTGTCGCCATCGCCTTCAACTAATCGACAATCGACCAGAGTTACTTTCTTCGGAATTAAGTCAATCAAACGTGGGCCATCCGAGCCCAACCTATCCGGGTTAGCCTTGGTTATGTCGGAAACCAGAAGTGCGCGGTCACGTGGATTGAAGTAAACTGTAACGTGCCTTCCTATGCGCGGAAGCAGTCGCAGTTTTTTGTCAGTTTCAAAGGCATCGTCATCTTCATCTGGTGCGGCAACAATGACTTGGTCAAATAATCTTCCGATATGTAAGGGGTCCTTGGCAATCAATGCCTGTATAGCGTGACGCAGGACATATGCGCCCATGCTATGGGTGAATAAATGCAACGAATTTTCACAGTATTCAGCCGCATCCAAGTCCTTCACGAAGTCGCGCAATTTCAGAAATGCGCGCGCAACAGCTGGGCCGGAGGCTCGAGCATCCTCACGATCGCTGTAATAAGACATTAAAGGCACAACTGTTCCATCTGATGGCCAAGTAAAAACAACAATATTGAGAGGGCGGTCAGTGTTTTTTCGAGCAGCTAGTATTCTTGCGCCAATCTTCAGCGCTTCTTTAAAATCTACGTTGAATCCATGTATAAATACCAAAGTGTCAGAGCTACCTGAAGTCATGGTTTTACGGAGGTCCTCTAAAAATTTACTACTGCCCGCGACCTCAAAGTCGTTTGCGCCTGTTTTTTCAGGATAGACATATACTTTCTGCAATTTCGGGCTTGCACCCATTTCAAATGTCGCTCTGCCAAAACGCAGCGCAGCCACACCATCGGCGTTGAAACGTTTGCCAAAAACCTGATATTTATAGGCAGGTTGATAGTTGCGATTTGTTATGAAGAAAATCGACGACTTAGACATCTATCTGTAGCCTCGGACTGAAATGCTGAATGCACCAAAATAAAAAATTTGAGGCTTCCTCCGCTCTATTCACACGGGACTAGATAGCGGGAATATACCCACCCTTCCTTCATGTTCCCTTCAATCCACCTTCGAACAAGGTACCAATTCCCTTCGGTGTCTATCCGTTCAACGAATTCGCCGTCATAAAGAGGCCCCCAATCCATGCGTTCGAAATCCGTTCCAGGGCCGCCTCTAACATTTAGGCCCCCCGAGGATATGGACACTTTGAAAGGAACCGGCTGACTATCATCGTCATGCCGATTGTCGAGTAACATCCGAAACCGGCGCATAGGAAACGCAGGGCCAGGGTCGACTTTGATTTTACGAACAGTATCTACATCGCGATGCCCGACGATATCTTGCAATGAGGGATATGTTTTTAGAAGCGCTTTCACGAGTGTTTCCAGGCTATCTAGCTGATCTTCCGGGAAATTTGGCCATGAAGGTTCACGGCTACCCACCCACCTGTCTCGTGCTTCAATCATGCCCGGGAAAGGCGCAAGTTTGCTATTGGAAACCGGTTTGTGTTGCCAGTTTACGTAAGATCCATCGCCCTGCTCGAAGTGATACCCCGGATTAACAATTTCTATCCCAATGGAATAGTCGTTGACCCGACTTCGTCCATGATAGCGTCCGTGGCCCGAATGCCAGGCACATTGGCTGGTCGGTACCATTTGAGTAATAGAACCATCAACGTCTATTATAAAATGAGCGCTAGCGCTGGCTGATTTTTTCTTGAAAGTATTGATGGCTGAACTGGCCGAATAGCCGGCAGTGTAATGCATTATTATTATTTCTTTAGAATTATTTTTTGTATACAGGTTGGGTGATTTTGTAATTGAGGCCTGATCAAGCCAGCCTGCTGAGTCAAAGTTCATTTCGTTAACCCCCGTCGGTTTCTAAATTGGATCAACCTGAGAAGATCATGTTTATCAAGGACACGATCTATCAAGAGATGCTGGATTTTAAGTGGGCAGATCATTAACTTCCAAGTACGATTTTAAATCTCCGCAAATCGTTTTTGCAGAATTGGCTTCGTCGCCGCCATAGAACTGATTCAGAAAAGATCCTGCCAAATCTCCGATCATGTAAGCCGCATCGCAGCAATTGTCAGGCCGGCTCTGGCCGTTAATATGCTTGTGTCCAAGCCAATGGACTCTTTCATGAATAAGGGTGTTAGCGACAGAAAACTTAGACCGGTTCAATTTTTTGGAGTTCAACTGTAGTTTTTTTCCAGCGGCTGAAATCGCGGTTGTCTTGGAATACATTAGGCGTCCAAAACCTTTTGGAACAAAGTTCATAATTTCTTGCCGCTTGTAACCCCCGTGAACCTTGAGCTGTTCCACAAACCAGGTCATTGGATTAGGCAGGTTTTCAGTGTAATCTTCGATGTCCTGTTTCAATTGATTTTCATTCCAATCAATCGAGCCAGTTTTCGATAATTCGAGGAGGTGAGTATAAAAGTCTTCGTTTGCCAATAATTGTTCTTGTAGATTTAGAGCTTCCGAAATTAGAATCTCATGTTCGTCTGAGAATCTCGATGTAATTTTCTTCCTGCTGAATAGTCCCATTGCGTTGTCCTCAAAAGCTATCTGGTGGTTACAAAATCAGTTTAGTCACCGATCTGCCGTGAGCGGGGTTGTGAGACAGAGCAATCGATACGTTCGGTAGTACTTTGCCAGCATCGTTATCTTCAGAGTTTTTCGGTCCCGCTAAGGCGTTAAGTGTGAGAATAAATGCCTGAACTGCTTCATGAACGTCCTCGTCAAACCAGAATAGAAACTTGGTGTTCAAGTGCATCCATTGGCCAACATTTTCCGCGATCTTGTGCTCGGTTTCCCGATATTCATCCTGCGTCCAATTGGGCGAAGTCGGGTCCGAAAAATAGATCTTTCGCATATTTTCGATCATTGCTGCCATAGCCTTGGCAGCAAGGAACGTTTCCCGAAGCCTGGTATAATTTTCAACTGTGTTGAGACGATTGCGGTTCTTACCTCGTGGCCCCGGCATTTTCCCGCTCTGCCGTTTGAGTTTCGCATCATAGAGCCAATTATAATCGGATATATTCGTGGGTATTTCTTTGTTAACTTCGGAAATTTTTTTTCTTGCGTAGCTCAGCCCTTTTTTCCAATCTTTTTTGGATAAAGCTTCAGTTAAAATACTGTTGGACATCGCAACATTAAATACGTGTCGTTTATATGCCTCGACGCTGCCTTCAAAATTTAACCCAAGAAGTTTTTCTAGCTGCTCGGTATCAAATGTCATTCGGAGTGCTACCGCGCCGTTGATATGCTCGTCGCCGGCTGAAGAATTTGCCCACGCGCTAAATGTGCTATTGGCAGCACTAACCGCATCAGCATCAATAATAGAGAGATCTTGATCGCTTTCATCGTAAAGGCTGCCAACGAAAGATGATACATCCGAGCTCGTGAGAGATTTGTCTTCATGGGAAAAGCTGAATGTAATTTTTGCGGATCGCTGGACGCTAAGCGGTGCGTTTGAGAGGTTTTTTGCCGCCAACAAATTTGTTGTGGTTATGAATTCAGTTTCGCGTTTACCTTCGAGGTTTTTAAGCCATTTTTTGTGACCACCATAACCCAGCACTTGAATATCACCGTTGCCTTTAGTTTTTACTTCGGCGGAACCGGTCCCCAATGATCCACCGGAAATTCCAAAACCGAATACGATCAATTCGTATCCCCATCCTGAACTTTGCTTCGAGAATCGCGTGATCGAAGATTTCTCTTGATCCAGCTCGAATGAATCCGACTTTATACTGAATAGTTCTGCTATTTCCTGATATTTACCTCGGCGAAGAAGATCAAAAATACCTCTGGTTTTTTCATCTCGTTTGAAGAAAGTGCCCGCCAGTTCATAAGATGTTTTGGATGAAAGAAGATCCTCATATTGAATAGATGCAGATATTTTGGCACGAGCCGAATTCTCTGTTTCTTTCAGGATTTTCCGGAACAACTTGCTATAGCGATCCATCAAGCCGCGGACACGTTTCAATGCATCATCGGCATTCTTGACCGCTTTGCTACTTGTATCTCCAAACTCGCCCAGTTGTGTGCCGAGAGATTTGCTGTCGGTTTTGTTGAAAGCATCTTTGACAGCTGCTTCAAACTTTGTGCCGACTTGATCAAAAAGGCCTTCTAATCGTTTAAGAAGCTCATTTTTAATGTTTGCTGGAACTACGGAAGGCAAGTCATCCGCCAGCTTGGAAGCTGTATTGGCGGCGGCGTTTTTAGCATTCAGAATTAGCCCTCCACCTACCTCGTCAATCCGTTGTGTGATCTTGGTCTTCAACCACTCCGCAACTGCGGTTTCATCTTGCGACTTCAATCCGATGATGACTTGAAGGTCACTGGTGATTGCTTGCTGAAGGCTATCATTCGAGATGATGCCCAAAACAGTCTCTTCTAATTGGCTTGAGAGCTGGCTTTGAATATAGGACCCGGGGCTCAAAAACGGCCTTATATGCTCGAGGCCATTTTCCCATTTTCCAAAGGCATCAGACAATAGCCTGTGAAGGTCCTTGGACGCTCCGCTAAGGTCGATACCTAAATCGAGGCCAAGGTTGAAATTTCTTTCTTTGGAAGTGTTCCGACTTAGAATAAATCGAATGGCACGCTTGCCTCTAACTCTATCATCTGCCTGCATAGAAAGAATTAGGCTGCTGGGGCGTTTGATTCCAACTTTTACCGTTCCGCCGAGATCCACTTTTACTTTTCCGCCGATATCGAAGCTCTTGCCCAAACCAATAGTGACCGATGCGCCCAGTTCTCCGCCATAGGCCAGTTTAAAGCTTTTAAGTTCGCTGTTCGCAGCATTGAATGAGTCCCAAATGCTTTCAAAGTCGAATGGATTGGGAATTGCGGGAATGGAGTCTAACACTGCCGCTGCGAAGGTTTGTTGCGTGTTTCCAATTTTAAAATAGAAATCGCAATCGAGCTCCCGATCAATTTTACCACCGATTCCGAGATTGATTACCCCGAATGGCAATTTGGCAGACGCTTTTGCGTCAATGCCTGCCTTGAAGCCGATACTCATCAATGGTTCTTTATTGGCCTCTTTGCCAAAGACCCATTTGTCGCCCGCTTCAAAACGGAGAGCTGCATTGGCAGAGAGATCCAGTGTATATTCCGGCTTGCTGCCGCCACTGAAAGATTTCGTTTTTTGTAAAAGCTCCCAGTCGACCACACCCCCTTTGTCTTCGTTGAACTTTTCGATCTTATCGAGAAGTTTCAGTACGTTCGGGTCAGATAATAAGGCGGCATTTCTTTGGATCGAAGCAAGCGCTTCAGATACACCAGCCTGATCCGCTGCATTTTCCAATTCAGGCGATTGCAAGCCTCCAGCGATTAATTCAATCAACGCGCCGGCGGAATTAACGTTCTGAAGATTGCCGGAAAGCTTGTCCCACGCATCGAAAATTGCTTTTACATCCTGCAATATTTTCAGATCGTCTTCTAGTGAAAGCGCTTTAGAACCCAGAGTCAGGATATTTTCAAATTTCGACATGCATTGCACCCCCCGATGCGGACTAAATCAAGTTTGCGACCCGTTTTCGTCTTGCTGCTGAAAGAAATAAGGGGCACCCATTCAACCAACTGTCAATGTGGAGCGCTCGCTAGAGCCGATAGGAGCGGTTCGCCGTTGTGCATTTCTGATGGAAGTATAATCGTTGAAGTTCTGGGCCTACTCCGCCTCAAACGTGGTCGTAAATACCACAGAATTATAACCAATTATTAATTGCATCCATTTTGGATGTACTTGATCTGGGGCGATATTTAGGACTGTGATTGATTAGAGGCAGTAAAGAATCGCGGTAGTTCAAATGGTTGATGGCCCTTAAAGCCTGCATCACCATTTCGTTCGATATTCATCGATCACATGCATGTCTTGAATATTCAAATATATCGCGGTCGTTTCCAAATTTTCATGCCCCAATATTTTCTGCAAGGCGGGCAATGAAAATCCTTTCATCAACGCGAGGATCGCAAAGGTGTGCCGCAGCACATGCGGTGAAACCGGCGTTGCAATTTTCGCGCGGTTGGCAATGACTTTCACGCGCCGTTGAGCCGAGCGAATGGAACAATCCATATCATTGCGGATGGCAAAATGCTTTTCGAGCAAGGCCATGGAGCGATTGGAAACGGGCACCGTTCGTCTTTTGGATTGACCGCCGGTACCTTTGCCAAAAATGGTGAGCGTGCGTTCTTGCCAATTGACATTTTGCGGCGTGAGGGACTGCCACTCGCCGATGCGCAAGCCGGTATCGAGCAAAAGCCAAGCAAGCAGTTTGTCCTCAAATTCCAGGCACGCCTGTTCGAGCGCCTGGACCTGACCCAGATTGAGGGGGACGCGTTTATATTGGTATTTCATGGGGGCGGTTATAGCATATCGGCGTGAGCGCCTTTGGATCACGCCAGCTTGTCGCCTTCCCTCCATCGCGCGCCACGCAACCGTAATGACTTGCCCCGTAAAACAGCCGAAGGCTGTCGTCTTTCATCAGTAGTAGGCGTCCGGTTGGCAGCCGCAAAGAATGGCCCTTTGCCCTTTCGATCCGCCAGAATGCTCAAATTACATCCAAAATGGATGTAATGGCGTCTGCGTGCAAAAAGAAGCTAAGTAAATCTATGTAGTTGCTCATCGGTGATCAGTTTAGCTAGCGAATCTAAACAATCGCTGTTACTAGCCTGCGGCTTGAGTATAGCGGGGGCGCGTAAAATCATGTCCGAGGGGGCAGACGACCAAAACATTCATGAAGATGCCGGCCAGGCTGCGTCAGTTGGTTCTGCGCCGATTGATCCTGCGTTGGCCTGCTTCATCTTGCTTGCCAAATTCCTGGGCGTTCCAGCGGACCCTAATCAAATCCATCATGATCGCGGACAAGGCAATGAGCCTTACACGCTAGAAAATCTGGCGCGCATTGCCAAAAAACTCGGGCTGATATCGCGGCTGCGCGATGCAAAACGGGAAGAACTGAGCAAGATACCTTTGCCAGCTATTTTGCGAACCCATGATGGCGGCGCGTTTATCTTACTCAAGATCGAGGAAGAGAGCCTCGCGCCGCGCTATTTGATCCAGCGCGGGGATAGCGAGCGGCCAGAAGTCTTGTCGGTAGAGCAAATGGACGAAGTTTTTGCTGGACGGTTGCTACTGCTGACCTCGCGAGAAAAGGTTACCGGTGATAAACGGCCCTTTGACATTAGCTGGTTCATCCCGGCGCTGGTGAAATATCGCCGCGCTTTGCGCGATGTGCTGATCGGTAGTTTCTTTCTGCAACTTATGGGGCTGGCCTCGCCAATCTTCTTCCAACTGGTGATCGACAAAGTGCTGGTGCATCAGTCGCTCACAACCTTGGAGGTGCTTGCTTTTGGCTTAGCGGTCGTGCTGACCTGGGAAACCTTCCTGTCGGCGCTGCGCAACTGGCTGTTTGCCCATACCACCAACCGCGTGGATGCCGAACTATCATCAAACATGTTCCGGCATTTGGTCAATTTACCGGTCAGCTATTTCGAAGCGCGGCGCGTGGGTGACAGCGTTGCGCGCGTCCGCGAGTTGGAAAATATCCGTCAATTTTTGACCAGCAATGCAGTGACCGTAGTGATCGATCTGTTCTTCACCATCGTCTTCTTTGTGGTCATGTATATCTATTCGCCATTGCTGACGCTAATCGTGGCGCTTACCATTCCGATCTATATTGCGATCTCTCTGTTCATCACGCCGCCGCTGCGCGCGCGGCTCGACGAGAAATTCCGCCAAGGTGCTGAAAACCAAGCCTTTCTGGTGGAAACGGTTACCGGGATTGGCACGCTTAAATCCATGGCGGTCGAACCGCAGATGCGTGACAAATGGGAAAAGCTGTTTTCCGGCTATACGCAAACCGGTTTTAAGGTCGCCGTGCTGTCAAACTGGGGCAGCCACCTTATCCAGATCGTATCGAAGCTGACCACTGTCGCCATTCTCTATTTTGGTGCAAAGGCTGTGATAGCTGGTACATTCACTGTCGGATCTCTGGTCGCGTTCAACATGCTGGCTGGGCGCGTTGCGCAGCCGATTTTGCGATTGTCCCAGCTGTGGCAGGATTTCCAGCAAGTCCGTATCTCTGTGGACCGGCTCGGTGATGTGCTCAACTCTCCTGCAGAGCCAGAATATAATCCGGGCCGTGCCAGCTTGCCGCCAATCAGCGGCCATGTCGAATTTGACAAAGTCCGCTTTCGCTACCGCCCCGATGCCGCAGAAGCCTTGCGCGGTGTCAGTCTGGATGTGCAGGCCGGCGAGATGCTTGGCATTGTCGGGCCTTCGGGTTCGGGTAAGTCCACCCTCACAAAATTGGTCCAGCGACTTTATGTGCCGGAGCAAGGCCGCGTCCTTGTCGATGGCGTTGATCTGGCGCTGGTGGACCCGGCTTGGTTGCGGCGGCAAATCGGGGTGGTGCTGCAAGAGAATATCTTGTTTAACCGCTCGGTACGAGACAATATTTCGCTGGCCGATCCAACCCGTCCCATGGAAGCGGTCATCGCGGCGGCGACACTAGCGGGTGCACACGAGTTTATTCTCGAACTTCCTCACGGCTATGACACTATCATTGATGAGCGAGGCAGCAATCTGTCCGGCGGGCAGCGCCAGCGCATGGCCATTGCCCGCGCTCTAATTGGCGATCCGCGCATATTGATCCTCGATGAAGCGACCAGCGCATTGGATGCCGAGAGCGAAGAGATTATTCAGGATAATCTGGCGAAGATTGCCCATGGGCGCACGGTTATGATCATTGCCCACCGCTTGTCTGCGGTGCGCCAATGCAATCGCATTGTGACGGTAGAGGCGGGCGATATCACCGAGATTGGCACGCATGAAGAGCTGATCAAAGCCGATGGGCGCTATGCGATGCTCTATAACAAGCAAATGGGCATCAAGGCATGAGCACGGAAGAAGCTCCCGTCCAAGAAGACGATACCCAAGAAGCACCGGCCCAGGAAGGCTGGTTCGCGCGCCGCTTCCCCAATCTGGCGCGCCATTTCATGATTTTGCGCGAGAGCTGGTCTGATCAGAATGTCACCGATGCCAATGCCAAACCGCAGACGGATCACGAGTTTTTGCCGGCAGCATTGGAGATTATGGAGAAGCCGCCAAGCCCGGGATTACGCTGGTTGATGCTGATCCTGTGCAGCCTGTTTGCCATAGCGCTGCTCTGGTCCTTTATCGGCAAGGTTGATGTCGTCGCCACAGCAACCGGCAAGGTGGTTCCATCGGCTAGCAGCAAGGTTATTCAGCCGATTGAAATCGGATCGATCCGCGCGATCCATGTCAAAAATGGTCAGCGCGTCAAAAAGGGCCAGTTGCTGGTCGAACTGGATGCCACGATCAGCGATGCCGATGCAGCGCAAAGCTCTCAGCAGCTCATGTCGGCCGAAATTGTTCGTGCCCGCAATGATGCGTTGATGGCGCACCTGAAAGGTCTGGACGCACAGTTTGTACCGCCAGCGGGAACGCCGGTGGGTGTTGCGCTTACCCAGGCGCAATTTGTGCGCTCTGCCATTGGCGAATATGAAGCAGAAAAGGCAAGCCTTGGGCAGCAACGCGCGGAACGTCAGGCACAGCTTGTCGGCGCGCAGGCGGAAATATCGAAGCTTGAACAGACCCTGCCATTGCTCGATCAGCAGCTTGCGGCACGTCAGGAGCTGGCCGACAAGGGCTATTTCTCCAAATTGCGCTTACTCGAATTTGAACAGCTGCGCGTCGAGCATATCCAGAACATCGCCGTGCAGCGCGCCCGCGCCGCCGAGGCTAGCGCATCCATTCGCAATCTTGAAGCGCAGATCAGGCGTCTGCGCGAGGCGTTCGGGCGCGGGGCGATCGCTGAAATGGCAGAAGCCGAAGGACAATCGGCCATGGCCGGCGCAGAGCTGCAGAAGTCAGCACGGCGGCGCGAACTGCAACAAATCCGTTCGCCAGTAAATGGCACGGTGCAGCAGCTTATCCTGACCACCATCGGCGGGGTGGTGCAACCAGCAGAACCCATCATGGTGATCGTGCCCGATGATGCCGAAGTGCAGGTCAGCGCGCAAATCCTCAACAAGGAT
>Ga0189291_100443_pt1 | contig 12716 bp, 7 predicted proteins | sample UW1redminimetaG_FD_130331 | JGI IMG/M metagenome (GOLD analysis project Ga0189291, IMG submission 130331) | Marine microbial communities from the Costa Rica Dome - UW179B-red mini metaG | ecosystem: Environmental > Aquatic > Marine > Oceanic > Photic zone | place: Costa Rica: the Eastern Pacific... | reverse complement strand
TTGGACAAATGCAGAGACTTCAACTCCTGGATCTGACGATTTATTAATTGATGGTTTTGAGGGAAATGCCTCCGTTTATTTTGATGAAAGAAGAGTCCCACACATCTTTGCCGACAATGAATACGATCTGTATTTCGCACAAGGATATGTGGTTGCTAGAGATCGCCTTTTTCAAATGGAGCTTCAAACATTGGATGCGTCCGGTAGATTAGCTGAGAAAATTGGGGATCGTGCACTAAGCAGAGATAAGACTACCCGCCACCGGGGAATGCCTTACGGAGCTGAAAAGGCATTGGAAATGATGAAAAAAGATCCTAAAACTTGGGAAATTGTAAATGCTTACGCAGATGGAGTGAATGCCTATATCTCTTCATTAGATCCTAAAGATTATCCGTTAGAGTATAAAATTCTGGATTTTGAACCGGAAGAATGGACTCCAATTAAAACAGCTCATCTACTTAAAAACATGACTCGCACATTGGCTGGTGGAAATAGAGATGACAGAACCAGTAACACAATGGAATATTTCGGAGCCGAGTTTATTGAAAAGTTTTTTGAAGTAAAGCCTGAGTTAAACGATCCGATCATTCCCTCATCCAGAAAGTGGGGCTTTGAGCGAATTCCTGTCCAGGAACCTGATACCTTGTTCAAACCTGCATCGGCAGTTGAGTTAGGAGAATATGAACGACCGGAAGGAGTAGGAAGTAATAACTGGGCAGTATCAGGATCAAAAACAGAGTCCGGCTATCCGATTTTAGCTAACGATCCTCACCTGAGTTTAACACTACCATCCATTTGGTATGAAGTTCAGTTGCATGCACCGGGAATAAATTCTTACGGAGTTACGCTTCAAGGTACTCCCGGAATTGTGGTCGGTTTTAATGAAAATGTGGCATGGGGAGTTACCAATGTAGGATCTGATGTTATGGATTGGTATGAGATCAAGTTCAGAGATAATACCCAGAAAGAGTATTGGCATGACGGACAATGGAAGCCAACCACCATGCGTGTTGAAGAGATCAAAGTTCGGGGAAAAGAAATCGTGTTGGATACGGTGATCTACACACATCATGGTCCGGTTACAAAAATGGAATCTCGCATCAATGAAGAAAGAGAACCTGTTTATCACGCATTAAGATGGATTGCTCATGATGCTTCGAATGATATCAAAACATTTTACGAGTTAAACAGGGCAGAGAATTATGATGATTATGTTGAGGCATTAAAATATTATGTTGCTCCGGCACAGAATTTTGTGTTTGCCAGTAACGAAGGTGATATTGCATTATGGGTAAATGGAAAACTTCCCAATAAATGGGAATTCCAGGGAAGAACGGTAAGTGATGGAACTGATCCGCTGTATGATTGGCAAGGATGGATTCCTTTTGAACATAATCCACATATCAAAAACCCGGAACGAGGTTTTGTGAGTTCCGCTAATCAGGAATCGGCTGCTCCGGATTATCCTTACTATCTGGATGATGATTTTGCCCCGTTTGAAAGAGGTCGCCGAATTAATGATTTATTGGCTTCCATGGAAAACATCACTGCTAAGGATATGCAGAATATGCAGATGGATAATTATAGCTATTATGCAAAAACACTACTTCCATCACTATTGGAATGGATTAATACGGATAGTGTAGAGGAAAACGGGATAGAGATTCTTCAGCTGATGAAAGAATGGGATTATAATATGGAAGGGGAGAAAATAGCTCCTTCATTTTTTCGCCATTGGTCAGGTAATTTTTACAGAGCAGTTTTTTATGATGAATATGAAACGACGGATGCAGCACTCAGATACCCTTCCAGAGATCGCTTTGTTGAGATTATAAAATCTGATCAGAATTTCGAATTTATCGATGATGTGGATACAGAAAAAATTGAGACAAGAGGAGAAATTGTAACAGCAACATTTAACGAGACTATAAAAGAGCTTACAAATTATCTGGGAGAATATGGCGAGAAATGGAAATGGGGATATTTTATAGAGAATGACATTGATCACCTTGCAGGCGTGCCGGGTCTGGGACGGCAAAATTTGTTCAGTAGCGGATCATCCGAAGCCATAAATGCTACACGCGGTGGATTTGGGCCTTCCTGGAGAATGGTTGTAGAGCTTGGTCCGGAAGTTAAAGGCTATGGATTATATCCGGGCGGGGCTTCCGGAAATCCCGGTTCGCCAAACTATGATTTTATGGTCGACCCTTGGAGAACAGGAGAACTTTATGAATTAAAATTCATGAAAGAAGAACCCAACGAATATTTATATAAACTCGAATTCTGATAAAGGACATAAGATGTAAGATTTGAGACTTCTTACATCTTATGTCTTAAATCTTACATCTAAAACAAATGATCTTTCTGATACTTTTAATAATCACTGCTTACCTCATAAACCTGATCCTCCCATGGTGGGGAATTGCCATTACCGGATTAATCTTGGGTTTTCAACTGAAGCCCACATCCGGAAAAGCCTTTGGGATTGGGTTTCTTGCTTTGTTTCTTCTTTGGGGTGGACAGGCTTTTTACATCCATGTAGCAAACGATGGTATCTTATCAACAAGAATTGCAGAGATGCTCAGCGTTGGTTCTCCGATTTTGGTCGTTCTTATTACGGGATTAGTAGGAGGTTTAGTGAGTGGACTGGCTGTTTTGAGTGGGAGTTTGATTAACAATAAAAAGAAGGTTTAAAATGTCGTTTTATTTAATTGGGATAGGAGTTTTTGTGTTAAAGCAGTAGTGTTTCTTACTGCAATATACTTTGTAGTTAGGTTAGCAATAAGGCACAGCAAGAAAGAAGATGAGTGATCAGAATCAAGCCTGAAACGACAAACTTTTCATGGGATTTGAATAGAAAAAAGATAGATAAATAAACCTTGTCCAGAATTTAGTATTGCTTTTGTGACTTTCTAATTGAATCCAATCTTCACCTTTCTTATCTTCATCGAACTCTAAACAAAGCTACAAAAGAAAATTAAAGTGTTAGCAATTTACAGCTTTGAAATCCCGGCAAAGCACGCCACAAAATTAAGGACGTGCAATTGATGCCATTCTCTCTTTCTCATATCATTTTCCAATCCGGCGCGGTTTTCGTAGTCGGATTTTTTTTGAGTTTTTATTTAATACATGTTATTGCGAGAAGTTCAGCATTAGCTAACTTCGAAGCAATCTCAAGTAATTTACTCCGATATAAAGATTGCTTCAATTTTACTCACTGTGTTCGTGAAAACTCTCGCAATGACGAACATGAAATGAGATCAAGTCTATTACAAATTCACATATCAACTAAACAAAAGTATGTCGCTTCCTAAAAGAAAAAAAGCAATTCTCGCACTAAGTGATGGAACCATAGCTCACGGATGGGCAGTGGGTTACGAAGGTATTACCGGCGGAGAACTATGCTTTAATACCTCAATGACCGGATATCAGGAAATATTTACAGATCCAAGTTATCACGGGCAATTAATGATGATGACCTATCCGCATATCGGAAACTACGGAACTATGTCGCGTGACGATGAAGCGAGAAAAGTGATGGTTGCCGGAATTATCACCAGAGCTTTTTCTCACGAGTTTAGCAATCCTATTGCTGATGGAAGTTTACAGGAATATCTGGAAGATCAGGAGGTGGTCGGGATTTCCGGTGTCGATACCAGAAAACTTGTTCGTCATATTCGAGAAAAAGGAGTAATGAACGCGGTAATCTCATCTACAGAGTTAGACGAGAAGAAATTGGTTCAGATGGCTAAAGATTGGGAAGACATGACCGGTTTAGAATTGGCTTCAAAGGTTTCGCGGGAAGAAGCCCAAACCGTGAATGGGGAAAGTGATTTTAAAGTAGCGGCTTTTGATTACGGAATTAAGCAGAATATCATCAACAGTTTGAATGCACGAGGTTGTACGCTTAGAGTGTTTCCTGCAAAAACATCGTTGGAAGAAGTCAAAGATTGGGATGCAGACGGATTCTTTTTCAGCAACGGCCCCGGAGATCCAAATGCTACAGCAGAATATGCTTTGGAAACTGTAGAATATGCAAAATCGACAGGAAAGCCTTTATTTGGGATATGCCTGGGACATCAATTAATGGCTTTGAGTGAAGGAATTAAAGTTGGGAAAATGTTTGTGGGACATCGCGGAGCAAATCATCCTGTAAAAAATTTAAAAACCGGATTAGTTGAGATTTCAACCCAAAACCATGGATTTGCAGTAACAGAAGGAAGTGTTAAGGATGAGATTGCTGAAATAACTCATATCAATTTGAATGATGGAACGGTGGAAGGATTAAAGTTCAAAAACTTCCCCGGATTTTCAGTTCAGTATCATCCGGAAGCTTCACCAGGTCCGCATGACTCAGCCTATTTATTCGATGATTTTATTGATATGATGAAAGCAGAAAAAGGAGTTGAGGTTTAAAAAGAAAAATCCTCCTTTGAAGGAGGTGTCCGCTAGGCGGACGGAGGATGTTGCCAAATTGCAAATATGGCAACACTCCTCAGAATAAATCAAGAACTGTTGATTTATTCATCTCCCCTCCAAGGGAGAATTTGCAGGAAAATATTCAGAAACAAAAGAAGGCCAAACCTTCACAAAACATACTAAGAAAAAGAAATGCCAAGACGCGACGACATCCATAAAATCTTAATAATCGGGTCCGGACCAATTGTAATCGGACAAGCTTGCGAATTTGATTACTCAGGAACTCAAGCATGCAGATCACTACAGGAAGAAGGCTATGAAATTGTTTTGATCAATTCGAATCCTGCAACCATAATGACAGATCCAATTATGGCGGATTCTATTTACATGCTTCCGATGACAACCGATTCTATCAGGGAAATTGTAGAAAAGGAAAAACCGGATGCAGTGCTTCCAACCATGGGCGGTCAAACGGGTTTAAACCTATGTCGCGATTTAGAAAAAGAAAGTTTCTGGGTAGAAAGAGGAATAAAGATCATTGGAGTAGATATTGATGCGGTAGAACTTACAGAAGATCGCCAACTTTTTCGGGACAAGATGGAAGAGATTGGAATTGAGCAGTGCAAAAGTCGTCAGGCAGAGTCGTTATTAGATGCTAAAGAAATCAAAGAAGAACTTGGCGGATTGCCGATTGTAATTCGACCTTCATTTACGATGGGTGGTGCAGGTGGAGGAATCGTTTGGAAAGAAGAAGATTTTGACAAGATGGTTCTTCGTGGATTAGAGATGAGTCCTGTGCATTCAGTACTTATTGAAGAGTGCATTTTTGGATGGAAAGAATATGAACTGGAACTGCTTCGTGATTCTAATGATAATGTGGTGATCATTTGTTCCATAGAAAATATGGATCCAATGGGAGTTCATACCGGGGATTCAGTAACAGTAGCGCCAACTCAGACTTTAACAGATAAGCAACTCCAGATCCTTAGAAATGCAGCGATTAAGATGATGCGCTCGATCGGAACATTTGCAGGAGGATGTAATGTGCAATTTGCGATGGAGCCCGGAAGTGACAGGTTTGTAGCTATTGAGATCAATCCGAGAGTAAGTCGTTCTTCAGCATTAGCGTCTAAAGCAACCGGATACCCAATTGCGAAAGTGGCTACCAAATTAGCGGTGGGTTATAATCTGGATGAACTTAAAAATCAGATAACCGGAAACACATCGGCATGTTTTGAACCGAGTATAGATTATGTGGTTTGTAAAGTGCCTCGTTTTAACTTTGATAAATTTGTTGGTGCTGATGAGGAACTTTCTACGCAAATGAAAGCAGTTGGTGAGGTAATGAGCATTGGGCGAAATTTTCCTGAAGCCTTGAACAAAGCGTGGCAATCCATGGAGGTGGGAAGAGATGGACTTGGAGCTGATGGTTACGAAGAATTGGATCGTAAGCATGTAAGTGAGCGTTTGATGAAGCCGTATTGGGATCGGTCACTTCAGATCAGAAACGCATTTAAGCTTGGTGCTTCTGTTGAAGAAATTGCAGACATCACCAAAGTTGACCCATGGTTTTTGCAGCAGATCAGATATATGGTTTCGCTTGAAAACAGAACAGAAGGACAATCGCTCGAATCTATCGAAAAAGATGATTTCTTTGAGCTTAAGCAGGCAGGCTTTTCAGACACTCAAATTGCTTGGTTAGTAAGCAAGAGCGGGGAAGAGGTTTCTGATGATCAAGTGAGAGAAAGAAGATTGAGCCTTGGGTTAAAACCAAGTTTTAAAATGGTTGACACATGTGCAGCTGAGTTCCCGGCACAAACTCCGTATTACTATTCTTGCTATGAAGGAGAAAATGAAAGTGAGGTAACAGATCGCAAAAAAGTGATTATTCTGGGAAGTGGTCCGAATCGAATTGGGCAAGGAATTGAGTTTGATTATTCTTGTGTACATGCTGTTTTGGCAACCAAAGAAATGGGATATGAAGCTATTATGATAAACTGTAACCCGGAAACAGTTTCTACAGATTTTGATATTGCTGATAAGCTTTACTTCGAACCGGTGTATTGGGAACGAGTGCTCGATATCATCGAACATGAAAACCCGGAAGGTGTGATCATTCAGGTTGGAGGTCAAACAGCGCTTAAACTTGGAAAACGTTTTGTGAAAGCCGGAATTAAGATATTCGGAACGGCTTTTGAAATGATCGACTTTGCTGAAGATCGGGGACAATTCTCTGACCTGCTAAAAAGATTAGACATTCCCTTCCCGGAATATGGAATGGCTTTTGAGGAAGAAGAAGCATTAAAAGTTGCTGAAAGAATTGGCTATCCGGTGTTGATCCGACCTAGTTATGTACTGGGTGGACAAGGAATGCGTATTGCTGTTAAAGAAGAAGAGTTGAAGCGATATGTAACCCGAATTTTGAAAACACATCCAGAAAACGCTTTCCTAATCGACAAATACCTGGAGCACGCAGTGGAAGTGGATGTGGATTCTGTGTATGACGGGGACCAACTTCATATTTCAGGAATGATGCAGCACATTGAGCCTGCAGGAGTTCATTCGGGTGATTCAACAGCTGTATTGCCACCGTATTCTTTAAGTGAAGAAGTGATGCAAACCATTCGGGATCATCAGGAAAAGATTGCGGAAGCGATGGAAATTTTAGGATTCTTGAATGTACAATATGCCGTCAAAGACGAAAAAGTATATGTACTAGAGGCAAATCCAAGAACAACCCGAACGGTACCATTTTTAGCGAAAGCAAATCAAATTCCAGAAGCAGCAATTGGTACAAAGGTAATGCTGGGTGCAAAACTCAAAGACTTTGATCTGAAATCGAAGCTTAAGAATTGGGCGATCAAAGAGCCGGTATTTCCATTTGATAAATTCCCTGGTGTGAAGAAAGAGCTGGGGCCGGAAATGAAATCAACGGGCGAAAGCATCTATTTCGCGAAAGACTTTAAAGACGAACACTTCAGAAAACCGTTCGAATTTAAGAGCTTGTACCTGTCTAAATAATGATGGCTGATTTCTCTGATTGAAGAGGCATTTTGAATTTTTTTCAAAATGTTTTGTAAGGAATTTGGTTGAGATTGTCTTACTAGTATATGTAAGAATTATATACCCAGATTTGGAGGAATATTAATATGGGGCAAGTAGTTAAATCAAGAATCAATGAAAGGTATAAGCATAGCGAACTAACCGGAAGTGTAATTGGTTGCGCAATGAAAGTTCATACTCAGCTAGGGTGCGGGTACCCAGAGGTTATTTATCAAAGAGCATTGGCTCGTGAACTTGAAAAATGTAATATAGAATATGTACGTGAAGTTGAAATGCCTATTTACTATGACGGATTAGAAATTGGTTACAGAAGAGCTGATTTTATAATAGATAGGAAGATTGTAATAGAACTAAAGGCAGTTGGCGAAATTAATAATGCCCACTTCAATCAAGTATTGAATTATTTGAAGGCTTATAAAAAAGAAATAGGACTTCTTATAAACTTCGGTGAAGAAAGTCTTAAATTCAGACGATTCATAAACAAAAGAAATGTTAATCAGAGAAATAAACGAAATCAGTGATCAATAAAGCAAAAAGTATTCTTAAGGAAACCTTTGGGTATGAGGATTTCCGACTTCAACAAGAGCAGGCAATAAATCAGGTTTTACATAAAAAAGACGCGTTAGTGATAATGCCAACTGGAGGCGGTAAATCCTTGTGTTACCAAATTCCGGCACTTATGTTTGATGGATTGACAATTGTGATTTCTCCTCTAATCTCATTGATGAAAGATCAGGTCGAGCAACTTCGGGAGTATGGAATTGACGCCGTATATCTTAACAGTTCTTTGAAGCATGAGGTGTATGAATTCAATGTCAGAAAGGTAAAGTCAGGAAAAGTAAAGATGCTGTATGTTGCTCCTGAAACTTTGATGATGGAAAAAACCAGAGAAATGCTTTCCAAGCTCACAATAGATTGTTTTACTATTGATGAAGCACACTGTATTTCTGAATGGGGACATGATTTCCGTCCGGAATACCGACAGATTGCTACTTTAAGGGAGGATTTTCCTGATGCGGTTTGCATGGCATTGACTGCTACCGCTACGCCAAGAGTACAGGAAGACATAAAGAATATTCTGAAATTTGATGACTCAGAAGAGTTCATTTCCAGCTTTGATCGGGATAATCTGTTTCTGAAAGTGGTGGATAAAAAGGATCCGTTAAACCAATTATTGGATTTTCTATTTACACGAAAAAAGCAATCAGGAATCATTTACTGTTTTTCTCGCCGACAAGTTGATGAACTTTCTGAAGCACTGGAAGATGAAGGCTATTCGGTAAAACCATATCATGCCGGGTTGAGTGACGGAATGCGAGCCGGAAATCAGCGTGCTTTTATTAAAGATGATGTCCAGATCATTGTTGCTACCATCGCGTTTGGGATGGGGATCAATAAATCGAACGTTCGTTTTGTGGTTCATTACGATATGCCACAAAATATAGAATCTTATTATCAGCAAATTGGTCGTGCCGGTCGAGATGGATTACGAGCTGATTGTTTGTTGTTATTCGGTTCTTCTGATACACAAAAGATTCAGTACTTCATCAACAAGAAAAAAGGGCAGGAACGGGAAGTCGCTGAAAATCATCTGAAGCAATTATTGAAATATCTGGAATCGTTGGAATGTCGTCGAAAGCCATTAATGAATTATTTTGGCGAGACTTATCCGAAAGATGAATGCGGAATGTGTGATAACTGTCTTTCTATTGATGATGATGTGGAAGATCTCACCATTCAAGCACAGCAGTTTCTTTCAACCATCATCAGAAGTGGGGAAAAATTCGGCGCGACTCATATTGGCGATATCCTCCGTGGATCAAAAGCTAAGAAAGTGCTTGAACACGAACATGAGAAATTATCGACTTACGGAATTGGGCTTGAATTTTCGAAAGATCAATGGATGCAAATTTCCAAAATGCTTTTGAGACAAGATTATATCAGTAAAGGTGAGTTTGGTGGATTAAAGCTCGAAAAACCGGCGTTAGCTGTTTTGGATGGCACTGAAAATGTATTCGGGACGATGGACCGCAGCAAAACTTCATTGGAAGGCGAAGCATTAGTGCGTACTTCATCAGAAATAGAAAACGAATATGATGAAGCGTTATTCGATATTCTCCGCTTAAAACGTAAAGAATTGGCTGATGAGCAGGATATTCCTCCGTATGCTGTTTTTCCTGATACTACGTTAGTTGAAATGGCTTATTTCTATCCGCAAAGCAAAGAAAGCTTAGAGCCATTGTATGGAATTGGTTCGGTAAAAAAAGAAAAATATGGCGATAGTTTTGTTGGAGTGATTAAGAACTATGCTTCTGAACATGGAAAGGAAGAAAAGAAGAAATCTATTGCAAAGCAGATCAAGAAAAAGACTGGTGGACAAAAATTCGAGATTATCGGGGAAGCTTTTAATAGCGGTCAATCGATAGAATTATTGGCTGAAGAACATGGTGTTAAAAGCATGACTATCCTCAAGCATTTGAAAGACTTCCTTGATGATGGAAATAAGCTTAGGTTAGAAGGTTTGCTTGAAGCTTCTGAGTTGTCTTTAAGACAACGAGATCAGGTAATGAAATCTTTCGATAAAAAGAATCCGCTTATGCTAAGACCTGTCTATGATGATCTGAATAAGAAGATTGGATATGATGAGCTTAGAGTGATGCAATTGTATTATTTGGCAAAGGAGAAGTAGTTTTAAATGGAGTCTATAATTTCAACTCTTCCAGAGTTGGTGAGATGGTGATCCGTCAAGAAGGAGTAATTATAACTCTGGAAGAGTTAATAGGATATCTTAAAAGTCATACCCAAAACTCAATCCGCCGAGTAAAATAGCCCCTTCGCCAACCTCTCTGCCTTTTGTTTTAATGTTGATCTCATATCCGAAAGAAAGGTTTGGTTTCAGAAATAGATTTTCTGAAAGAATAAGATTGTATCCCAATCCAAGAGTAGGTTGAAGTACAGTGATTTCTGTAGTTCCTCTTGTTACTGCATTTGGGCAGGCCGTAGGATCACAAATAATCAATCCTTTTTGCTCCCAATCAATATCCATAAACCAAAGATCTGTTCGAATATGAGCGGTCAGGTTTTCTGTAAAGAAATTGGCTCTGGCATAACCCAGACTAAATCCCGGACCTCCTCCTTCTTCATTATCATTTTTGCCAAAATCTTGTCGATCAGTAAAATTATATCCAATTCCGGAAGTTAGAAAAGAATTATCACTCAGATTGAGATCAAACCGAATACCGGGAATAATTCCTGCCGGATACACCTGAGTTTCTAAACTGATTGAATTTTGGGCTACTAAAGTTGTAGAAGTAAAAGCTAAAATTATGAAGAGAATTTGTTTCATGGGTAGAATAAATTCTGAATTTTTAGTTCTTAATTTTGAATTATCCTTACCCAATTACAAATTTGATTTATTTAGCGGGCATGTAGTTTTATTTCTGCCTCATAACCTGTAAACTAATTCATGATCTTAGAACCGGACATATTATCGAAATTATCTTCACTTGAATTAAGAGCAAAGAAAATTGTTGAAGGATTTATTTCGGGTCTGCACAAAAGCCCTTACCACGGATTTAGTGTAGAGTTTGCGGAACACAGACCGTACAATCCCGGAGATGATTTCAAGCATATTGACTGGAAACAATACGCCAAAAAAGAACGATTTTATGTAAAGCAGTACGAAGAAGAGACAAACCTTCGGTGTTATGTGTTACTTGATACCAGCTCTTCCATGCTCTTCAAACACTTTGGTGAATGGAGCAAACTAAGGTATGGAATTCATTATGCAGCCTCTCTCTTATATTTGATGCACCGGCAAAGAGATGCATGTGGGTTGATCCCTTTTTCTTCAAAGTTGGAAACTTTTATTCCGGCAAAAGGAACGTATGCTCATTTACGACAGATCTATTTAGAACTTGAAAAAGAACTGATTCGTGAAGACAAAAAGGATGAAATCAAAAGAACTACTGCTACAGCTCAGGTGATTCATGAAGTTTCTGAGCGATTAAACCATCGAAGTTTAGTTGTATTAATAACTGATTTGTTTGAAAATGTAGAAGCTCATGATGAATTGATTTCAGCATTAAAGCATCTTCGTCATAGAAAACATGAGGTATTGTTATTTAATACACTGGAGAAAAGAAGTGAACGGGAGCTCGATTTTCCGGATCAAAAATTTGTATTTGAAGACATGGAAAGCGGAACAGAGCTGGAGGTAGTTCCTGCTCAAATCCGAGAGGATTACATCGCTAAAGTGGAAGAACACACCAAAAAATTCAAAATGGCATGTAGCGAATTCGAGATCGATTACGAAGAAATGGATACGGAATCCGGATTTGATACCGCGCTACTTGCTTATCTGAATAAACGCAGAAGATTGGGATAATTTATTAGTAGAGATTAGGCCCAATACCAAAGCCAAAACCTAAGCTTGGGATGTATTTATTTTGATTCAGATCTTTAAGAACTCCCATTTTGATTTTATAAAAAGCATAAAGCTCAGCTTCGACTCCAATTAGTTCAGTACTTTTTAAGACGTTTGAAAAGCTATTATTTTTCAAATAAACGACTCCTATTCTGGTTCCTGCAGTACCAATTAAAGATGAGCCTACATTTATAAAATAAAGTCCAAACCGATAGCCCGCTCTATAGAGGCCGGATTCTAAATTTATACCCTTTATGTTTCGCTGTGTTCGGGGTGGAGCTTGATCTTGAATAACTGTTTCTTGAGTATTTTCCCCAAGTGTCAGGTTTAAGGTAGCTCCATACTTTTGAGGAGTTGTAAATTCTATAGAACCGCCTAATGCAACGTCAAGCTTTGAGTCGTATGTTACATTCCAATTAGTTCGAGTAGAATCAGTATTTTCTTGCGAAAAAGAGAAATCAGGGAAGAAGATTACTGAAAATCCTATGAGAAAAAATATAGATCGAAACATACTCTAACGTTTTTAAAATTCACACAACTTTGCTGTTCTTCAAGATCACATTTAATAAACGTGGCGAAATTCTCTTTACAAGTAAAGCCATTTTTTCTTTCCATCCTGAAATCACAATTTCATCTTTACGTGAACTGAGTTTGTTCCAGATTCGGGAAACCATTTTATCCGCATCCATGGCTGTATCATGGAGATCACCCATTTTACCAAACGAACTCCCATCTCCGGTTAAGGCATTTTTTGTAATGTTTGTTTTTATAGGTCCGGGACAAATTAGTGTTACTGCAACATTATGTT
>Ga0189291_100442_pt1 | contig 12720 bp, 10 predicted proteins | sample UW1redminimetaG_FD_130331 | JGI IMG/M metagenome (GOLD analysis project Ga0189291, IMG submission 130331) | Marine microbial communities from the Costa Rica Dome - UW179B-red mini metaG | ecosystem: Environmental > Aquatic > Marine > Oceanic > Photic zone | place: Costa Rica: the Eastern Pacific... | reverse complement strand
CAATAAATAAGTGTTCCGGCAAAGGCAATGGTATAGCCAAAAATCCCTATAGCTAAACCAACACTAAGAGCAGCAAAAATAAAGAGAATGTTTCTGGCATCCTGTATTCGGGTTCTGAAGCGAATAATTGCAAGCGCACCAAATGCACCAAGACCACGAGCAAGGCTGTCACCAATGGCCATCATCACCATGGCAGAAACAATAGAACCCAAAGCCAAAGCCTGAAAAAAGTTTTTGGGATACTGATGTCCTGTAAAAGTTACTCTGTGAGTAATTGCAATAATTGATGAAAGCACAAATGCCCAAATCAAAGAATAAGTTACATTGAGTAACGTAGGGTAATCGTAAACCGGTTGATCCGGAAACAGTTCAAACATCTACAAAGAGGTTATGCTGATCTTATAGTTAATTGAGTTGAGTATACCACTCTTTTTAACTTTAAAAAACTATGCGGCTTTTAATTCAGGAACTTTATACTTCGCGAACTCAAATAATCCAAATAGAACTCCGCAATAGAATAAATCGCCTAAAACAGTCATGTGGAAAAAAGGAATTGCAGCAACATAACAAGCTATAAAGCCGGAAAGAGTTAAATCATACGTTGGAGTGCTTATCCAAACTCCGAAATTTGAAATTATAAAGAAGAGAATTGAAGCAGATAAGGCTCCCCCGACTACTCTTTTGAAATTAACTTTCTTAAGAATAAAAACTCCCGCAATCACAATAGCGATCATTGCACCGTACGTCCAATAGAAACCGGGTGAAATTAGTACAAAGCCGGTGTAATAATCAGCGTATAAAATATTGTTTACCAAAAGATCGCTGACAAAAAAAGCAAGTAAAGGAAGAGCAAAAGCTAATTTCTTATTTGAAAAATATGCAGCCCCAAATAATGACATAGCACCTATCGGTGCGAAATTATACGGATGTGGAATCATCCTTGAGATTGCTGCTAAAAGTAAAAGACCGGAAATAATAAGTAATCGCTTATTCATGTAATTTTTTTTGTGTGATTCCCTAAAATAAAAAAAAGCATCGTCCCAATGAAACGATGCTTTCAATTCTTTTAAGAAAAATTGATTACTTGTTGTTTAGCTCAAGATTTAATGTAGCTGTTACTTCTTTTCCTACTACAGCGTCAGAAACCCAGTCGCCTGTTCCAACACCGTAAACATTGCGATCTATCACGAATTCAGAAGTGATACCTGCAACTTTTCCGCCTCTGGGGTGATCCATTACACCAAGTAGTGTAAACGGCATTTCAATTTTTTTGGTAACATCTTTAATAGTCAAATCACCATGAGCAACAAATTTATTGTTGCCTTTTGATTCAATTTTTGTGCTTTTGAAAGTGATCTTAGGATATTTTTCAGCATTAAAGAAATCTGCAGTTTTTAAGTGACCATTTCTTCTTTCATTCTTTGTGTCAATGCTGTTAACCATAATTTCTACATCGATCATGCTTTCTTTAAGATTTTCAGGATCGAACATAACTTCAGCAGTGTAATCACTGAATGTTCCATCAACAGGAGTAAAGAAGTGACGTACTTCGAAATTGATATTACTGTGAGCTTTGTCTACAGTCCAAGGAGTAGCTACAAAGCTAGCTGCGGCTATAGACAGAAGTCCAAATACAGCGAATGATAATATTTTAAGTGATTTTTTCATTGTTTTGAATTTTTGTGATTAATTAGTTTCAATTTGATAACCAAAACTATTATTAAATAATTTCATTCAATGTTAAACTATTTTCATGTAGCTTAAAAATTAATTGTAACTATAAGGGTGATAGATGGCTAGTTACTTAGCAGGACTGGTAAACTTGTTCCCTTTAATTCTAAACCGCCAGGGTAGTTTTGCATCTTCTCCGGCGTAGTCAACTCCAACTCTTGGGCTGGCGATAATTTGAGAAGGCTTTACGGAAATACTTCTGTCTTCAATCCATATTAAATCACCGAGCAAGTCTTCCCCATAATTTTTTGTAGTGATTCCCAAAGCCTGAGATACAATTCCGGGGCCACCGCCTACAGAACGGTCTAATTTTGATTTATTTCTACGTTCAAGAATAGTGTCTATTCCATCCATTGGCTCAATTCCTCGAATCAGCACAGCATCAGCATTTCCTTTTGTATTCGTAACTACGTTAAAAAGATGATGAATTCCATAACAGAGATACACATAAGCTATTCCGGGTTCTCCAAACATGACCTTCGTTCTCTCAGTTTCTCCGTGGATATGCGAATGACAAGCTTTATCGGTGCGTCCGTTATAGGCTTCCGTTTCTACGATTATTCCTGAAGTGAGTATTTCGTCAAATTTGGTACAGAGTACTTTCCCTAAAAGCTCTTTGGCAATGATTTCAGGATGGTTACCGGAATAAAAAACTTGCTGCAGTTTTGTTCCGTTCATCAATCCAAATCTGCGTAAGGATTGTCTGTAACGGTTGGCTTATGGCTCCTGTAGGTATCGTAATAAGCTTTAGCAATAGTGGCTGAAAGTACAAAGAGAAAAGCACTGTAGAAGATCCAAATCCCGATTACCACAGCAATAGCATATCCCTGATAGAAATAACGGTAAGAGCTAAAGGCATATTCCAGATATCCGCTGATAATTAAACGCGCTATTTCGAAAAGCAGCGTGTAAGCTAATGCACCTATGGCAGAAATTTTATGATCAATTCTTCGCTCGCTCAGATATCTGAATACAATATAGATGACAACAAATGTGAAAAGAACCGGAACGAGAAAATTTAAGAAGTCATAAATCCAGGGAAGTTCGATAACGATTTCTGTAAAAGGAACTTCGAATTGACTTAAATTTATAAAAGATACGAATGAAACAATTAGCGTTAGAAAGAAGATGAGGGCACCAAAAATGCCAAACCAAAAAAAGTTATACACTACCTGTATTACAGGATGTTTACGTTCTTCTATATCAAAAACATCAAATAAAACGTGTTTAACGGCGTGCATTAATCCCTGAGTAAAAAATAACAGTATAACCGTACCGACTATACCAAAAACTTGTCGCGCACTTACCAATGGATCTAATACATTTTCGATGGTTTGAGAGCCTTGAATTACATCGGATGTTTCTGCCTGATAAGAAAAGGAGGGTAAAAATTCACTTCCGTATTGAATGATCAAATCCAGAGCTTCATCATAGCTGAGTACATAACCAACTATGGAAATCATAATCAAAACAAATGGAATGGAACAGATAAAAAGATTGAATGTAATAGCAGAAGCACTAAAAAAAAGGTCTTTCTTACCTATTACTTTTAATAACCTGTTCCAGAAGTCTTTTAAATTTTGCAAGCTAACTAATTCGTTTTTCAAGGAGGCACCTTCGACGAAGTAAAATATACGTGTTACATTTCTAATTCAAAGCAAGAATGTAACATAGTTTTTAAGTCAATTCATTGGTATGTTTAATATCCTGAAATTTCATAAAAGATAGCAAAGATTAAGTTTAAACCTCATGGCAGCGAAGAAGCAAACCCCTTTAATGAAACAGTATTTTGAGATCAAGAATGAACATCCCGGTACCATTTTGCTGTTCAGAGTAGGTGATTTTTACGAGACTTTTTCTGATGATGCTGTGCTTGTTAGCAAAGTATTGGGCATTACACTTACCAAAAGAAATAATGGTGGAGATCAAACTCCGCTTGCAGGATTTCCTTTTCATTCATTAGATACCTATTTGCCAAAACTGGTTAAAAAAGGTTATAAAGTTGCTGTTTGTGATCAAACTGAAAGTCCAGATGAAGCCAAAAAGGCCGGACGTAAAATTGTAACCCGTGAAGTTACTGAGATCACAACACCCGGAGTTACGCTTTCTGAAAAACTCCTGGAGCACAAGCGAAATAACTACATTGTTTCGTTGCATTGGACTAAAGACGCAGTTGGAGTTGCTTTTTCTGATATATCAACCGGTGAGTTTGGGCTCAGCGAAGTAAGTGAACGTGAACTGGACAGTTTATTGGCTGCCATACAGCCGGCGGAAGTGCTGGTTTCTTCAAAACTGAAGAACAAACTGGAAGATCAGTTCATGAAATTTAATATCTCCTACATTGAAGATTGGGTTTATGAAGGAGACTACGGCTATAAAATACTTACCAAACATTTTGAAGTTCATTCTTTGAAAGGATTTGGTGTAGAAGAATTAAAGACGGCACATGTTGCTGCCGGATCTTTGATGCACTACATGCAGGAAACTCAAAAAGCGTATTTGCGCCATTTGAGAAGATTATATGCTTATGAAAGCAATGAGTATATGTCGCTCGACCCTGCTACAAAAAGAAACTTAGAACTTACAACGAGTATCCAGGAAGGCAGTGTTGATGGAACGTTGATTTCCATTATGGACAGGTCCTGCACAGCGATGGGCGGACGTTTACTTCGTAGATGGATCATGCGTCCGTTAAAAAGATTGAAACCCATCCAACAAAGACTGGATGCTGTAGAAGTATTCTTTTCTAAACATGATGTAAGAAATCAGTTAAGAGAAGAACTGGAGCAGGTCGGTGACTTAGAGCGATTGATTTCCAGAATTTGTGTAGGCAGAACTAATGCCAGAGATATTGTTCAGCTCAAATTATCGATAGCTCAGATCCCGGTTATAAAAAGCCAGTTTGCCAGTTTTGATGATCCACTTCTTAAAGATATTTCAGGCAGATTAAAGTTGTTGATCGATCTTCAGGAACATATTACTAAAACTCTAGCTGAGGAGCCTCCGGCTAGTATTCGTGATGGTAATATGATCAGAGAAGGATTCAATGGGGAATTGGATGAACTTCGGGATATCGCAAAGAACGGGAAAAAATACATAGCTCAGATCAAGGACAAGCTGGCTAAGGATTCCGGAATTTCTTCTTTAAAGATCGGCTATAACAAAGTATTCGGTTATTACATAGAGGTGACCAATGCTCACAAAGACAAAGTACCCGAACATTTTATCCGAAAGCAGACGTTGGTGAATGCCGAACGATATATTACCCCGGAACTAAAGGAAATTGAAGAGAAGATTTTATCCGCTGAAGAAAGAAGTAAAACCCTGGAATATGAGCTTTTTGAAGAAGTTCGATTGTATGTTGCCGAGTTTGCGGATGATGTTCAACAGATTGCTTTTGCGCTAGCGGAATTGGATTGCGTGCAATGTTTCGCTGAAGTAGCGTTCAAGAATAATTACGCTAAACCTGAAGTTCGGGATACAGAAGAGATTTCCATCAAAAAAGGACGTCATCCGGTTGTGGAAGAAACCTTGCCGATGGGCGAGCCTTTTATTCCCAATGATATTGAGCTGAATAATTCTGATCAACAAATTATGATCATCACCGGACCGAATATGGCAGGTAAGAGTATCATTCTTCGTCAAACGGGATTGATCGTTTTGCTTGCTCAGGTGGGAAGTTTTGTTCCTGCTGAAAGTGCGACTATCGGAATGGTAGATAAGATTTTTACCCGTGTTGGTGCTTCAGATAATCTGGCTGCCGGAGAAAGTACGTTCTTGGTTGAAATGAATGAAGCTGCTAATATTTTGAATAATGCGACTCCAAGATCGCTCATTTTGCTGGATGAAGTCGGACGTGGTACCAGTACGTTTGATGGATTGAGTATCGCTTGGTCGCTAGCAGAATATTTGCATAATCACGCTCCGGTTGCTGCAAAAACGTTGTTTGCCACTCATTATCATGAGCTGAATGAATTAGAGCAAATGTATGAACGCACCAAAAATTTTAATGTTCAGGTGAAAGAGCATGACGGAAAAGTGATCTTTCTGCGGAAATTGGTGAAAGGAGGAGCTGATCACAGTTATGGGATCCAGGTAGCAAATATGGCTGGTTTACCACAAATAGTGATCAATCGTGCAAAAGAGATTCTTAAGAACTTAGAAAGACACAGTTTGGATATCACAAATAAAAATGGTTCTCTGGAAGGAAAGGCAACTGCTCAAAAAGACGCTACTAAAAACCTATCTAATAAAATTGAAAAGCAGGATGAGATCGATCAAATGAATTTGTTCGCCACTCATGTAGATCCGAGACTTGAAACTGTGCTAAATAAATTAGAAGCCAGCGATCCAAACCGAATGACACCAATTGAAGCGCTGATGATGATTACCGAATTGAAGAAAATTGTAGAAAAATAGACTTAAGAAGTGAGATTTAAGATATAAGAATGGAAATATCGATACAGGAATACACACCCCCAACCCCCTCTCAAGAGGGGGCTAAAAACAAAGTGATTAATTAATGTTGGATGTAATTAGAAATATCATAGTAAGTGGAATGATCTTATCATTGATTTTCGGGATTACATTGATGATTCAATTACAAAAAGCAGCAGACAATCCTACTTGGGATATCTTAAAGAAAAGAGACGAACTTGAAAGCGCTTTCTCTAAAGAAAAAGCCAAGAAACATAAAGTTAGTTATTACGGGATTTGGATTGGTAATAGTATGATGTTTTTAGGATTTCTTGTTTTGTTGATATTAACTTTAACTAAGTAATTAGAAAAAGTCCCCTCTTGAGAGGGGATTCAGGGGTGTGTCAGAAATGCCTAGAAGAAAAATAATACCATATCGATCAGATCTAAAAGAACTCGCCAGAAAACTTCGTAATAATGCTACAAAAGCCGAACGAGTTCTTTGGCATTCTCTGAGCGGAAAGCAATGTCTTGGTTACGATTTTCATCGCCAAAAGCCTTTAGGAAATTATATTGTTGATTTCTTTTGTCAGGAGCTGATGTTGGCAATAGAAGTGGATGGAGTTCACATAATGAAGAATCTGTTCGGTTGAAGGACAAAGAAAAAGAAGAGTTTTTGAATAGCATTGGAATCACAGTTCTTAGATTTCAGGATGATGAAATTTATCCTGAAAATAGGGATGCTTTAATGGCAATTGAGGAATATGTATTAGATTTTGAGAAATTAAAACGAGCTGACACACCCCCAACCCCTCTCAAGAGGGGACTAATAAAAAGCCCTCATGAAAACCGAAGCAATAGTGAAAAGAATAATGATAATTTTTAAACTAAAATTTTACTCAGTTAGAGAAAGAAAAAGTTCCCTCTTGAGAGGGGATTCAGGAGTATGTTTCTGAAAACCTCGGCAAAACATATCATTAAAATTAGTCTTCCAAATATTTTGACAAAGTCTTCATTATGTTATTTCGAGAGAGGCTCCTACCCGTTTCAATGATAATTCCATTGGGATCAATCAAATACTTAGTAGGATATCCAGACACTTGAAATTGATCGGCATACACTCCTTTTTGATCTAATATTTGGGACCATTGAATATCATATTTGTCGAGCGTATATCTTAATGTTGTTTCTTTTTCGTAGGCAAAACTCAATAGTTTGAACTTCTGAGAGTCAAACCTTTCATGAACTTCTTTAATTTGTGGTATTTCCTGAATACAAGGACCACACCAGCTTCCCCAGAAATCAAGCAATACATATTTACCTTTCAGAGATTCACTTTTTATGGTCTTTCCATTTAACAATTTTCCGCTCCAGTTAGGAGCTTTAGACCCGGTTGTTAAAAATTCGCCTTTGGGGATGTCTTTATGAGGCTTCAATCGAATCCATCCTCCTTTTTCGTCAATAGAAACTATTTCCCAAGATTTATCATCTAATTTAAATTTTGGATGTAAATAGAACGTGTTGCTGCTGTACATTTTTGATATATCTACTTGAGCTTTTTCGTTAGAACCGGATTGAATACTTATAGCATCATCTTTATTGCGATCTATTCCTACCCAAAAGAAATCATTAAAATCATCCTCTGAGTTACTAATAATATGAAAAGTGTTACCATTTATAGTTGCCTTTCTTTTCGCAAAAGGAGTTTGAAAAGCTAGATTTGGAGCGTTTTTATCATATGAGGAACTATATCCGGGCGGTAAATCAAAAGCTTGATCTAATTTAACTTGAACCGAGTCGTAGAAAGTGATTCCATCTTTTGTAATTGGATAATAAACTTGTCCCAAGAAAGAAGAGGTGGATTTATTTTTAGAGGTAGAAAAAACATATTCTTTTTCATGAAAAGCATTGTCGCTATTCAAATCTAGATAAATATCCCATTCTGGATTTCCTTTCTTTTTTCCTGCCAGTACCAAAATACTCTCATCATCTATCGAAGAATAATTGATGGAATACAATACGGTGTCATCTAAATTCTTGGGTATTCCAATGTTGGTTCGATCAATTTTATCAAGGTCATAGAAATTGGACCCCATTTCAAAATCATAGACCAAAGTTCCAAATCCATTAATTTCAGTGTTTCTACTTCGTAGATCTATGTTGCTTTCGGTTAAAGCTAGTAATGGCCAATTCGATTCTATTTCCTTTGGAGGTAAATCTCGCCAAGCCGCCACTGTATCTTTTACTGTTTTATTTTTATCAAAGATAGTTGTGCGATGATTTTTATAGGTATAATCCGGTTCTTCTTCCACATTAAAAATAGAACCTCTTGTGTACTTATATTCTATTTTTGTGCCAATGGGTTTTTTTAGGATGATTATTCTTGGCTGTTCTAAGTTTATTGATGGTATTGAATAATCTTTTTGCCCCATACCGCTTCCTTGAGCTCCTGGATCCCAGATATTTAGCGAGCTCCCCATAAAAATGGTCGCATATTGTGGAGTGGAAGATGGAATATGAACTTCAAATCTAATGGTAACACTATCTTTATTCTGCCGGGCTTGCAATGTTCCAAAGAACAAAATGAGAATTCCGATTAATAGTGATATCTTTAAAATGAACTTAGACCAAATCATATACTACTATAATAGTATTTATCCGTAAAAATTCAAATTTTTGAAAACCTCCGCAAAACATATCGCTGATCGGATTCGATTAATGATTTCCACGAAGCAATTTCAGGTTGGGGAAGTGTTGCCATCTACCCGGGAGTTGGGACAACAACTGGAAGCAAGTTTTCATACTGTTAGAAAGGCGTACGGATTCCTTGAAGAAGAAGGATTGATTAAAGGTGAACAGGGACGAGGATTTACGGTTATTAAACAAACCTCGATGCTCGATAAAGCTGAACGTTTGGAAATCGGTGGCGAAAAAGTTCAGGCTTTGATCGAAGAATTGGTAGGGTATGGGCTCGATGATTCTGAAATCGAGCTTTTATTTCAGGAACAACTGGATTTCATGGAATGGCCGGAGCGTATTCAAACCTGTGCCACTGTTGGGGACAATAAAGAAATGGGATCGATGCTTTCCAGTGCCATTAAGAAACAAGTTGGAGTGAAAAGCAGCGTAATAGATATCACAGAAATTGAAAAAGCAGCGTCATATGATGCACTTTTTGTACCGATAAAATTCATGAATAAATTCAGAAGCCTGAGTGAAACCATGATGATCATCCCGATCGTGCACATGTTTGATCCTGAGACGTTATATAAAATTACAGAACTGGCAGCGATTCAAACCATAGGACTCGTTACTTCTGAGGATGAAAGCATCTCAAAGATCATTAATGAGCTGAAATTGATGATTCCTTTTGAAGGATCGTTTGTTGCCGGGAGTATTTACGGGCGATCATTACCGCTTTTTGTTCGGGAAACAGATCTTATCTTATACACGCAGGAAAGTGCAAAGTTAGTGGAGCAAAAAGTGCCATCGAAAAGCAGAATTCAATTAAATTATAAGCTTTCAGATCGTAGTGCAGAAATGATACGCTCAGAGCTTTGGGATCAATAAGAAGAATTAAAAATTTTGAATTATGAATTAAGAATGATGGAATACGATTTGTCATTTCGAGTGAAACGAGAAATCTAAATTTCAACTTTGAAAGCAATCTTTAGATTTCTCGTTTCACTCGAAATGACAGGAAAGCATTCTTAATTCTTCATTGAATCATTGATAATTGAATATTAAAAAGACTATAAAAAAAGCCATTGCGGCTATTGAGAAAGAGATCGAAGCAGTACGGGAAACACCATCCCATGATGTGCTGAGCAACGGAGTTCTGCAAAAACAATCAGAGCATCATATCTATATCTTTGAGACGACTAACCAAGGGCTTCGTTTTGCGGAAGAGATCAGAGGAAAACTTCGAGATAAAGATATGGAAGTTCATGAGATCGACTTTAAAGAGGGAAAAGTTTGGTTAGAATTCCCGGAAGATTTCGGTCCTACTATCGATGAAGTATATCTGGAGTGGGAAAATGATTTTGTACTGAAAAAGATGGAAGAACATCTCTGTACTCTTGAAGAAAACTATAAGAAAGTCGATCAACTGAAAGCACTCCTGGAACCGGAAAGCAACTTTAAGGAAGGTGGGTCCGGATATGAGATCAAAGTGGACGAGTTGAGAAATGAATCTCAAACGGAAGCAATTGAAAAGTCTGTCAAAAATAATGTACTGTATGTGTGGGGGCCTCCCGGAACCGGAAAAACAGCTACTCTTGGATTTATAACTGCAAACCTTCTAAGAGAAGGAAAGCGGGTACTTTTTGTATCAAATACAAACCGAGCTGTGGATGTCGGATTAATAAGTGTGATGGAAGCGCTCTACGAAATTGAGCCGATGTTCGATCTTCAACAAACTACAAGATTTGGGGAAGCGGCTCTTCAGGATGACAGACTGGAAAGTATTTTGTTCGAGAATCAGGTGAAGATAAAGTTGGATGGACGAAAAGCAGATGCTGTTCAAATGAGTACTTCTTTGGGGAATTACAAAAAGCTTCAGGCACAGATCGATAAAATGATGCTGGAAGATGAAGAGATTCCACAGAAAATGGATTTAGAGTGTCAACTACTGGGTGAGAAAGTTGATCGGGAAGGCGGAATCGATGCAATGGAAGAGAAGATAGATAAATTGCTGAATCTGAATGAACGTTATGAATTGAAAAAGAAACAACTGGTAGCCACAACCATGGCAAAAGTTTGTACGTCAGAGTTGTTCTGGAATCTCAGTTACGATGCCGTTGTAGTGGATGAGGCTTCCATGGCCGGCGTTCCTTATTTGTTGCTGATGGCGGCAAAAAGCAAACAGCATTTGGTAATTGCGGGTGATCCAATGCAACTTCCGCCTATTGCGATAACAGATCACGCCGAGTCGAGAGCTTTTTTAGAGCAGGATATTTTTACTTTTGTTTCCGGTGCGGATTCTACAGAAGCTTTGTTTAACTGGCACGATGATAATCCCGATTTTACCTGTTTCTTTGATACTCAATATCGGTTAAAAACAGACCTTGCGGGTGTAATAAGTTCGGTTTTTTATGATGGGCGATTAAAGTCGGGGAAGAAAATTCTTGAAAAAGGAATCAATAAAAATTCTGTTGCTCTGGTAGATTCTTCCAAATACGGCCCTTATATCGAGCAGGAAAAAGGAGGGCGAGGGTTTAAACCTTCCAATGAAGTTCATTTAAAGTTGATCGAGCAGAGCGTTAAAAAATTATCTCTTAAATATGCCGATGATAGTATTGGAGTGATTGTTCCGTTTAGGAGCAGTGTGTATACTGTTCGGAATCATTTACGTGATGAAGGATACAGATATGTGGAAGTTGGTACCATTCACACTTTCCAAGGAAGAGAAAAAGAAGTGATTATTTTTGATACCGTGATGAGCGGCGAACTCCAAAACGGAGCATTACGCCATTATTCTGTTCGACCATTTGATGAAACCAAAAACGGATTAAGTGTTCCGAGGTTACTAAACGTAGCATTTTCCAGAAGTAAAGAATTATTGGTCATCATAGCCGATATGCAGCACGTAGAGCGAATCTACGGGAATAAGTTTTTGGGAAAATTGTTAGGCTCGGTTAAAGAGATATCTCTATAGGGATTAAAAATGTAAGATTTAAAATGAAAAATTTCTTTCTGTCATTTCGAATGAATATGAGAAATCTAAATATCATGTTGACGGCAATCTTTAGATATCTCGCTCTGCTCGATATGACAGAGAATTAATTTTTCATCTTTAATTTTTAATTCAAGAATAGCTTTGTTTCCATTCTTTGGCGATCAAGAACGAAAGTTCCAGGCTTTGTTGGTAGTTCAATCTCGGATCACAGAATGTTTCGTAGTTAGTTCCTAATCCGGATTCATTTAATCCTTTGGCTCCACCCACGCATTCAGTAACGTTATCACCGGTCATTTCTAAGTGAACACCGCCCAGATAACTTCCTTCAGCTCTGTGGATTGCAAACGAAGATTTAATCTCTTCCAGAATGTGATCAAAGTTTCTTGTTTTAACAGAATCTTCAGTAGAAAAAGTATTTCCATGCATAGGATCAGAACTCCAAACTACAGGGAACCCTTCTTTACGAATAGCACGAATTAACGGTGGAAGTTGCTCCTCGATTTTGTCTTTCCCGAAGCGGGAAATAATTACAATCTTTCCAGCTTCGTGGGTAGGATTTAGTTTTTCTATTAGTTCAAGCGTTTCATCCACTTCAAATGGAGGACCAACTTTAATTCCAATCGGGTTCTGAATTCCTCGGAAATATTCAACATGTGCGCCATCAATATCACGAGTTCTATTGCCCAACCAAACCATGTGTGCACTTAGGTTAAAATATCCTGTTTTGCGAGGAACTTGACGAGTTTGAGCAGCATCATAATATAAATTCAACGCTTCATGGGAAGTGTAAAAATCTGCTTTTTGAAGATTATTTACTCTAGTAGGAGATATTGACTCCATAAAACGAACTGCTTTGGTAATGGAATCCACCATTGCTTCATACTCTTTGTAATACT
>Ga0189291_100441_pt1 | contig 12763 bp, 17 predicted proteins | sample UW1redminimetaG_FD_130331 | JGI IMG/M metagenome (GOLD analysis project Ga0189291, IMG submission 130331) | Marine microbial communities from the Costa Rica Dome - UW179B-red mini metaG | ecosystem: Environmental > Aquatic > Marine > Oceanic > Photic zone | place: Costa Rica: the Eastern Pacific... | reverse complement strand
TCTGCCCAAAGGCAGACCACCAATAAGCGAACGGCCGCTGCCCTTCATAGAGCAACACTAGCACGGGCTGTTTCTACCGCGCACAGGCGGGCCAAAACCCGGAACGGTTTTTTAAGATCTCCCGCTCCTCCTTGAGAATGCGGTTCTCGCGTCGAAGCCGGTCATTCTCTTGGGCGAGGCTCAAATCCTCTTTCGACACCACATCTGTATCTCGATGCGCTGTGATCCATTTGTTCAGCGTCGACATGCCAACACCCAAATCGCCCGCCACTTGCTTACGCGTTAACCCGCTTGTCAGCGCGATACGCACCGCATCCCGGCGGAATTCGTCCGTCCGTTTCAGTCCCATAGTCAGTCTCCTTTCTTGCAGTAAATGCTATCAGAGGAGCGGCATCAAACCGCGACAGGTCCAAATCTAGCCTGGTTCGGGCGTGAACAAAGCAAGATGCTCGCCTTTGATGAAGGCGTCTTCATCTTCATGCTCTCTGCGGCACTCATCTTTGATCAACTCATACCTATGCTTTGGGTGTTTGCGGCAAGCCAGGTGTTCTGGGGCCTCTACAAAGCGTGGCTGCGCGGAAAACACATCGACAAAAATCTGAAGGTTCCAACGCAAAAATAGCCTGCTTCAATACGGCTCATTTAGGGTTCAAGTATCATGAAAAACGAAAAATACCGTGCACCGGTTTCCGTCATTCTGGCCGCTGGCATTGGCTCCCGCCTCAGCCCCCTCACCGACGATTGTCCAAAAAGCCTACTGACTGTGGGCGGATCTATCATCCTTGAACGCATGATCCGCAATTGCCTGAGCTGCGGAATGTCGCAATTTATTTTCGTGCTCGGGCACCGGGCTGACGAGATAAAGAAATTTGTAAACAAGACGTTTCGCGGCATCCGCGTCACCTATGTGATCAACGACCGATACCGCGAGACAAACACAGGCTACTCCCTGATGCTGGCGGCCAAAGCGATTGGCACAGCTGAGTTTGTGAAATTCGATGCGGACGTCGTGTTTGATGTCAAAATCCTGCGCCAACTTTTGGACAGCGAGCACCCAAACGTCTTGTGTATCGACCGCAACATCGCGCTTGAGGACGAAGAAGTTAAGGTCATCGCAAACGATCAGATGCAGGTCCTGGAAGTTGGCAAGTCCGTCGATCCGAAGCGCGCGTTGGGTGAATCTATCGGCGTCGAAAAGATCAGCGCCGGAACGGGTGCACTGCTGTTCGCAGAGCTTTCAGAAATGATGGAGAGCCGTGGAAACCTTCAGGCGTATTACGAAGCGGCTTACGCGCAATTGGTCGATAAAGGTATGCAGTTCCATGCTCTTGATATCAGCGGCCTGGACTGGACCGAGATCGACACAGCCAAAGACTTTGCCGCTGCAAATGCGATGTTTCGCAGCCCTGTGACGACCATATCCCGTAGCCAGCAAAAGGTGCTGGACGAGGCTGCGGAAGAAGCGGCGATACAGACGCGCATCTGATGCGTCGACTGCCCTGCGCCGCAGATCCGGCGCGCGGCATACAACGCAGTGATGCACTTGCCATCCCGGCACCGGATCGCTGCATTTGAAAGGACCTATCATGGCCAAAGGCAACAACAGCAAGCGTGGCAACAAAGAAGCCAAAAAACCCAAGCAAGAGAAACCAAAGGTTTCTGCGACGGCCAATTCTCTGGCTGGAAAACCCGCGCTCGCAATTGGCGGCAAAAAGGTAAAGTAGCCAGAACGTTTCGGATTTCGTCCGTCTGATGTATTCAGCTTGATTTAGTTGCGCACCTTGGCACGGGCGGCGTCCGAGACTTGTCCCAAAACGCCTATTATTTAGATTTGGAAGACCCGATGAGCGAAACAGAAGAGTCCGGCACAAAGATTCACTATATCTGCCAGACATATATTGCCAAGACGACTGCGCGGGGGCAGCAAGGCCCCCTGAAAATCGACAAGCAGTTGCAGTATTCTACGCCCCGTGAAGCTGAAGAGCGGGCAGAACGGGAATTTCGCGCGGAAAATTGCGTCGGTGCCGATGCCTATATGGTGGTTGAAGACAGCAGTAGCGGCGAAGTAGGAGCCCCTACATTTTTAGTGAGACTTGGGTCTGTTCCTGAGCAGGAATGACTTCATTATCGCGCGTGCATTGAAGAACATAGGTTGGCCCACACGCATTTGCCTGCGGGCCAGTGGTTCGCGATTTACATCATGCCTTCCATACCCTCCATGTCGGGTATGCCGTGGCGGTTCGGCTTGGCGGGTTTGTCCGCCACCATCGCTTCAGTGGTGACCAGCAGGCCGGCAACCGATGCGGCATATTCCAGCGCGATCCGAACGACCTTGGTCGGATCGATGACACCGGCCTTCAACATGTCGCCGTACTGGTCCAGTTGTGCATCATAACCGAACGTCTTGCTGGTGTTCTCAAGTACTTTTCCAGCAACGACTGAGCCATCAACTCCGGCGTTTTCAGCGATCTGGCGCAACGGGGCCTGAAGGGCTTTGCGGATGATCTTGATACCGGCATCCTGATCCGCGTTGTCTCCTTTGAGACCTTCCAGAACCTTGCCTGCATGGACAAGTGCGACGCCACCGCCTGGTACGACGCCTTCCTGGACGGCCGCACGTGTTGCGTTCAAGGCGTCATCAACCCGATCCTTGCGTTCCTTCACTTCGATCTCGGTCGCGCCACCAACTTTGATCACCGCAACACCGCCCGCCAGTTTGGCTAGCCGCTCCTGCAGTTTTTCGCGGTCGTAGTCAGAGGTGGTCTCTTCGATCTGTGCACGGATTTGGGTGACTCGAGAAGCGATAGCCTCTTTGTCGCCTGCGCCGTCGATCACAGTTGTTGTGTCCTTGGTGATTGTGATCTTCTTGGCATCGCCAAGCATGTCCATCGTGACATTTTCGAGCTTGATGCCCAGTTCTTCGGAAATCACTTCTCCGCCCGTCAGGACGGCAAGATCTTCCAGCATCGCTTTGCGGCGATCCCCAAAACCGGGCGCTTTGACACCGGCCACTTTCAGCCCACCGCGCAGTTTGTTCACCACAAGCGTTGCGAGTGCTTCGCCATCAATATCCTCGGCCATCACCAAAAGCGTCTTGTTCGCCTGCATGACAGCCTCAAGCAGCGGCACCATGGGGGCCAGAGATGTCAGTTTTTTCTCATGAAGGAGGATAACGCAGTCTTCCAGAGTCGCCGTCATTTTAGCAGCGTCTGTAATGAAATACGGGCTGAGATACCCGCGATCAAACTGCATGCCCTCGACCACTTCGGTCTCGGTCTCAAGGCCTTTGTTCTCTTCGACGGTGATGACACCTTCGTTGCCGACCTTGGCCATCGCGTCCGCGATCTGTTGACCGATGGCAGCTTCACCGTTTGCCGAAATGGTTCCGACTTTGGCGATCTCAGCCGTATCGCCCACGGGCCGCGACATTGCTTTGACCTCGGCAACGACGGCAGTAACAGCCTTGTCGATGCCACGTTTCAGGTCCATCGGGTTCATACCAGCGGCAACGGATTTCATGCCTTCCTTGACGATGGCTTGCGCCAGTACTGTCGCCGTGGTCGTGCCGTCGCCAGCCTCGTCATTTGTGCGCGATGCAACATCCTTGACGAGCTGTGCGCCCATGTTCTCGAACGCATCCGAGAGTTCGATTTCCTTGGCGACCGTAACACCATCCTTGGTGATGCGCGGCGCGCCATAGGACTTGTCGAGAACCACGTTGCGGCCCTTGGGGCCAAGCGTGACCTTGACGGCGTTGGCGAGCGTATTGATGCCCTTGAGCATGCGGTCACGCGAGACCGTGCCGAATTTGACGTCTTTTGCAGACATGTCGGGATTCCTAAATGAAAGATGTGTGAATGGGGACGCGTCGTTCAGGCCATAATGCCTAAGATGTCGCTCTCCTTCATGATCATCAGCTCTTCGCTATCAATCTTAATTTCAGTGCCCGACCATTTGCCGAACAGGATTTTGTCGCCAGCTTTGACGTCCATGGCGATACGTGCGCCTGCGTCGTCTTTTGCACCTGCGCCAACAGATACCACTTCGCCTTCTTGTGGTTTTTCCTTGGCGGTATCGGGAATGATCAGACCGCCTGATGTCTTTTCGTCACTTTCAATGCGACGAACCAGAACGCGGTCGTGGAGTGGGGTAAACAACATAGATATGCTGCCTTTCAAGATTGACGGGGGTGGATGGCATGCTTAGGGACACATTGGCACTCGCCACACCTGAGTGCCAATACGACTGAGATGGCTATAGTTGAGGTTGGCTACAATAGACTAGTCGTAAATATTTTAGGGCCTAGCACAGAATAGGGCGCGCCCGACCATTGATCTCTGCAGCCGCTCCAGACCGGCGTCACCTCTTCAGCCGCCAGCAATCTCTACCCACTCAAAGAGCAGGGTACTGCTTTGGATTTAGGTCGTATTCCCGCGCTTTGGTCGAAAATGGATAAGCATGGCGTGCAAAATGACCTGCATTGTCGAGTACAATTCAGGACAAGGGACTTAGCAGGTGAACGTACATTCTATTGACGATGGATTTACGCCTGCCGAATGCAGCGTAATAGTCAACGCCGTGGCATCAGCTCCAGCGAGAGAAGCTTTGCTTGTCGGCCAGAACCGGGATCATAATCTGCGCCGCGCTAAGCTCGTTTGGCTGGATGAGATAGACGGCATGGCGTGGGTCATGGAGCGGCTTATCGACGTTGTGAGAACCTCAAACCGAAACTGGTTCGACTTTGATCTCAGAGAATTTGCCGAGAGCCCACAGGTTGCCAGCTACGATGCCACGGATGGCGGTCATTTTACATGGCATTCCGACATCGGTGATGGCCCAATGGCACAAAAACGAAAACTGACATTGGTCGCGCAGCTTTCCAAGCCTGGAAGCTATGATGGCGGTGATCTGGAAGTGATGCCGGGCGCGCACATTATCGCGGCAAACCGGACGCAGGGCTCTATTACTGTTTTCCCAAGTTTTCATCTGCATCAAGTGACGCCTGTGTCACGAGGGACCCGACATTCTTTAACCGTCTGGGCGCACGGCCCTAAGTTTCGGTAGATAGAAGAACGTAGAGTTACGTTTCGCGTTCCAGTTTTTTCCGCGCCAGTTTGCGGGCACGGCGGATTGCTTCAGCTTTCTCTCGTGCCTTTTTTTCAGAAGGTTTTTCGAAGTGTTGCTTCAGCTTCATTTGCTGGAAAACACCTTCGCTCTGGAGCTTCTTTTTCAAAACTCTGAGTGCTTGATCGACGTTGTTGTCGCGAACACTGACCTGCATGTGGTTTTCTCTACTTTTGAGGACTTACCAGAATGACAGTTGCTAGAACCCGCATCTTGTCAAGATTATTTCGGCGACATCGCACGTTTCAGCATCGGCGTTCGGGGAGCCTCGCTGTTTTCGAGCGCGACAAGGGAAGTCGAAGGGAGCGATTCCGCTAGCATCAGGAAAAGGGCACAATTGGCGACTGGCCTCAGGTCTCAGGTCTCAGGTCTCAGGTCTCATGAAAAAGGATCCGCTGCTCAATTTGCAATGGTTTCACTGGCTTCATACGGTTTTCGCCCAAGCGCGGATGCAGCCGCCCGGCTATCCCCCAAGCCAGCAGGTTTGCCACACCTGCAGCGGCAAAAATGCCCGATATCGGGGCGGCCAACAGGATCAGCCATGCCGCGCCTGGTGTCAGGATACCGGAGACATCCCGATAGGATGAGTAGACTGCCGACATTTCGGTGCGTTCCGATGGTTTGACGGCCATCAGGAACGGCAATCCGGCACAAATATCCAAAAGGATCAGAAAGAAACTGCCGACAAAGAGAACGAATATTGTTGCAGACGGGGCTGCTGAAACCAAACTGGCGGTACAGAACAGACATGCGAAAGCCATGAAGCCGGTTTGAACCGAGCTGCGCACGGAGTGTTTCTGCATCCATCTCAGCATCACCGGCGACAAAAACAATCCAGCATTTGTGATGGACAAGAGCGTCCCGCCCAGCGTTTCTCCAAGGCCGTTCTCAACAGCGAAGATAGGCAGATAAACAACATAGGCCCACCACCCGCAGGAGCGGATCACCGCAAAGAGCCAACCTGCGATCAGGCGGGGTTGTTGTAAGAAACGCCCCAGAAATGCCAACGGATTAACAGGTGCACGCTGTGCCCGGGTGATCAGTTTGCCATTCCCCAGCCGTAGAAAGATGAACACACCCAGCATGGTTGCAGCGGCCAAGCCGGAAATCACGAAAGGAGCGGGCCGCCACCATTCCCACAAAAGTACGCCCAGCACAGGGCCAACTGTCCACCCTAGGGCCGAATAGAACATGCGTAGCGTTTCGCATTTTCCGAGATCAATCCGGGAGATGTAATCCAGCACATAGGCGTTGAAACACACAAAGGTGACGACGGTGGCCAGCGAGTTCAAGACAAGCCCCAGAACGATCATCTCCGGGGACCCCAGAGTAGCGAGGCCCGATCCTACAATGAATCCCGTCGCCCCGATGCAGTACATCCAGCGCCTCGCTATCCAGCGATTGAGAAAGGGAACGAGAAGCCCAGTCAGCAATGAGATGATCCCGATCAAGAAATAAACTGAACTGATCAGAGCCGCGTCCTGAAGCGCGTCGTACATCGCAACCGGAAAGACGGAAATCAGGATGCCACGTGCAACTGCCTCAAATGCGGCAAGGGTCGCAAAACCCCGCACTGATGGTGCGGGTGCATGACGTAGCCATTCAGGGATTCGACGCTCAAACATCTCTAACGGGCCTAAAAGTATGGCTGGAAAAGTACGCAGTGCTCTTTGCGTGTCTGTTCGAAAGGCGACACCGATGATGGTTCACGACCCATTTTGAGTTTGACGGTCATCTCTTTGCGGTCTCAGCTATCGGACATGAGCCAATGACTGAGCTGGGAAGAAGCAAACGAAGGCTACGAATGGCTTTCAGTGTTTGCTGGATCCCTCGATTTTCGAAACATGGTCCTAGATCGGAGCGCTAAGGCCATTGTTGCCCACTTCCCCAAGTCGACCGGGAAATCGCCAAACCTTGATCACTGCGCCTCGGGAGAAATTCCCATGCCCTGCTATCAGCCTCGCGCAGCCCTTCCATCACGATGGATCCGGTAATCTTCAAATCTCACCAATTCGCACAACCATCAAACAGCCGACTGAACGCGACGAAAGGCCATTCCACGTTGCACATACAGTGCACACGGCACCAATTAAGCTATTGAATTTAAAACTGAATCAATCCAGCTATCTCAAAATTGACGCAAAGCGCAGCTTCGAATGGCGGTTTTCTAGCGATGTTCAGACCTTGGCGAATGTTGCAGCATTTGGAAGTTTGGGCTCTCAACCGACCTCGGATGCAGCGCGGCATCTCTCGGATCGCGCTAGCTCCGCGGCGGCGTGGACGGCCCATTGCGGCCATTGACCACTGCAACCCAATGCTGCGATTGCAGCCCGCATTCCGGCCATTCGCTGCAGGAACGCAATATATCAGCACTGGGAGGTCCGGAGAGCGGACTTTGCAGGCTTTGGTCCTCTGAGCGGCAGGGTCTGCATAAGATCGAAGAGCCGTCACGGGCGAAAACAAGGCGATGGCCGAGCTGGGAGTGACAAACCAAGGACTCAGCGTCGCGTCCCTGATGTCTGCTTTGGTTTTGTTGTCTTTCCCGCGGGCCAATCGGTCAGGTGAGCATAAGTCGCCTAATGGAGGCCCAAAACCGATTGACCTTCGTCTTCAAAATAGACTGCCTAAGAAAGGCGTCTAAGGCATTCTGGTCCCCTCTGCCAAATTCGGTATGGAAAGATTGCGAAACATGAGGACCTGCCTGTGCAACCATCGTCCTTTCTTCTTTTGCCACCCAAACAGCTTTCCAGCTGCGTTGCAGCCGCAATTGTCAGGGACACACGTGGTGCAGCGCTAACGGATGATGACCGCTTCAACTGCTTTCCAGCTACCCCGCTGGTGTCGGTCACACGTATCGTTGAAGGCGAACTGCGATTGGTCGAAACACTCGGAAGCCTCCAAGCAGCGCGTTCATCGCAGCCATTGCCATCTTTGTCGGTGCTGCGCCCACATGATTGCCCGACCATCAGTTGGAGTCCGGCGGGCGTCTATGCCATCACTTTGGGATTTTACCCTGATGCATGGGTGACGCTTGGTGCGGGTTCAATGGATGGCATCGCATTGGAAGACATGGAAGCCATTCTTGAAACGTTTTCCCCCAATCATGATCCCAGATCTGGCTGGGATTTGATCTGCGACGCACTTAGTCCCCTCTGGGAGGCCAAACGACATTCGGGTGGAATGCCCGATTGGCCGGGATCGGACCTGTTGTCGGATTGGTCGCGCCATCTTTTTGGCAGGGTCGCGATGACGGCCCCCGGAAAAAGCGTGCGCACGATCGAACGGCGTCTCAGGCGATGGACCGGCCGAACGATGCAACAATTGGACCACTACTCGGCAATGGAAGATCTGCATCGGCGGGTGGCGGAAGACCCGGATATGCGCCTTGCAGACTTGGCGATTGACGCAGGGTTTGCGGATCAGTCCCACATGGGCCGCGCCGTTCGGCGATCAACCGGGTTTTCGCCAGCGCGGCTCAACCAGCTCATTCAGACCCACGAGGCATTTTGGTGTTACCGCCTTTTGGGCGAGCGGTTTTGACGCTGGTTGTTGACCTTTGCCACACTCGAAGTGCCGCAATCATTCTATACTGCGGAGCCGCAGACGTGAGAAGTCATCAGCCTAACTGGTGATCAGGCGCCCGAATGTCAAAACCCGAGTTCATTGCCCGACAAGGAAGAAGGCCAACTGGCCTGCTAGGGCGGCTGGTGGCCCGTATCATGGCGAAAGAGACGAGGCCGGAAAACGAACGCACACTTGGTTTCCTCAACCTCACGGAACAGGATCAAGTGTTTGAGATTGGGTTTGGGCATGGCGAGACGCTCAACCGCATTGCGCGGCAGGTTCCAAAAGGCCGGATGGGGGGCATCGATTTCTCACAAGTGATGGTCAGCCACGCGAGGCGCCGCAATCGCAAGTGGATCGATCAGGGACGGATGGATCTGCGCCTGGGCGACAGTGCAGAAATCCCGGACGATGTCGGCCATTTCACCAAGGTTTTTTCGGTTCACACGATCTATTTCTGGCAGCGGCCAGCCGATCATCTGTCACAAGCGTTCCGCATCCTGCATCCACGAGGCCGGTTGGTGCTGGGTTATCGCTCTACCGCGGATGAAAAGGCCGTTCGCAGCTTTCCCGATACCGTCTATCGGTTTCCGGGCGTGGCCGACGTGGATGATCACCTGCGGGTGATCGGGTTTGAAAACGTCGGGACAAACACGGCATTTGTTGGTGAGAGGCTTATGCACTGGACAGTCGCCGAAAAACCGGCACCGCCAGGCATTCCAACAGACAGGTAGCACCAAACGTACAAAGGGATGCGGGGTGTATCCTTCGAAGGTGTCGCAATCATTCTATAGTCCGGGGTCATGTTCCGGCACATCTGCGCATGTTTCCATCAAAGAAAGGCGAGGGAAATGGCGAAAATAAAGTTCAGTGGTCCGGTTTTGATGCGCGTGAGCAGCTTCGCGATCCTAAGCGCGATCGCAATATCCACATTTGCCAGGCAGGCCTTTGGCCGCAGGATGGAGCCAAGCTGGAACGCGGCACAAGAGATCGGCATCCGGTTTGTGCGCCGTCAGTTCACCCGCGCGATGGCGCAGCCTGACATGGCAAAAGGGCGTCAGATGTTTGACAGCCTTCAGACCGAAACCGATGACACTTATGCCGTGGGCGTCAAAGACAGCACCGTGATCAAAGGCCAATGGCACATCCCCAAAACCCCGAAAAGCAGGGCAACGCTGCTTTATCTGCACGGCGGCGGATATGCCTTACACGGTGGCGTAAGTGTGCGGTTTGCGTCGATGCTGGCCCATCACACGGGCGCGCGCCTCTTTGCGCCTGATTACAGATTGACGCCCGAACATCCCCATCCTGCGCAAGCCGAGGATGCCTTGGTGGCCTGGCACTATGTTGCGGCGACCTGCCCGCCAGAGCAGATTGTTGTTATCGGAGACAGTGCGGGCGGGCATATGGCGTTGATGCTGTTGCAAACCCTCAGGGCCGTGGGTCAGGCGCAACCTGCCCTGTGTATCGGGTTGTGTCCCTGGACTGACATCGGTGCGCGCGGCGACAGCCTCGCGGCGAACGACAGATATGATCTTGTGCAAGGGTGGATGGCCCTGCGTTTTGGCGAATGGCTTGACCCAAAAGGCGCCTTTGGGCGGGAGGCTTTGTCCCCGATCAATCAAGACTATGCCGGATTGGCGCCGCTTTATCTTCAGGCCGGCGGGCGTGAGGTATTGCATGACATGATTGCCGAGTTTGCGGCAATCCAGACCAGCAACGGCGCAGATGTCACCCTCGATGTCTGGCAGGACATGCCGCATGTCTTTCAGGCCTATGACAGCTGGACACGTTCATCACGCGAGGCAATTGCCCGCATCTGTCGGGTCATTGAAGGAGCCATAAGCCGCCATTCACCAGACGATGACGACCCAACGCAACCTGACAGGGAGTTCGTTGAGACATGAAAATCTGGCTGAGCTCTGCAATCGCGCTTGGTTTTGCTGCGATGCTTTCGTTGATTGGTTGGTGGGTCGCCGCAATGGCCCCAGATGGGGCGGACCTGCCTGTACATTGGACCTTGGACGGTCAGCCGGATCGGTTTGCGCCGTTGAATGTGGCTTTTGCGATCCCACCCATTGGTTTGATTTGCGCCGCTGGGTTTATGCATTTTGCTGCCTATCGTGATGCCCGAAAGGCAAACAGCACCGCTTCATCCACACTATTCTGGTGCGCGAATGTGGCGATATGGGTAACCCTGTCTGCACTTTCCATCGCTTTTTTTGCGCTGAGCCTTGGCTATTTCATACCGCTGAGCGCCTTGTCGTTTACACTCATAGGGCTGGACATGCTTTTGATAGGTTATGGCCTGACGCGCGCAAGACCAAGCGCCGGTCGGTGGTTCCTCTGGCTTGGTATTGTCATCATCGCGTTTGGCTGGGTGCTGCCGGCAAGACTCGCAATGGCAGTGATTGTGCTTGGGGTGCTGGGCATAGCAATTGGCACCACAAGGTCGCCCCGATGAGTGTCGCCTCGAAGTCGCAACACACCGATGAGGATCCAAGGACACGGTTTCGGACGTTCAAATCCAAGGACGCACACACTATTGCCTATGGCGACTATGGCTCTGCAGACGGCTTGGCTCTGGTCTTTTTGCATGGATCGCCGGGCTCACGTTTTGAAGCCGCTGACCATGATGCATTGGCCCGTGACTTGGGATTGCGGTTGATTGCTCCCGAACGGGCAGGCATGGGCCGGTCTGATCCGAACCCGGGTCAAACAATGCTGCAAGGCGCTCAAAACGTTCTGGATCTGCTAGATCACCTGAACATCACCCAATTTTCCGTTGCGGGGTATTCTGGTGGGGCTGGTCATTTTTAGGCGTTGCGCCATCTGGCGCCTGATCGCATCATTGCTGCTGCTGATATCGCCGGTTTTGCGCCTGTGGCGGATCATCCCGAAGTGCGCCGACACCTTGCGGTATTGGACGCAATTTTCATGACGATCGGGCGGCTGGCACCAATTATATTCAATCTCACATTCGGGCTTTTGGTGCGCGCGGTGCGGGATCCGAATCCGCAGCGATTGGCGCGTTTCATGCGGTCGTCCTTATCGGGCGCGGATACGGGCTGGCTTGCGCAGCAGGGCAACCTTGCCCACCTTCATGCGGATGTGTCAGAGGCCTGCCGAGGGGGCGCCGAGGGGCCAGCGCAAGACGCAGCACTGCTTTATGGGCGTTGGGGTTTCACACTGGATGATCTGCCGAATGGGTTGCTTATCTACGCCGCCGATCAGGACCGGTTTGCGCCAACTGCTTTCGCACACTGGAAAGCATCTCAAATGCCGTCGTCCTACTGTACGATATTTGATGGCGTCGGTCATTTCGGGATTACCGAGCATATGCCCGAGATATTTGCAGCGCTCCGATGCCTCGCCTCTGAGGTATACTTTTCCCAGCAACCCCTAACAGAAAGCACCTGAACCATGGACATCGTCAAACTTTCAGAACGGATCATGGGTATGGATGATACCACATGGGCCAAACATACGAACCCGTGGAGCGGGTGGACACGGATGTTGATACTGCCGCTGTTTAGCTTTGCCATCTGGAGTAGGATTTGGCTGGGCTGGCATGTGCTCTGGGTGATCCTCGTATTGCTGCTTTGGACATGGCTGAATCCACGACTATTTCCGATCCCCAAGAATGAGGATGCGTGGATGACCAAGGCCGTTTTAGGGGAACGGCTCTGGCTCGCTGGGAATATCCCCGACGCCCAAGCCCACCACCTGACCATCTGCCGTTACCTGAACCTCGTCGGGGGCCTGGGCGTGATCGTATTGGCCTTCGGTCTATGGCTGTTCGATCCGGGTTGGACAATGGCCGGACTTGTGACAATCCTCGCCGCCAAACTGTGGTTTCTCGACCGCATGGTTTGGCTGAGGCAAGACATGACCCAAGGCGCTGGTGCGGCGGAACATGGTGGATGATGCGCCCGACAATGGAAACCTTGACAAGAGTGTCCGTCGGCAGAGTTTTTGGGTCCAATGGCGGTTTAAATTAAGAGAGACTTTGGCTCATCTGGTTGTTGATATTATGCAGCGTGCTTGCGGTGTTGCAAGCGTCGCGCCTCGAAGG
>Ga0189291_100440_pt1 | contig 12833 bp, 12 predicted proteins | sample UW1redminimetaG_FD_130331 | JGI IMG/M metagenome (GOLD analysis project Ga0189291, IMG submission 130331) | Marine microbial communities from the Costa Rica Dome - UW179B-red mini metaG | ecosystem: Environmental > Aquatic > Marine > Oceanic > Photic zone | place: Costa Rica: the Eastern Pacific... | reverse complement strand
GTATTTCAGTATTAATGCCTTAAAAGATACGTCAATTTGTTTTTGCAGTCTTTTTTCGGCTTGACCTCGCAAGAGCGGCGACAAAGCAATGTGCCGCCTGCCCTGGAGGGGATGCGCGATGAAGACCCGGAGCAATACGCGGCAGAATCATCTGAAGCTGGCGCGGCAGATCATCGAGATCACGCTGGAGCGCGGCATGAACCGCGGCGACCACCTGCCGGAAACCGCCCTTTCGGAGGCTTGCGGCGTATCCCGAACACCTATACGGTCTGCGCTCAAGTTATTGGAAACAAATGGTATTGTTCAACGGCGGGAGGAAGGAGGCTATTTCCTCAATCACTCTCCCGAAGAGATCGGCATCAACGGCATATCGCAACTCGACGACATGGAGGACACGCTCGCAGCGCGCATCCTGTCTGATCGGGCGGAGCGCCGGATCACCGATGTGCAATCCGTCAGCGCGCTTGTGCGCCGCTACGATGTTCCGCGATCAGCTGTACTAAATGCGCTAAAAATACTGAGCACGGACGGAGTCGTTGCGCAACTGCCGGGGCGCGCCTGGGCGTTTCAGCCGTTGCTGGATACACCCAATGCACTTGCCGAAAGCCTCACGTTCCGGCTGGCGCTTGAGCCACAGGCCATCACCGCGCCAGGTTTCGAGATGGACAGCCAGAAGGCTGGCTTGCTGCGCCAGCAGATGGAAGATTTTCTCAGACGCAGCGACGGCAGCATGAGTTCGGTGGCATTCCTGCATCTCGATTGCGCCTTTCACAGCCTGATTGCGGAAAGCTCCGGCAACCGTTTTATCTGTGGCGCTCTTCTGGCACACCAGCGTTTGCGGCTCAGCACGCAAAAGGATCACAGCATCCCGGATTTCCGGCTTCGGCAATCGCTGGAAGAGCACCTCGATATCCTTGACAGCCTTGAAAGGATGCAGCACCAGCTCGCAGCGGATCAGATGGTGCTGCACCTGCGCCGTTCGCAGATCCGTAAACCTCAAGCCGCCAATCGCGGACTATTGCCACTCGCACGAAGGGGATTGGCGTGAACAGGCCAGTGATCGCCTTCTTTCCGGAGGCGAGTTTCGGATCGGCGCTCAATTGCGTCGGCATTGCACAGCAGTTGCAGCGTCAGGGCGCTGTACCGGTTTTTCTGTGCCATCAAGGCTTTACCGGTGTTTTCGATGAGTACGGATTCAAGGAGTACCAGCTGCCTGCTTCGCCCAAGGCGGCCAGCCAGCGAACGGAAGAAACCTGGCAAGCCTTTGTTACTGCCCATCTCGAGCACTTCAGCCAGGACCCGCTAACACAGCTTGAGACCTATGTCCGCCCCACCTGGGAAGCTATCGTCGACACGGCAATCCAGGCCGAAAAGGGGCTGGAAACCCTCATCAAGCGGATCAAGCCGGACGCCATCGTCCTTGACAACGTGATCATGTTCCCGGCCATCGCCAATGCCGGCGTGCCCTGGATCCGGGTGGTCTCTTGCGCGGAAACCGAGATTCCGGACCCAAACGTGCCGCCCTATCTTTCGGGCATGGCGGTGGATGATCCGAGCCGTGCCGGCTTCGAGGCTGCCTACCTTGAATGCACGTCCGCCGCCCACCGGCGCTATAATGCATTCCGCACCCGCCGCGGACTGCCGCCGCTTCCCTCCGGCCAGTTTCTCGAAGCCTCTCCGTATCTCAACCTGCTGCTCGCCCCAAAGGCGATCCGGCACGAGCGCGTCCATCCCCTGCCCGAGGATCTGTTCGTTTTCCTCGAAGGTTGCGTGCGCGAGGAGGCACAATTCGATCCGCCGCCGCTGCCGGTCAATGACGGGCCGATCATCTACCTCAGTTTTGGCAGCCTCGGCGCGATAGACACCGATCTCATCGGCCGCATGATCGAGGTCTTCTCGGACTTCCCTGCCCGCTTCTTCGTCAATGTCGGCGGATTCCTCGAGAGCTACCAGAGAGTACCCGACAACGTCTATCTGGGCAGCTGGTTTCCGCAGCCCTCCATCGTCGCCCAGGCCGATCTGTTCATTCATCACGGTGGCAACAACAGCTATTGCGAAGCGCTCTATTACGGCGTGCCGTCGCTGATCATGCCCTATTGCTGGGACGGCCACGACAACGGCCTGCGGGCCGCGCAAACCGGCACGGGCATCCACATGCAGCGCGACAGCTGGAACCCGCAGGAGCTGTGCGACACCATGACCACGTTGCTCGGCGACAAGTCCCTGCACCAACGGATGGGCCGCATTTCAGGTCACATGACGCAAGCAAGTGGGGCGTTGTTGGCAGCGAAATCCATTTTATGCGCACTCGGACAGTGCTCCCCCTGATCTGGACATAAGGAGTGATTGCCGATCTGAGCCGCCAATCCGGCGTCAACGATGCGACATTCTAAAAGTAGCGGTCCAAACACGACGGCATGGAGGTGAACCGGAAGAAGCTCTATCGCGAGGAAGGGCCCACCGCGCGCAAACGCGGCGGCCGCAAGCGAAGCTTAGGCACGTGTTGCCCAATGATAATCCCGCAGGATCCAAACCAGCGCTTTCGCCTCGACCTCGTCGATGACACACAGGATACGGAAGCGGCGACCATCAATCAGCGTGCGAGAGACGAAGACTATCCGATCGTGGAGAGCTGAGAGCTATGCCGGTTTCTCCGGGCGGCACCGCCAGCACCAGGCGCGCGCGTCGCCTGATCCGTCCGGCTGCGGCTGTGTTCAAGCTAGCGGCGCCAGAGCGTGTTCTGCTCGTGCTTCATGATCGTGGTCCGCAGGTTTGAAAACTCGGCATCGATGAAGCGGCGGAAACGCCTGACCGAGGGCCGGTCGTTTTGCGCCGGGTTCCACAAAAGCCCGAGACTGCGCTCGGGATGGTTGATCCGGATCGGCAGTGCCGCCAGCGCCTGTTGCCGGCGCAGCATGAAGACCACCGAATAGGGAAGCACGGTCAAAGCGTCGGAGCGGGCCAGGATGTTGGTGATCGAGGCCAGCGTACCGCCCGAGAAGCTCACCTTGAAGTCGCTCATTCCGATGCCGGCCAGGATACTGCGCAAATCCTGATAGAGCGGGCTGTCCACAGGTGGCGCGATCCAGGGATAGGGTGCAATCTCCGACAGCCTGAGCGACGGCTTGCCCGCCAGCGGATGGGTCGGCGCGCAGGCGATGACGTTGCGGCCATCCAGAAGCGCCGAAAATGCCAGACGCTCCGGCAGCGCGGCCGGATCCATCGGGCAGATCGCAACATCGAGCGCATTCGAATCGAGCTGTCGGGACAGTTCGGCGGCATAGGCGTAGGACTGCTCGATACGGATTTCCGCATAGGCCCGCTGGAACTCGGCGATCATGCCTGAAATCACTCCGTCCATGAAGAACGGCGTGCCACCGACCCGCACCACCCCGGACTTGCCGTCGACATAGCGGCCGACCAGCGCCGAGGCAGTCTGGTTGGCGGCGAGCACCTTGCGCCCCTCGACCGCCAGTGCCTGGCACAGATCGGTCGGTTGCAGCGGTCGCCGGTTTTTCTCGAACAGCCGCGCGCCAATCCGCGCCTCGAGCATGGCCACCGTGCGCGAAACGCTGGGTTGCGACTTGCCGAGTGCCTCCGCGCCTTCGGTCAGACCGCCATGGTCGACGATCGCTGCGATGATTTCGAGATGCCGGGCGTCTATCTTCATAACATAACGCTATATAATCCCGCAGGAATTGGATCAAGATACCGCGTTGGCTGTGTTAGAACCGGAACCGGGCCTGACGATCGGAGGAGACGCGCGGCAGGCCGGGGAGAGATGATGTCGTTTTTCCAACCCAGCTTTGACGCCCAGAGTGCCGCCGTCCGTGTCCGTTTCGGCGTTGGCATCCGTCATCAGCTGGCTGCCGAAATCGAGCGTCTCGGCTGCCGCCGGGCGCTTGTGCTGTCGACGCCGCCGCAGGCCGACAGCGCCATGGAACTGGCTGCCGGACTGAAGGGACTGGCCGCCGGCATCTTCACCCGGGCAACGATGCACACGCCGGTTACGGTCACCGCCGAGGCACTGGAGCACGCCCGATCGATCGAGGCCGATTGCCTGGTGGCGCTTGGTGGAGGCTCGACGACCGGGCTTGGTAAGGCGGTCGCCTACCGCACCGACCTTCCGCAGATCGTGGTGCCAACCACCTATGCCGGCAGCGAGGCCACCGCGATCCTCGGCCAGACCGAAAACGGCGTCAAAACCACCGTCACCGACCCGAAAATCCAACCGGAAGTCATTCTCTATGACGCCGAACTGGTACAGACCCTGCCGCTGCCGATGACGGTGACCAGCGCGCTCAACGCCATGGCCCATGCGGCCGAGGCGCTCTACGCGCAAAACCGCAATCCGTTGTCGACGATGCTCGCCATCGAGGGACTGAAGGCATTCGCCACCGCCCTGCCCCGGGTACAGGACAATCCCGGCGACCTCGATGCCCGCGGCGAGACCCTTTATGGCGGCTGGCTTTGCGGAACGGTGCTCGGGCAGGTCGGCATGGCGCTGCATCACAAGCTCTGCCACGTGATGGGCGGTGCCTTCGATCTGCCGCATGCTGAAACCCATGCAATCATCCTGCCGCACGCCATCGCTTACAACGCGCGCGCCGTGCCCGACCTGCTCGCTCCGGTTTGTGATATATTTGGCGGCAGCAACCCGGGGCTCGCGCTTTACAATTTTGCCAGGGCGCAAGGAGCGCCGCAGGCTTTGAAAGACCTGGGCCTTGGCTCTCAGGACCTTGCCGCTGCCGCCGAGCTTGCGGTCAGGAATCCGTACTGGAACCCGGCGCCGGTCACGCACCCGGCCATCGAGAAACTGCTGAAAGCGGCATGGGCGGGGGATCCGCCCGCTATCTAGGGAAACAATAGTCGAACCATCAATCATTGGGAGGAAACCATGATTACGCGCCGTACACTGTTGAAGACATCAGCCGCCACCGGCCTCACACTGGCCGCCGGCGGCCTGGCGGCCCCGGCAATTGCGCAAGGGGCGAAGATCAAGCTGGGCTACGTCAGCCCGCAATCGGGCCCGCTGGCGGCCTTCGCCGAGGCCGACAATTTCATCCTGTCGAATTTCGGCGCCTCGGAGGCCGCGAAGAATTTCGAGGTGATAGTCAAGGACAGCCAGTCCAACCCGAACCGCGCCGCCGAGGTCGCCAAGGAGCTGATCGTCGATGACGAAGTCGACATGATCCTCGTCGCCTCGACGCCGGAGACCACCAATCCGGTGGCGACAACGGCGGAAGCCGAGGGCATACCGGTGATTTCAACGGTGGCCCCCTGGCAGCCCTGGTTCATCGGCCAGCAGGGCAATCCCGGCGACCCGGCCTCGTGGCAGCCGTTCGACTATGCCTACCATTTCTTCTGGGGGCTGGAGGATGTCATTTCGGTCTTCACCGCCATGTGGGGTCAGCTCGACACCAACAAGCGCGTCGGCGGCCTGTTCCCCAATGACGGCGACGGCAACGCCTGGGGCGACCCGAATGTCGGCTTCCCGCCGGTTCTCGACAAGCTCGGCTACTCGCTCGTCGATCCCGGCCGCTACCAGAACCTGACCGACGATTTCTCGGCCCAGATCAACGCCTTCAAGCAGGGCGAGGTGGACATCGTCACCGGCGTGCCGATCCCGCCCGATTTCACCACCTTCTGGAACCAGGCCAAGCAGCAGGGCTTCACCCCGAAGGCCGCCTCCATCGGCAAGGCGATCCTGTTCCCGCAGGCCGTCGAGGCGCTGGGTAATGCCGGCAACAACCTCTCCTCCGAGGTCTGGTGGTCGCCGAGCCATCCGTTCAAGTCCTCGCTCAACGGGCTCTCCGCCGGCGAGGTGGCCGCCGCCTATACCGAGGCGACCGGCAAGCAGTGGACCCAGCCGATCGGCTTCGTTCACGCGCTGTTCGAGCTGGCCTCCGACGTGATGGGCCGGGTCAGCGATGCCGCCGACGCCGATGCTGTCGCCGAAGCGATCGCCGCATCGAAACTCGACACCTTGGTCGGGCCGATCGCCTTCGACGGCAAGGGGCTGCCGCCCTTCGCCGCCAAAAACATCTGCAAGACCCCGCTGGTGGGCGGGCAATGGCGGCTGAAAGACGGCGGCGGCTATGACCTCGTTATCGTCGACAACACCGATCAGCCGTCGATCCCCACCGGCGGCGCCATGCAGCCGATCTCCTGATCCGAAAACAGGCGCCCGGACCGGTTACGGTCCGGGCGTGCACTCCTACCCAACCCAGCCCCGGTTTGAAATGAATATCCTCACCCTCAAGAACGTTTCCAAAAGCTTTGGTGCGCTGAAAGTGACGGACGATGTCAGCTTCGAGGTCCCCGAAGGCCAGGCGCTGGGAATCATCGGCCCCAATGGCGCGGGCAAGTCGACGCTGTTCAACCTGATCACCGGCAACATCGCCGCAGACAGTGGCACCGTCGAATTCCTCGGCCGTGACGTGACACGAACCCCGGCGCGGCAGCGTTGCCTCGACGGCATTGGCCGCTCGTTCCAGATCCCGCAACCGTTTTCCAAGCTGACCGTCTACGAGAACCTGTTGGTCGCGGCGACCTTCGGACGCGGCCGCGGTGAAACCGAGGTGACGCGAACCTGTGCCGTTATCCTCGAGCGCACCGGGTTGATCGCGAAGGCCAACCAGACCGCCGGCGGGCTGTCGCTGCTCGAACGCAAGCGGCTCGAACTGGCGCGCGCCATGGCCACCCATCCCAAGCTGTTGCTGCTCGATGAGATCGCCGGAGGGTTGACCGACGCGGAATGCCAGTCGCTGATCGAAACCATCAGGGCGATCCATGCCGAAGGCGTCACCATCATCTGGATCGAACACGTGCTGCATGCGCTCAATTCGGTCGTCGAACGGCTGCTGGTGCTGGACTTCGGCAAGGTGATCGGGATCGGCGAGCCGGCCACCATCATGGATTCGCGTGAGGTCCGGGAAATCTATCTGGGGATCGAGATATGAATGCGCTGCTCGAAACCCGGGGCCTGACCGCCCGCTACGGAGATTTCCAGGCACTCTTCGGTGTCGATCTGGCGCTTGGGGAAGGTGAAACCGTCGCTATCATCGGCGCCAACGGCGCGGGCAAGACCACGTTGATGCGCTCGATCGCCGGTGTTTTGCAAAATCCACCCGACAGCATCCGTTTTGAGGGGCGCGCCATCGGCGCGATGCCCGCCGACGAGATCATGGCGATGGGTATTGCCATGGTACCTGAGGGACGCAAGCTGTTTCCCTCGCTCAGCGTCGAGGAGAACCTCCTGATCGGAACCTATGGCCGCAAGACCGGCGGCTACTGGTCGCTTGCCACCGTCTATGAGCTGTTTCCGGTGCTTAAGGAGCGCCGCCATGCCCCGGGCACGGCGCTGTCGGGCGGCCAGCAGCAGATGGTGGCGATCGGCCGCGCCCTGATGAGCAACCCGCGGGTGCTGTTGTGTGACGAGATTTCGCTCGGCCTGGCGCCGGTGGTGATCAAGGACATCTACAAGGCGGTTCCGCAGATCCGCCAGGCCGGCGCCGCGATGATCGTGGTCGAGCAGGATATCGCCCAGGCCATGGCGGTGGCCGACCGGGTCTGCTGCATGATGGAAGGCCGGGTCACGCTGACCGGCCGGCCAGACGAGCTCAGCCGCGAAGCGATCCACAATGCCTATTTCGGAGCCGTCGCATGATCTGGGTCGACACCGTCATTCAAGGCATCCTGCTCGGTGGGCTCTACGCGCTGTTCGCCGCAGGCCTCAGTCTCGTCTTCGGCATCATGCGGCTGGTCAACCTTGCCCATGGCGACCTGATCGTTCTGGGCGCCTACCTGATCCTGTTGCTGGTCACGCTGACCGGGCTTTCGCCCTTCATTGCCGCGGCCGTCGCCATGCCGTTGATGTTCGCGCTCGGCTATGGTTTGCAGAAATTCATGCTCAACCGGGTGCTGGGAGAAGATATCCTGCCGCCGCTGCTTGTCACTTTCGGGCTGTCGGTAGTGCTGCAAAATGCGCTACTGGAAGGCTATTCGGCCGACAGCCAGCGTATTCAGGCAGGCTCCCTGTCGACGGCATCGATAGAGCTCGGCGGCATCAATCTCGGCGTCATGCCGCTGCTGACCTTCGCTTCCGCCGTGGCCGTCATCTTCGCGCTCAACCAGCTGTTCTACCAGACCTCGCTCGGCCGGGCCTTCCGCGCCACCTCCGATGATGCGACGACGGCCAGCCTGATGGGGATCAAGCCTGCCGGCGTGTTTGCAAAGGCGACCGGCATTGCCATGATCATTGTCACCATCGCAGCCCTCTACCTCGGCATGCGCTCGAACTTCGACCCGAGCATCGGTCCGGCGCGTCTGGTCTATGCCTTCGAGGCGGTCATCATCGGCGGGTTGGGTTCACTGTGGGGCACGCTCGCCGGCGGCGTGATCATCGGGGTTGCCCAGACGCTGGGTGCCGCGATCAATCCGGAATGGCAGATCCTCGCCGGCCACGTCGCCTTCCTGTTTGTGCTGCTGCTGCGGCCGCGCGGCCTGTTTCCGAGGGCGGTGGATTAATGATGGACAAGACAACTCCCGACTACGCGGTCCGGACCGGGACCGCCGCCTCGCGTATCTCCGCCATCGTCGCCCTGGTGCTGATCGCAGTCGCAATCATCCTGCCGGCCTTCGCCGCGCGCAGTCTGCTGCAAGACCTGTTCTACATCCTGACCATGCTGGTGCTGGCCCAGTTCTGGAACCTGCTGGCAGGCTATGGTGGGCTGGTCTCGGTCGGCCAGCAGGCCTTTGTCGGCATCGGTGCCTACGCCATGTTCGCCATGGCCATCCTGACCGGAATGGATCCGGTTCCAGCCATTCTGCTCGGCGGCCTTGCCGCACTGGCGCTGGCGGTGCCGACCGCGTTTTTCGCCTTCCGCCTGCAGGGAGCCTATTTCGCGATCGGCACCTGGGTGGTCGCCGAAGTGGTCCGGCTGACTGTCGCGCAATGGAAATCGGTCGGCGGCGGTACCGGAACGTCATTGCCCAGATCGGCTACCCGCGAAATGTGGTTCACCGGCGCGATCGAAAACCTTTTCGACGTCAAGAGTGCCGCTGCGCGCGACATCCTCGCCTACTGGCTGGCGGTGCTTCTGGCGGTGCTGACCATTGCAGGCATCTACCGCCTGCTCAGAACCAAACGCGGGCTCGGGCTTGCCGCCGTGCGCGACAACATGGAGGCGGCGAAATCCATAGGTGTCGACGCGGCGCGGATGAAATGGCTGGTGTTCGTCGTCGCCGCCTTCGGCACGGGCCTGGCCGGTGGACTGATCTATCTGCAGAAGGCGCGGATCTCGCCGGACGCCGCGTTTTCGCTACAGGACTGGACCGCCTATGTCATCTTCATCGTCGTCATCGGCGGTATTGGCACCATCGAGGGACCGATTATCGGCGTGCTGGTGTTTTTCGCACTGCGGTCGCTGCTGGCCGACTACGGCAGCTGGTACCTGATGGTGCTCGGGCTCCTGGGCATCGTCACCATGCTGTTTGCCCCGCGTGGGCTTTGGGGCCTGTTTTCCGACCGCACCGGCATCGAGCTGTTTCCGGTGCGCCGCCGCCTGACTGGCGGAATGCTCTCAAAATCACTGCCATTATCCAGGGAGGAATAGATCGTGGCTGACATTGAAACCGACGTACTCATCATTGGTACCGGTCCGGCCGGCTCGGCCACCGCGGCGCTGCTATCGTCCTATGGCGTGGAGAATATGGTGGTCAACCGCTACCGCTGGCTCGCCAACACCCCCCGCGCCCACATCACCAACCAGCGCACCATGGAAGTCCTGCGCGATCTCGGCCGCGAGGTTGAGGACGAGGCCTACCTGTTCTGCTCGCACCAGGAGCTGATGGGCGAGAACGTGTTTTGCGAAAGCCTGGCCGGCGAAGAGATCGGCCGCATGAAGAGCTGGGGCAACCACCCGCTGTCCAAGGCCGAGCACCTGCTCTCCTCGCCGACGATGATGAACGACCTGCCGCAGACCTTCATAGAGCCATTGCTGTTCAAGACCGCCTGCTCGCGCGGCACCCAGGCCCGCATGTCGACGGAATACCAGAGCCACGTCCAGGATGCTGACGGCGTCACCACCACCTGCCTCGATCGGCTGACCGGAAAGCAGGTGACGATCCGCTCGAAATATCTAATTGGCGCCGACGGCGGCAACTCCAAGGTCGCCGCGGTGGAAAAACTCCCCTTCGAAGGCCAGATGGGCGTCGGCGGCTCGATGAACATCATCTTCAAGGCCGACCTGTCGAAATACGTCGCCCACCGTCCCTCTGTGCTTTACTGGGTGGTGCAACCGGGCGCCGATGTCGGTGGCATCGGCATGGGGCTGGTGCGCATGGTCCGGCCGTGGAACGAATGGCTGATCGTCTGGGGCTACGACATCAACGGCCCCGAGCCGGTGGTCGACACGGCCTTTGCCACCAAGGTGGTGCGCGATCTCGTCGGCGACCAGTCGCTCGATCCGGAGATCACCTCGGTATCGACCTGGACGGTCAACAACATGTTTGCCACCCACATGCAGTCCGGTCGGGTCTTCATCATGGGGGATGCCGCCCATCGGCATCCGCCGTCTAACGGGCTTGGCTCCAACACCTCGATCCAGGACAGCTTCAACCTGGCCTGGAAACTCGCCGCAGTCCTGAAAGGCCAAGCCGGCGAAAGCCTGCTCGACACCTACAGCCAGGAGCGCGCGCCGGTCGCCAGGCAGATCGTCACCCGCGCCAACCAGTCGATCGGCGAGTTCGGCCCGATCTTCGAAGCGCTGGGACTGACCGAATCGACCGATCCGGAGGTGATGCAGGCCAACATGGACAAGCGCTGCGATGCAACGCCCGGGGCCGAACGGCAGCGCGCGGCGATCCGCGAGGCGATCGCCTTTAAGAAGTACGAGTTCGACGCCCACGGGGTGGAAATGAACCAACGCTACAAGTCTTCGGCCGTGGTCACCGATGGGCAGATGGAACCGGCCTACGAGCTGGATGCCGAGTTGCATTACCAGCCGACCACCTGGCCCGGCGCCCGCATTCCCCACGCCTGGGTCTACGATCGCGAGGGCGCCAAGCATTCGACCCTGGATCTTGTCGGCCGCGGCAGGTTCACGCTGCTCACCGGGATCAGCGGCGAAGCATGGGCAGGCGCCGCCGCGAAAGTCTCGGCCGCAATGGGAATCGATCTGGCGGTTCACGTGATCGGGCCGCGCCGCGACATCATCGACCATCATGGCGATTGGGCGCGGGCGCGCGAGGTCGCCGAAAGCGGCTGCGTGCTGGTCAGGCCGGACCAGCACGTCGCCTGGCGCGCCGAGGAGTTGCCCGACAATCCGGAGGCGGAACTGAGCCGGGTGCTTTCTCAGCTCCTCAACCGAGCGGCGGCCGGCACCCGCCCGGCAGCACGATAAGGAGGAAGACCATGGAAACCCACGAAAAGGGCTATTTCACCGAGGACAATTCCGCCGAAGTGGTCATCAGCCGCAACGCCAAGGCCAAGGACAAGCGGCTGGCCGAGGTGATGGCGGCGATCACCCGGCACCTGCATGCCGCGGTCAAGGAAATCGAGCCGACCCAGGAAGAATGGTTCGAGGCGATCATGTTCCTGACCAGGACCGGCCAGATGTGCAACGACTGGCGGCAGGAATATATCCTGCTTTCCGATGTGCTCGGTGTATCGATGCTGGTCGACGCGATCAACAACCGCAAACCCTCGGGCGCCTCCGAATCCACCGTGCTCGGACCGTTCCATGTCGCCGATGCACCGGAACTGCCGATGGGGTCGAACATTTGTCTCGACCAGAAGGGCGAGCCGATGCTGGTCAGGGGACGTATCTTGGCAACCGATGGAACGCCGATCGACAACGCCAAGATCGATGTCTGGCAGGCCAATGACGAGGGCTTCTACGATGTACAGCAAAAGGGCATCCAGCCCGATTTCAACCTCCGCGGTGTTTTCCGCACCGGGCCGGACGGCACCTATCACTTCAAGGGAGTGAAGCCGAAATACTACCCGATCCCGGATGACGGACCGGTCGGGCAACTGCTCACCAGGCTGGGCCGCCATCCCTACCGCCCGGCACATTTGCACTACATTCTCGAAGCCGACGGATACGAGACCCTGATCACCCATATCTTCGACCCCGACGATCCCTACATCAATTCGGATGCGGTTTTCGGGGTGAAGCAGAGCCTGCTGGCCAGGTTCGAATGGGTCGAGGATGCCGCCCGCATCGCCGCGGCCGGGATGGACAAACCCTACTACGAAGTGGTCCATGATTTCGTGCTGGTGCCAAGAACCTGACGGGAGACCTCCGCGACAAGAGTCCCACCGGGCAGCTGTTCACAGCCTGTCTCAACGCTCACGTGATCATTGAGCAATGGAGGATCGACTACAGTTTGAACTGACAGTATGCGAGCCTCTATGGATCACCCCGAACGAATTTGCACGCCCACTCGCAACGGACCACAACGTAAACAGGGCCAATTCGTAAGCGTGGACTAAATGGGGGCAGGACAGGATCTGTGTTCTCAGTCCCATCAACCGCGAGAAAGCCTGGCGATTGCGAGGCTTGGTGTGTGTTTGGGACGGTGATTTGGTTGCGGTGGCAGGTCAGAGGATTTGAACCTGCGGCCTAGAGGTTATGGTCCGTGAGGACGACGAGCTTCCATCGCCGGCGAAGCGAAGCTTTGCCGAAGCGATAGGTGTATGATTTTGGGAATTTGGTTGCGGGGGCAGGATTTGAACCTGCGACCTTCAGGTTATGAGCCTGACGAGCTACCGGGCTGCTCCACCCCGCGATAAATTTCGAGCGTCCGGGCATGCCCGGTTTATGTGT
>Ga0189291_100439_pt1 | contig 12836 bp, 8 predicted proteins | sample UW1redminimetaG_FD_130331 | JGI IMG/M metagenome (GOLD analysis project Ga0189291, IMG submission 130331) | Marine microbial communities from the Costa Rica Dome - UW179B-red mini metaG | ecosystem: Environmental > Aquatic > Marine > Oceanic > Photic zone | place: Costa Rica: the Eastern Pacific... | reverse complement strand
CTTCATGGGAAGTGTAAAAATCTGCTTTTTGAAGATTATTTACTCTAGTAGGAGATATTGACTCCATAAAACGAACTGCTTTGGTAATGGAATCCACCATTGCTTCATACTCTTTGTAATACTCGTTATTGAGCATAAAATCCATTTCCCATTGTTCGGGATGGCGCAGATCAGCAAATCCTTCATCAGCAAGTGCACGAAGAAAGTTCAGTGTTAAGCCCGCTTTATGATAGCCTTCTAAGAGTCGATTGGAATCAGGCATACGAGCTTCTGCGTTAGCTTCGTAACGATTAATAAGATCACCACGATAACTATGAATTTCCTTTCCGTTTACTGTTTCAAAATCATTTGACCGAGGCTTCGCATACTGTCCGGCAATTCTACCAACACGATGAACAGGAACGCCCATTTCATGAATGAGAATAAAGCTCATCTGCAGCATTACTTTCAACATGTTAACAATTTTTGGAGAAGTAACAGCGTCAAAACTCTCTGCGCAGTCTCCACCTTGCAGCAAGAAACTTTTACCTGCAGAAACTTCTGCAAGCTTTGCTTTAAGGGCTTCAATCTCCCAGGATGTAACCAGAGGTGGTAAACTTTTTAATTGAGCGTAATTTTCTTCAAGCTGATTTAAATCGCTGTAAGTCGGTAATTGTTTTATCGTTTTCTCCTTCCATGAGGTTGGAGACCACGTATTTTCGATCGTTTTTTCCATACATCAAAGGTATAAGAAATTTTAAGCTAATGCTTTCTAAAAAATCCCTAACACTAACAAAAAATAATTATCTCTATATTTCAGTAAATTAGTTTAATAAGGGTTGGGGGTTAATGAAAGGAGCAAAATATAAAATACTTGTTGTAGATGATCATCCTGCACTCGTTACGTTAATAAAACACAAGCTTATACATCGTGGATTTGATGTAAATACTGCTCAGAATGGGGAAGATGCATTTGAGCTGATAGAATCAAATTGCCCTGATCTTGTAATTAGTGATGTAGAGATGCCGGTTTTTGATGGGTATGAATTGTGTGGCAAGATAAAAGAGAGCGAAAGCTATAATCATATTCCTGTGATATTGGTTACTTCTTTGGTAACAACAGATTCTTTAATGAAAGGAATTTCTGCAGGAGCAGATAACTATCTAACCAAGCCTTATGATGATCAGACGCTATTTACAAAGATCAACGAACTGCTGAAAAAACCTCTATCCAAAACTATCGATAGAGAAGTTGTAACTGTAAATGTTGATGGAAAGGATTATTCGATAAAAGCTGATCTTGAGCATTTGACAAATTTATTGGTATCTACATATAAGAATACTCTTGCTCAAAATGTTGAGTTGGAATCTGTAAAGCAGAAGTTGAAAGCAATAAATCAGGAGCTGGAACTTTCGAAAAATGAACATCAGGATTTGCTTCAGAATATTTTCCCAAATAAAGTTGCTGAAAGTTTGCTGGCATATGGAACGGTAACCCCAGAACGATTTGAAAGTGTTTCTATAATGTTCACTGATTTTGATGGTTTCAGCAAGGTAGTGCCCAATTTAAGTCCTGAAGAATTGATCCAAAGCCTCTCTTTCTATTTTGATAAATATGACGAATTTGCTGAGGAAAACAATCTTATTAAGATCAAAACTATTGGCGACAGCTATATGGCTGTTGGCGGGCTTCCAGAAAAAAATACTACACATCCAATTGATACAGTTCTGACAGCTTTAAAGATGAAAAGTTTTATGAACCAAATTGAAAGAAATAAAGACAACTCTATTACCTGTTTCCCACTTAGAATTGGTATACATACTGGTTCTGCTGTAGTTGGTGTTATTGGAAAGAAACGTTTTGCATATGATATTTGGGGAAATGCAGTGAATCTTGCTTCCAGAATGGAGCAAAATGCCGACCAAGGATATATCAATATTTCTGAAAGCACATATAATGAAGTTCATGAATACTTTATTTGTGAGAATCGTGGAAATGTAGAAGTAAAAAACATGGGTTCAGTACTTATGTACAATTTGAAAAGAATTAAACCGGAGTATTCTGAAGACGAAGAGGGGTTTATTCCCAACCGTTTATTTGTAAGACAATACCATGCATTTTTACATCAAAGTCTTCCCCAAGACTGATACTTGATTTAAAAAAGTGAATGAAGGTTTTATCGAATCTGTTACGTATACTTCAAGTTGGCTTCAATCTTAAAAAAGTAAGTACTATTGCAGCAAAATATTGTAGTTAGAGGCGCGCGCGAACACAATCTTAAAAATTTCGATATTGATATACCCAGAGATCGGTTTGTTGTAATCACAGGGTTATCAGGTTCGGGGAAATCTTCTCTGGCATTCGATACAATTTATGCCGAAGGTCAGCGTCGATTCTTGGAATCACTCTCGGCTTACGCCCGTCAGTTTTTGGGGATGATGGAGCGACCTGAAGTTGATTTCATAGACGGACTTTCTCCCGTAATTTCAATTGATCAAAAAACCACAAACAGGAACCCTCGTTCTACGGTTGGGACTGTTACTGAAATCTACGATTTTCTGAGATTGTTCTATGCCAGAGTAGGAATTCCATATTCTTATAAATCAGGAAATAAGATGGAAAAGCAGTCTGCAGATCAGGTTGTTGAAGCTGTGATGAGTATGCCGGAAGGTAGTAAGGTGTACTGTTTGGCACCGGTAGTTCGTGGACGAAAAGGGCATTATCGTGAACTATTTGAGCAAACCATTAAACAGGGATTTCTTTCTGCAAGAATCGATGGCGAGTTGGTAGAACTGGAAGAAGGAATGAAGCTGGATCGATATAAAACCCATAATATTGAAGTGATCGTTGATCGTTTTGTGATTAGCCCAAAAAGTGAAAAGAGAATCTCAGAAAGCATACGTTTAGCTCTGGAAATGGCTGATGGCAACGTGGTTCTTGCGACAAAAAAGGGCGATGAATTTGATGACAAATTATTCTCTCAGAAATTGTTTGATGCTGAAAGTGGAATCGCTTATGAAGACCCTGCTCCTAATTTGTTTTCATTCAATTCGCCGTACGGCGCATGCCAAAAATGCAACGGTCTAGGCAGTACATACGATGTAAGCTGGGAATTACTGGTACCAAATAACGAGCAGTCAATCGAAGATGCGGGATTACGCTATTTGGGAGCTCCACGAGATGTATTCGTATTTAAGCAATTAAAAGCTGTTCTGGAAACTATTGATAAGGATTTCAGCACTCCCTTTAAAAAATATTCTGAAGAAGAACTGGATCTACTTATGAATGGCGGCGGTGATCATAAATATTCCGTCAGCTACGATTTTAAAGACAGCAACGTAACCTACAAGCATAAGTTTGAAGGTTTACGGAAGATGATTATCGAGCAATATGAAAACAGTAAATCGCCAAAGCAAAGAGATAAAGCCAAAGCGTACATGAGCAAGATTACTTGCCCAAAATGTGGGGGAGGAAGGTTAAATCAGGAAGCTCTGTCTTACAAAATTGATGGATACAACATCCATGATTTGGTACAAATGGATATTGATGGAATTCGTAACACGTTGTACGGAATCAAGCTTTGGGAAAGGCAGCAACAAATCGGAAGTCAGGTGTTGAAGGAGATCAGAGATCGTTTGGACTTTTTACTGAATGTAGGATTGAATTATCTGAATCTGGATCGTGAAGCACAGACATTGAGTGGAGGAGAAGCACAAAGAATTCGATTAGCAACACAGATCGGAACTCAACTGGTTGGAGTGCTTTATATTTTGGATGAGCCAAGTATTGGGTTGCATCAACGGGATAACATCAAGCTGATAAAATCGCTGGAAATGTTACGCGATCTCGGAAACAGCGTTTTGGTGGTAGAGCATGATCGGGAAACGATTGAGCACGCTGATTTTGTCGTTGATATGGGGCCCGGAGCCGGAGTAAATGGTGGACATATTGTCTCTGCAGGAACGCCGGATGAACTGGCAAAAGACTCGATGACCGCGAAATTCCTTCGAGATGAAGAAGTGATTGCTTTACCTGAAAAGATCAGAAAAGGAAATAAAAAGAAGATCACTATAAAAAATGCTCGTGGACATAATCTCCAAAATGTAGAGCTAAAAGTACCGCTTGGGAAATTTATTTCAGTGACGGGAGTGAGCGGTAGCGGCAAGAGTTCGTTGATCAATCAAACATTGGTGCCTATTCTTTCTAATCATTTCTATAAATCTAAAAGTGTTCCTCTTCCATACGATACAGTAGAAGGATTGGATAATGTTGATAAGATCATTTCTATTGATCAAAGTCCGATTGGAAGAACTCCACGGTCCAATCCGGGAACGTATACCAAAGTATTCGATCATGTGAGAAGACTGTATGCTGAACTTCCTGAATCTAAGATCAGAGGCTATGACCAAGGTCGATTTTCTTTCAACGTAAAAGGCGGAAGATGTGAAACATGTCAGGGTGATGGCGTTCGTAAGATCGAAATGAATTTCCTACCTGATGTGTATGTAACTTGCGAAACCTGTAATGGAAAACGCTATAACCGGGAAACACTGGAAATCTTCTATAAAGGAAAAAGTATTTCTGATGTACTGAAAATGCCGATTTCAGAATCAGCAGAATTTTTTGATGCTCAACCTGCTATCAGCAGAATTCTGAAAACATTGACATCTGTAGGATTAGGATATCTGACACTCGGTCAATCCAGTACTACACTTTCTGGCGGCGAGGCACAACGAATTAAGTTAGCTCGTGAACTTTCAAAGATCGGAACCGGAGATACTCTATATGTAATGGATGAACCCACAACCGGACTTCACTTTCAGGATGTACGAATGTTGGTAGATGTAATTCAGAAATTGGTAGATAAAGGAAATACAGTAATGGTTATTGAACATAACCTGGATCTCATCAAAGCAGCAGATTGGGTGATCGACCTAGGTCCTGAGGGAGGAAAAGGAGGAGGTGAGATTATTGCCGAAGGAACTCCGGATAAAGTGGCAGAGATTGAAAAATCACATACCGGAAGGTTTTTGAAGCAGGAATTTGAGAGGCTGGCAGAAAGACAGAAAGGTGAAGAAGTGATTATAAATAAGATGAGTTAATAGCTTGAAGTATGTTAAAAGTAAGAGTCCCAACCATTTATGTAATGAACCAACCGATAGTAATAAAAAGAGCCCTTATAAAAGGGCTCTAGAATGTGATAAATTAAAAAGTATACTATTTGATCAACTGCATTTTTATTTCACGAATGAATCGCTCGCCCGAAGAACCAATAGCTGACAAACGAGCTATGTACACTCCACTGGCTAAATTGTCTGCGTTAAAGGTAGTGTTATGAAAACCTGCCTGCATTTGACTGTTTATAAGTGTGGCCACTTCCTGTCCCATAATATTATACACTTTAATGGAAACTTCCGCTCTTTCGGGTAGCTCAAACTTAATTTGTGTTGAGGGATTAAAAGGGTTCGGATAATTATCACTAAAACTAAACTCTGTGGGTAATGATTCTCCTATCCTTTTACAAGGAAGTGTTGGATCAGTACAACCGCCTCCTGACTGTTCATTAACGATTATTTGTCGTTGGAAGTAATCAAATTCACTAGTGCTATCTGTTACTTTTAACCGTAGATCAAAATACTGCGGAGTACTATATGATAACGTCATGAATGAACCGGAACCAAGATAAGTCCATGAAGAACTCCCCGAATTCTGTCGCTCCCACCTGTAGGTATAGGGTGGTGTTCCACCACTGGCGTTCGAATACCAAGTTGAAGGTGTGTTGGTTTCAATTATAACCGGACCTGTAAAACTAGCATTGACTGGGGGAATTCCCGGAATACCATGCACGGTATAGGCAAACTGAACATTACTTTCTGTAACTGGCCTCCAGCCATAATTGCCAATAAGTTGACCCAAGTAATTATATTTTTTTACTTCGTAAATGTACGTTCTTAAAGTTGCACTAGTATTGGTCACTGTTCCCGGTACCACTTCAGTATGTCCAATTGCAAAATTTCGGTTTGTGCCTCCCACACTTTCTTCTTTGGTCCAACCAATTGAAGCGGCACCTCTTCCCCATACATGTACTTCATCCATGTATGAAAAGTTGATGGTTTTCCGAATCTCACGGCGTTTTACTGTATAATAGTTATCTGCTAAACCAGGGGCATCATACAGGTACATATTAAATGTACCGCTGGTAGCATAAATACTCCCACCGATTACTGTAGAATGGGTGAGCACGTAAGGACTTTGTAAACGTAATAACGCTTTGTGGGCATTTACGCGGCCATAACCATATTCTATGTCAAAACCTGTAGAGCCTTTATCATCAACACCTAGACTGATAAGTTGTTCAATATCATCATTATATAAATTGGAATTATACCCTTTAAGTAGTGACGCAATACCGGTAACTTGAGGGGCAGCCTGTGAAGTACCTGAAATATAAGTGGTGCCTCCTGAGTTCCAAGCAGATAGAATATCTTTACTATCATATGGGTTAGAATTAAACCCACCAGGTGCAGTTACATCTATATGATTTCCAGTTTGTGAGAAAGGAGATTTTGCATCATTATTTTGGTAGCTCCAACAACGATAATGCCTGTTCCAAAAGCAGCTGGATATTGAGTTGGGTTACCTGATGTAAAATCATTCCCGATGCCAGCAACAGATACTCTATTCATTTTATAAGCATAGGCAAAAGCTTTGCGTACCATAGTACTATACTGAGTTCCACCCCAACTATGATTTAGAACATCCACATTCCCATTATCAATCGCATCAATTATTTTTGAAACCACACCATTATCCCCTATATATCCTTGACTTCCATCAAAAATGCGTTTAGAAACAATTTGTGCATTCCAATCAACCCCTCTGCCCGCAACCCCATTATTGGCCTTAGCGGCAGCTATTCCCGCTACATGTGTCCCATGAAATCTTTGCAAAAGAGTGCCGAACGTTGGAACATTATCTCCGGTCAGTTTTCCTGCAAAATCACTATGTGAAAAATCTACGCCTGTATCAAATATTCCAATCTTGACTGATGAACTTCCTGTAAAAATTTGCCAAGCTTCAGGAGCGTCAATATCTGAATCCACTGTCCCATTTGGTGATTGTCCAGTATTGTTTAAATGCCACTGACTACTATAAACAGGATCACTAAATAATTTTGCATTCATGTTAGGTTCTGCGTATAAGACACTAGGCTCTTTCGAGAGGAGTTCTATAGCAGCATCTGCAGTAATTTTATCAGGTAGTGTTAAAGTAAACACACGTGAAAAACGAGGAACTTGAATTCTCTTTCCATTTTCGAGCACTCGTACAGTGTCGTTATTATCCCAATCAGGAAATGTTTTAGAAATAGTAAGAACTGGTATTAAACCCAAAACATTCGATAATCTAGCAGATTGAATGGTCGCCCTACTTAAGGAAATTAATCCCTTTTCATTAGGTGGCAAGTCGAGAGAGTCAGGAAGAAAATAGACTACTATTTCTGTTTCAAGATTTTTCTCTTGAGCATTAACATTCACTATTCCAAACCATACCAGAATACTTGAAAACAGTATGGTTTTACAGATTGTTTCAACTATAGATTTCATTATAAATCTCCAAAGATTTTTATATTTTGATTAAATTGGTATTTTCAAAATTGCATACAAAAAGCCCATGCCCGTGATGAGCGGTTATGAATGATAAAGGCGTTGTTTGCAAAATAGCCGCCGTAGTGTTCTAGCACTTCGGCGGATTTTTTATAGTTTCAATAATTCATCAGCCTCACCTTTTAGTCAAATGTTAGTTGTTGTTTCTGGCTTCCATCAGCTCGCATTACCCACAAGCGCCCATTTACAGCTCGAGAATCGGTGTATATAATCCATTCTCCATCCGGCGACCATCCATTACTATAGCCTGCGGCAGTAGTGAGTTGCTTTGGATTATTCCCATCTACATCAATGATCCATATCTGGGGTTTTTCTCCTGCTCGTTGGGAGGTATAAACTATTTTTTGACCATTCGGGGAGAGTTTAGGAAATAAATCCGAAACTTCATTATTAGTAATTCTTTTAGGTGTATTATCATCATAAGTATTAGAAAATATTTCACTTGAATTTACTCCACTCAAAAAGCCTATATATATTAACAAATTTTCTAATCCCGTTGTGGACGGCATACGAGTTTCACCTTCAGAAGGTGTAAAAATAAGGCGTCTTTTTTCCGAGCCATCAGCATTCATTCTCCAAATAAAATTCATTCCGTTTTCAGAATCTACATTTGAATCGTATAAAATGTATTCAGAATCTACTGTCCAATCTGGGAAAAAATTTCTGCCACTAAAAGTAAGCTGAACGAGGCTGTCACCTTCTATTGTTTTTTTAAATATCTGTCCCCCCTGTTCAAAAGCGATCCATTCTCCATCCGGGCTCCAACTTGGCGTTGCCCCTCCCACATGCCATTGCCTGATGTTTGTTCCATCGGGGTTTATAAAATAGATCCCACTTTTGCCTTCTAAAGTATCCGAGTGTGCATAAGCTATGATGGTGCCATTGGGACTCCAGTCAGGTTCATAGTCGGTAGCCCGAAAATCAAACGGACAAAATGCACAGGGTGGCTTGTAAGGGTCTTCCTTTTCATTAGTGAGTATACTACATGAAATTAACAGTACTACAGAAGAACTCAGAAGAAAGAGTAGCAATTGGGTTTTATCTCTTAACATAGCCTTCTCAAGCTGTTTTTTTTAACCTTATACCAACTATAACTAAAATCCAATATTTATGCAATACACTACTGCTTTTCTAATATATTATTTTATGAGATAGCATTAGGTTCAGCTCGAGAAGCAAGAGATTGGTACTTTAAAAGCAGACATTTGTTTCCCAAAGACACTGTAGCTCTATGAATTAAATTACTTACTTCAATCATAAAGCTATTACAAGTTATGATTACAGATCGAAGGAAAGTAAGTAGAATCTAAAAATCTCACTCTATCACCCTTTCACTTTTCACTCAATTACTCTTCACATTAATTTGAATTAAAGCCAGAATCTTCTCTATATTGAACCCTGTGAAAATTTTCAGAACACATATCGCAAAAATATATAGCTTTACAGTAATACTACTTGGTTTTGCGTTGCATTTATCGGAGCCTATTCAAGAAAGTAATACTCATTCTGAATTTACTTCGTGGTTAGATGCCAAAGTAAAAACAGAAGAAAACGCTGAGATCAGAAAGTTGATCACAGACTTAGCTAACGATGCTGATGAATTAGAATCGGTAATTCGTAAAGCATCCGAGATTGTATCTGAAAACAGTGAAGATTTTGAGCTTCCATTTGGTGAGTCTGAAACTTCTGACGTTTTTGATGTTATTATTGATGAGTGGAATGCTTATCAGAATTCTTCTGCAGGTATGGGAAAAGCGGTTATTATCGAAACTGCAAAATCTAATGCTGTTCAACAGAATGAAGCTCCGAATTTAAACAAAGCTTCAAAAAGTGTTTCTGCTTCTTGCATGAATAACTTAGTAACAATTGAAGCAGGTTGGAATACATTTTCACAAAACACATCTTCCCTTCCATTTATTTCCGGAGTAGCTATAAACGCTCCTTAGTACCCTACGGGTAAATACCCAAAATTCAATTTTCAAATAACAAATTACAGAATTCAAATCCGAATTCTACAAAGACTAAGATTAGATGATTTATCTTAAATCTTATGTCTCAAATCTTATATCTAACATAAAAATTTAAAATCTAACAACCATGCAAGGAAACGGATTTAAAATCGGTCTCATATTCGCCTTTTTGGCTTTAACATTATGGTACCTATTCCCAACCATCCAGTGGAACCTGGAACAGAAACAAATTAGTGAACTTTCTCCATCAGACAGTGCTCAGTATGTAGATGAGCAAAGAGAAAAGTTAGCAAGTATAAAAGAACGGACATTAAATCTTGGTCTTGATCTCCAAGGCGGAATGTATGTAATGCTTGAAGTAGGAACGCCTCAGTTAATTCTGGAATTAGCAGGCGAAAACAAAGATGATGCACTAGAACAAATAGTTACCGATGCAAGAACAACTGCTCTAGCAAATGACACTGATTTCATAGATGAAATGGCTTCTGCTTTTTCTGAAGGAAATGATGGAGCTCGATTGAGTCGCTATTTTAGAAATGATGCAGCAGAAATTACACGACGTTCATCAAATGAAGAAATCGTGACTTTCTTGAAAGCACAAAGAACAGAAGCACTAAACAGAGCCATCGAAATTATTCGTACTCGTGTGGATAGATTTGGCGTAACGGAACCCTCTATTGTAAAGCAGGGAACAGACCGTATTGTGGTTGAACTTCCGGGTGTAGACGACAAAGAGCGTGTTAGAAATCTTCTTAGAGGAACCGCTCGATTGGAATTCAGATTGGCAGCTAATGCTAATGATTTTAGTTCATTTATCAATCAGGTGTATGATTACTTCGATCAAAAGGCAGCAGGTGAAGAAGGCGACAGTTTAGATACTATACAGCCCAATGCGTTGCTGGAAGTTCTTATCCCAAGTCAGGGAAGTCCTTACGTTCTCGGTTATGCTGAAGAACAAGACACTGCAGAAGTAAACGCATTGTTAAATGATTCGGAGATCGATCGTTTGCTCCCAAGAAATACTACCATCATGTGGAGTGCAAATACACAACCTTATACTCAAGGTGGAGCTGAAGTTTTCTCTCTTTATGGCGTTAAAACTGATATCGAAATGACAGGTGACGTAATAGAAGAAGCCAGTGTTCAATTTGATCCTACAACAAACGTACCTGAAGTTTCAATGACTATGAACGCAGAAGGAGCCAGAGATTGGGCACGCATCACAGGTGCTAACATTGGCAAACCCGTAGCCATTGTGTTAGATGGTTTTGTTTACACCTATCCTAATGTAATTTCTAAGATCAATAACGGGCGATCTTCTATTACCGGAGTTGAAAACGTTGGTGAAGCAGATGATTTGGTAAACATTTTGCTATCAGGTGCTCTTCCTGCTCCTTTGGATATTGTTGAAGAACGTACGGTTGGAGCATCGCTCGGTCAGGCTTCTATTGATGCAAGTTTAAACTCTGTACTTATAGGTCTTTCTATTGTAGCGATTTTTATGATCGTGTATTACCGAACAGGTGGTGCAGTAGCCGATATTGCTTTGTTGCTGAATATCGTGTTCATATTAGGAATTTTAGCTGGCTTTAAAGCTACGTTAACACTTCCGGGTATGGCTGGTATCGTATTAACCATTGGTATGGCGGTAGATGCAAATGTGCTGATATTTGATCGAATCCGTGAAGAACAGCGAACAGGAAAAACCATCAAAGCAGCAATTTCTGCTGGGTATTCCAATGCAATGAGTGCCATTTTTGATGCAAACATAACTACAGGTTTTGTAGCTCTGGTTCTTTTGAGTTTCGGAGTTGGTCCGATCAAAGGATTTGCGGTAACACTACTTGCCGGTATCTGTTGTTCATTATTTAGTGCAATTATAATCACTCGAGTAGTGATCGATTACTTGACACGTAATAAATCGAATGCTGTAAACTTCGGTTAATCAACAAAGAAATTTAAAAGAGTAAAAAGGATAAAATTATGAGATGGTTTGAAACACCAAATTTTGACTTCGTTAGTAAACGAAAGATAGCATACATTTTTTCGGGGATATTGCTTGCAATATCTATCGGAGCAATTGTTAGTAAAGGATTACAATACGGTATCGACTTTAAAGGCGGTAAAGAAATTGTCCTTAAATTTGAAAGTGCTGTAGATGTAACAGAGATAAGATCCAGTTTAACGAACCCATTGGGTTCTACACCAGAAGTAAAATTATTCGGATCTGAATCAGAAGTATTGATCAGAACAGATAACATAGGCACTATTGAAGAGATCGAGACTATTGTTCGTTCTACAGTAGCTCAGCTTTATCCGGATAACGACGCGATAACGGAAAAAACGGATAGCGTTGGGCCGCGGATAGCGGAAGATTTAAAATCAGGAGGTTTACAAGCAGTGATTTATTCTATGATCATTATCTTTATTTACATTCTGATCAGATTCCGTAAATGGACATTCTCGGCAGGGGCGGTTGCCGCATTATTTCATGATGTGACTATTACGCTTGGTGTATTCACATTGCTAAGCGATGTTGTAAACTTCAGTTTGCTGATCGATCAGAATATTATTGCCGCCTTTTTAACGATTGTAGGGTACTCTTTGAACGATACAGTAGTAGTATTTGACCGTATTCGCGAGAACAGCATCGTGCATAAAGGCATGGAATTTATACCAATGGTAAATAAAAGCTTGAATGATACGCTAAGTAGAACTATTATCACTTCGGTTACCACCTTGTTTGTGGTTGCTGTGCTGTTTATTTTTGGCGGCGAGGTGTTAAAAGGTTTTTCTTTTGCACTGTTAATTGGTATTGTACTTGGTACGTATAGTTCTTTATTTGTTGCCAGCTCTTTGGTAGTAGAATTAGACTCCAAAACCAATAAATAATAAGTTTTAAATAATAGGATTATGAGCTTTAATACATCAGAACGCTACAGTAGCGTAGTTATCGAATTTAAAGGTAACGTAATGGGTGGACCCGATGCGGTTAGCCTGAACGAAAAACTTCATGAGCTAATTGATGCCGAGAAAACTAATGTTGTAGTTAATCTCGGAAAGGTAAAGTTCATGAATTCATCCGGGCTTGGAATGTTGATCGGGGCGCTCACAACCATGCGTAAAGCTGGTGGAGATCTTCGCATTGCGAATGCAACCGATAAAATTGAGAGCTTGTTAATTGTGACTAAATTGATCACCGTGTTCAAGCATTTCAAATCG
>Ga0189291_100438_pt1 | contig 12846 bp, 16 predicted proteins | sample UW1redminimetaG_FD_130331 | JGI IMG/M metagenome (GOLD analysis project Ga0189291, IMG submission 130331) | Marine microbial communities from the Costa Rica Dome - UW179B-red mini metaG | ecosystem: Environmental > Aquatic > Marine > Oceanic > Photic zone | place: Costa Rica: the Eastern Pacific... | reverse complement strand
TCTTCTCGCCAGGGCTCTTGGTTGTCTTTCTCATGTCCCACTCCTCAGTGGTTACGATGAGCCAAGAACACTCTCTTATCAAATCACCCTATTTGGACCCATAGGTGCTGACGTCAGACAAAAGCCGGTGACACCGGAGCGGCCCAATTCATCGCCCCCGAAGGAGCTGATCTGGACGGTCTGATTGTCAGGCAGGATGATCCGGTCCCAGGCAATCGTCACGCGGCGCTGCGCGATATCGACGCCGGCGCGGTAGCGCCCGATGAGACGGGATCCGCGGGGGATCAAGAGGCGCGCGCCATCGACGCTGTAGACATCCTCGGAAACCAAGGCACGGGTCTGGCCGGGCAGGGAGCTGTCGAGGGCAGTTTCCATGACGGCCTGGATCATGGTGCCCTGTAGAATCGTGTTGGAGGGATTGGCGATCACCTCGGCCTGCGTCACGGTAGAGGGCAGCGCCCCGTTCAGCACGAAATCCGTCACCTCGCCAAAAGTGCGTTCGGTCAGAGCCGTTTCATTCGCTCCGGAGGCACCGCCAAACGCGATGGTGGGCGAGGTGATGCGCCGCTCCTGGAAGGCGCGTTCCTCCGCGGCGCGGCGCTCCAGCTCGGCCATGCGCCGGGCTTCTTCCTCGCGGCGCAGTCGCTCTTGCTCGCGTGCGCGCAGCTCATCTTCTGTGGGGCCCGCTGGGGTGGGTTGGGGGCGGTTCGCCTCGAGTTGGGCCAGTTCCAGATCCATGCGGAGTTGCTCAAGACTTCGATCCCGCGCCGTCAGTTCGTCCTGGAACCGTTGCTGTGCCGCTTCCGAGGCAGCTTGCAGCGCCGCGATCTGAGCGGTCAGCGCGTCGATCGCCTCTGCGGCGGCGGTGTCTTCCTCGACGACCGGTTCCGGGGCGTTGCGCAATTCCTCGATCTGAGCCTGTAGGGCGGTGATCAGCGCCAGAAGCTCCGCGTTGGGCTCGACGGGGTCTGGTCCGGCGAACACAACCTCGGGCTCGGGCGGGGGCAGGGTCTCGATAGCGCCAAAGCCGTCTCCTTCGTTTTGAAAGACGTCCGGGGTGGCCGTCGGCAAGGCTTCCTCTTCGTCGGGCTGTGAGAGGAGATAAAGCAGAGCACCACCCGCGCCGATGACGAGGACCACGATCAGCGCGAGAAGGGGCGACCGGCGCTGCGCCGCCGTGGGGGCGCGGGCACTGCCTTTCTCAAGGGCGGCGAGGCGTTTTTCCAGCTCGGTGTTCTCAGTATCGCTCATGAGGCGGCCTCCGCAGGCGGGATCGCCTCAATGCAGACCACCTCTTCGCCAAGTCGCAGGACCCATTGGCGGTTTACGCCGCTGACGCGGATCACGCCGTCCTCAGGGGGTTGCGTGTTGACCGTGCGTTCACGGCCGCCCGCGTAGCGGAAGATCGCTGGCACAGGTGCGTTTCTTGGAAACGCGAAATACGTGAATGTTCCATCATCCCAGATGCGGGTGGGCGTGAATTCGGTCCGCGCGCTGGCACCGTAATTGTAGTTTGGGGCTTGGGCTGCGATGGCCCGGGTCGGGCGCGCATCGTCCTCCGGATAGCGGAACTGCACCACGTAAAAGGTTGGGCTGCGGACCTCCTCGACGTTGAAATAGTAGCTGCGACGGTTGGTATAGACCGTCACGTTGGTATGGACGCCGCGCGCGACGGGCTTGATCGCGAAGGCCTGGCCTCCGGGCACGCCATCGATCTCAAACCCTTCCGTGTCGCCTGCGATGATCGAGCGGATGCTTTCACCGATCCCAAACTCGACCGTGGTGACATGGGTGAGCGAGACACTGAGGCGGTAGACCTGACCTTCTTGATATGTCGCCAGCCGCACACGGCTGTCATTAGGGCCGCCGCGCGGGATGGCTTCGGCAAAGGCGAGGCCGGGCAGCAAGACAAGTAGGGCAGCAACAACGAACTTACTGATCAAACTAATTCTCCAATCTGTCGGAGCGGATGGAATATTCGAGCACAGTGAACCCAAATGGGTTGGTCCAGACCTCATCAATGGACCGGCGGGTCTCGGGACGGAACTCGAAGAGAATCGTGGCGGTGAATAGTCCGGTCTGGGTGCCGCCCAGTGATGTCAGACGCTTGCGCAGGCGCACCGTCGCGCGGTTGGTGCCGATCCTGTTGATGCTGAGTATTTCCACGTCGAGCCGGGCATTGGGACCATAGACCGTCGGCGGATAGGTCTCATTTGCGCTGTTCCAGATCTGGCGCAGCCCACTTTCGGCGGCCCCGTCCGAGCGGCGCAGAACGCTGCGGATGCGCAGATCGTTGTCGAGCTGATTGTAGACCTCGCGATCGGTTACATAGCGGAAGACCTCCGCCTCGATGATCGCCTGGTTGGCGGTCACCGAGGAAGCGCCCACCGAGGCCTCGGGCAGGGCAAAACCAGTGGCGGGATCATAGGGGACAACGACGGGGGGCGGGTCGACATCGAGGATCGCGACTGCTGCTGCGCTCAGACAGCCGATGATGCCGAAGACAAGGCCTATAAGGCCAAGGCGTTGCCAGAGCCGTTCACGGCGCAGGGCACCGTAGACCAGTTCTTCCTCGATGATCTCTTGTTCACTCGCCACCATTCATGCCCCCACTCGGCGTTTCGAAATGAGATGAATCGGTTCTTCGCTGCCTCTCGCTGCGCTCGAACGCGAAAACCGATATTTGTTTCTGGGGATCAATTTCGAAACGCCTTAGTCTGCCCGGAGGTCTGGCAAGGTGAAATCCATGAAGCGCTGCTCTTCGGCGATGGTGGCGGCATCGATCACACCACCGGTGCCGTCACCGACGGTTTGAATGGCTTCAAGCTGCCACATGGCAACAAGTGCAATCGCAAGTTCTGCCGTCACACGCGTGTTGAGATCTACGCTTTCCTTCAACTTATCCATATCGTCGATCAGACCGACCAGCCGATCAACGCGTTCAAGTGATTGGCCTGCATCGCCGTAGCTGTTTTGCGCTGCGGCGGAGACCAGCGCGCCGGTTGTGGCTTGGGTCGCGATCCGGTTGGCACTCGCGTTTCCGCTACTGGCCATTTCCGAAAGCGTATCGTCGTCAAATCCAAGGTCAGCCAAAACGCGGTCCATCTGGGTTTTGATCTCGCCTGCGCCGGAGCCCGAGAGGCCCGAGAAATCCCCAGTCTTGATCGCCTCAATCGTGGCGAGGATGTCCCCGAACTCTTGGTCGAGCAGACCGTTCAACTCGTCTTCCATTTCCGTCCGGATGATTTCTGGAAGCTCGGCAAGGCGGGTCAACGCTTCATAGGTTCTTTGCAGCTCCGCGAGTTGGTCAGTGAGCGTGGCAAGCTGTTCGCGGAGCTGCGTCAGCTGCTCGTTCTGCAGAATCTCGTCCTCGATCATCTGCCGGAGCTGCTGGATGTTTTGCGCAATGTTCTGGGTGTCGACGACAGGCACGCCTTGCGCGAGGGCAGGGGATAGGGCGCCAAGATGCAGACCAACCCCAAGTGTCGTGGCCAAAGCTGTCCTCAAGAGCAGATGTCCCATCATTCAATCTCCCTGATCGTAAAATCCATGAACGCGCCTTCGGCCATGCGGGCGCTGGCCTGGGCCAGCTCTTCGGCGGAGAGTACGCGGGTGCGGGCGGCCTGAAGCCGGATGCGGGCGGCCACGAGACGCACGAGTTCGGCGCGGGCATAAGTGTTGAGCGCAACGCTCTCCTGCACATCCTCGGTCTCGGAAATCCGTTCGACGATATCCGCAATACGCAGGGCGGCTTGCCTGATCGCGGCGGGTGAGTTGTTGCCATAGAAGGCCGCGCCGTGCCCAGTGAGCGAGAGGTTGGCATTGGCCAGAAGCGCGGGGTCGATCGTGCCAAGCGCATCGATCCCGCCGATACGGCTTAGATAGAGATTGTAGCGTTCAGGGATGACCGACACGTAGTGCTGGGTCTCGCGGAAGGGTGGCACGCCGCCATACTCGAAAACCCGGCCGGGTCCAGCGTTATAGGCCGCGAGGGCGTTGATAATGTTGCCATCGAATGTGTTGAGCTGGGTCGCGAGGTAGCGCGCGCCGCCATGCACCTGCAGATAGGGGCTGTCATAGTATTCCGGGTTGATGCCGAGATCGCTGGCGGTGCCCGGCATGATCTGGGTGAGGCCATAGGCGCCGACGGGAGACCGTGCACCGATCGTAAACCGGCTTTCCTGCCAGATCAGCGCTTGCAGCAGCGCGCGCCACTGGACGGGGGAGAGTCCTGCGCGTCCAACACCCGCAAAGCCGCTGGTCTCCTGGGCAACGCGGATGATGAGCTGCTCGATGGTCTCAGACGCGTCGCCGAACATCTGCGCACCGCCGGGATTGGGATCGATCTCGCCCGTGCCATAGACCGCCGCCACCGAGCGGTCGGGATCCCCGCTGCCGCTTTCCAGTCCAGAGACCATCGCGGGCAAGCCCTGACCGCCGAAGCTGGTCTGGGCATCGAGGATGCGTAGCAGGGTTTCAAGCTGCTCCCGTTCGATCTCGGCAATGAGTTCGCGCACGGCAAGTTTGTCGGCCTGAACAGCCAAGTCTGCTTCGCGGTCGCCGGTCTCGACGACGTCACGCGCGGTCAGCCCGCTATCATTGGTCGGCACACCTTGGGCGAAGCCGAGACCGGGCAGAAGGCAAACCGCGAGGATATGAGGCAGGCTAGACTTCAATGTCGCCCTCCGGGGTGCCAAGGGGCGTGAAGTCGCAGTCAGGCGCGACGGGTGCCGTGGATGCAAGGAATGTGAAGCAGTTCGCGTGCGGCTCCCGGTACTGGGTGCAAGAGGCCAGCGCGCCGAGCGCAGCCAAAGCGACAAGAATACGGATCATGAAAGCCTCCAGAAGTCCGGGCGGTCGCGGTAATCGGCGCCAACGAGCGCCTCGCCCTTTTCCATGCCGCCAAGGATGGTGAGATTGGGCCCAAGGGCGCTCAGATCGGCATCGACGACGATGGAGCCCTGATCGTCGCGGATCAGCGCCAAGCGGCTGTTGCTGCCCGTGTTGAGAAGGACGTCGAGCTCCTTCTCGGTGAGGTTCAGCATGGCGTAGTCCGCAGGCTGCGCGCGGATATTGGGCAGCAGGATCTGCGTCGGAACGGCCTCGACGATGGTCTTGCCGGTCCGGGTGCGCTCAAGCTGGCTTGCGTATTGCGTCATCATCACAGCGACGGTGTTTTGCTTGCGCGCGGTCACCAGCCAGTTCGACAGACGTTCGGCGAAATATGCGTTGTCGAGCGCCTTCCAGGCTTCGTCGATCACGATGATGGTGGGGCGGCGGTCCTCAATCTCGCGCTCGACCCGGCGGAAGAGATAGGAGAGGACCGCCATCCGTTCCTTGTCGGCCTCGCTGTCGAGAATGCCGGTCAGATCGAAGCCCACGACATCGCCCTTGAGCGAGAACGTGTCCTCGAGGCTCTGCCCGAAGATCCAGCCGTAGCGGCCGTCTTCGGTCCACTCGAGCAGGCGCTGGTGCAGATCGCCGCCGTCATCCGTGGACACAAAAAGCGATGCGAAATCCCGCCAGTTCCGCAAGGCGGGGTTTGTGGCCTGCGCGTTCTGGCGCACGACCTCCTGGATGCGGTTGGTCTGCGCCGGTGTGAGCGGCTTGTCGGCGCGGTAAAGAAGCGTGGCAAGCCAGTCCGAGAGCCAGGCGGTGCCCCGCGCATCGGTCTCGGTCCGACCCGTGGGCTGGCCGGCGTTCAGGGACGCGTAGCGCCCGCCATTGGCGCGGACGGCCATCTCCATGCCGAGACGGTAGTCGAAGACGAAGATCCGCGCCCCTGCGCGACGGGCCTGGGTCATCAGGAAAGCCGACAACACCGATTTACCCGACCCGGGCCGCCCCATGATCAAGGTATGTCCGCTGGTCGGTTCTTTGTCGGGCGATCCCTGCTCGTGATAGGAAAACCGATAGGCGCTCTGCTCCGGCGTGGGCAAATAAGTGACGACCCGGTCCCATGGGGTTTTCGCAGGCGGCTTGCCGAGCTGTGTTCGGTGGAAGGCCGCAAAATCCGCGAAGTTGCGGTTGGTGACGGCGCTGGCGCGGACGCGCTTGGGCTGGTTGCCGGGGTGCTGGCTGAGGTAATGCGCCTTGGCGGCGACCCGCTCGCCGATCATCTTCACGCCTTCGGTCGCGGCGGCATTCACGATCTCCGCGCTGAGCGACTGCAGCTCTTCGAGCGTTTCGCAAAAGAGCGTCACGACCATATGGTGCTCGCCGAAGCTCTGGCGCTTGGCCTCGAGGTCGTCGGCGGCGATGTCGAGGGCTTCCATGAGCGAGAGGGCCGCGTCCTGGCTCGCCTGCATCTGCCGCTTCTGCCGCTTGATCCGGCCCGCCATCAGGTTCGAATTGATCGGCGTGAAGGACTGCGTGACGATCATGTCGACCGGCAGGTTCAGCATGTCGAACATCGTGCAGGAGGTGCCTTCGGAGTATTCCCCGATGGTGAAACTCTTGCCATAGCGAAGGCCCACGACGCCTTCGGAAAGCTCGAAATGGTCTCCGTGAAACGTCACGCGGGTATTGGCGACGTTGAAGGACAGAAAGCCGTAGGTGTTGGCTGGGTAGAGCGGCAGCTCGGTGCCCGTGTTGAGCGCGCCCAAAAATCCCACCAACTCTCCCGATCCGGCTGACAGCAGGCGTGGCTTGAGCTCGGTAAGCCCCGAGAGGAAGACGTTCACGGCCTCACCGAGGCGCTGCAGGCGTTTGCGGGTCTCCTCCTTCAGTCGGTCTGGCGCGCTGCGGCTGAGGAAAGGCAGGAGGCTTTTCGGGGGCGGGCGGTGAATGACGGTGAGCGTCAGGGTCTTGTCGCGGAGCCCGCTGGTCTCGAGTTTCGCGCGCCAGCGCCGGTCAACCTCGCCTGCGAAGCTGTCCTCACGGATCGGGTCGAGATCAGGTTTGATGGCCTTGGAGACCTTGTGGACGTAATAGCTGAATTCCGGCCCGAGCTGCGCGACGATGCGGGCAAAAAGCGCCGTCACCTTGTCGAGATAGGCATCGTCCGTCGTGTAGCTGTTGATCCCCTCGAGCCGGATGCAGCGGAAGAGTTCGTTCACCCGGGTCCGCACGGTCTGGTCGTCGACGAGGCTCACATAGGGCAGCATATGTGCGAGGCGGGTCTCGCGCGCATACCAATCTGGCGTCATTGTGCGGGCATCGAGCGCAGCATCACGGGCGTCATCACGGGGCATAGCTGTCCCCGCCATGGATGGACCTGTTGCGCGTGGGCGGTGTCTCCTGCAGGGCTGTCATCATCACGTCGATGAAACGCGGGTCCCAATCCGCGGCCTTCCACAGCACCGGATAGAGCAGGGCGGCGACACCCAGCACCGCGATGTGCTGGACCCAGACGAACAAGAGCACGGAGCCGAAGAGCCAGACCATCGCATACATGATGGGCAGGCCCAGAAGCTTCGGCGGGCGCACGAGGCCGAGAAAGAGAGGCGCGCGCTCAGCCACCGGCAAAGACCGCAGCAACGATCGTCGGGGCAGCCGCGACACCAGCGATGCCGACAAGCACCCAAAGCGCCTGGCGCAGATCGATGATGTTGAAGAACCAGCTTAAGAAAACGCCGAGGACCGCGAGTGTGGCTATGACCACTCCAAGCGGGCCGGTCAGCGCATCGACGATGCCCTGCAACAAGCTCTGGATCGGGGAGAGATCAATGCTCTGGGCGAGGGCGGGTTCGGCAATCAGCAGGAATAGCGCCAGCGAGGCGACAAAGAGGTTTGAAATCCAACTTGTTTGGAAAAAGCGGTATCGCCAATGCACTGCCGCGCTGCGCGCTCTCGTGACATTGCCGATAAGTGTTTTTAGGAATGATTTCCAAAAAGGTTGGGACATCATGAATTTGATCCTTCCAATCGGGCCACGACGGCCATGACGCGGGCCACGTGGTTCTGGGTTTCTCGGTAAGAGGGAATGCCACCGTATTGGCGCACGGCGTCCGGCCCCGCGTTGTAGGCCGCCAGCGCCAGATGCGGATCGCCGAAGCGCTCCAGCATCATCGCGAGGTAGCGGGCAGAGCCGTCGAGGTTCTGTTGAGGGTCACGCGGGTCAACGCCGAGGTCGCGCGCGGTGTCGGGCATCAGCTGACCAAGACCAATAGCGCCCGCGCGGGAGATCGCATCCTGCCGATAGGCGCTCTCCACTTCGATATTGGCGCGGTAGAGGTTCAGCCAGTCCGTGACGGAAAGCTCCGCGCGCCTTAGGCCCGGGTGGCTGGCATAGCGCAGGGCCGTGGTCTCTATGGCGTTTAGGACATCGGCGCGGGGCAGGGGTGCCGGACCGACACGAGCTGCAAAGCGCATCGCTTCACGCTCTGGCACAGTTTCATCGCTGCCGAAAATCGCAAGTTCATCGGCTGCCGACCCCTGACCGATGCAGTCATTGTAATTGCGCGCGAAGCTATTTTGGGATTGGGACGGGATCAGGGAGCCGTCGCTCTCCATGACCAGGACCATCTGAGCTGAGGCAGGTGCTGCGACCAGCCAGAGACAGACGAGGTTAGCTGCCAGCGTCCTTGTCTGATGGGGCGAGCTTGTGGCTCCGGCTTGTCCCCGCTTCAAGCGGCAGGTCGACATGCGCAAAGCCAAGGCCAATGAAGAATGACACCACGCCGGAGATCGTCTTGAACTCGCGGATCTTGATATCGTTGTAGGTCGTCCGCGTGCGGGCGGTGACGAGGAGCTTTTCCACCCCGTCATCAGAGACAACGCGCATGATCCAGACCCCGTAATAGCTGGGGCCTTTCTTATGTGCCGACTCCTGGCACAGGATTTCTGCGCTATAGCCGCTTTCCACGAGCTCGCGGAACCTGGCTTCCGTAACCACATTTGGTGCTTCGATGTCCCAGTTCATGGCCCGGCTCACGCTTTCTCCAATGGCGCGACCCCAGGCATTCCCACTTGAAGCCCAGAGTTACGATAGTATACTATCAACCGCAAGATGTAATATCGTGCTTTAGCTGTAGTTTGGTCACGCTAACACTAGTCACGGCCAGTGTCCGCGATCAAGGAGATAACAGGTTTGAGAAACCCAAGGTTGACGGGCCTGCTCCCATTGCAAGCTATGGTCCTTCTAATCTGCGTTCCCGGGCCGGTTTTGGCGGAATCCTGCTTCGCCCCGGCCCGCCCTTTCCTGCCAAGCGATTCGCAGGCAGCGCAAGACTATGCGGACATCATCCGTGGCGATTTCGAAGACTACATCCAGGATATCCAGAGCTACTTCCGTTGCCTCGACAGCGAACGCGCCCGCGCCTTCGAAGAAGCGCGCGAAGTCAGCGAGGACTATGGCCGGTTCCTGCAATTGGTAGGGGATTGATGGACAACCTCGGGAGCATCAGACTTGCAGCCCATGGAAACCAGACGCCGATAACACCCTCATATATCTACTTTTTAGATAACAGATTTCATCCGCTAGCGACGTCACAAAAGGTATGTGACGCTTGGCAAAGACAATCAGAAGCACGGGACAGGTGGCACTCTGCCAAGCATTGGTCGACGCCCGCATCAAGGCGGGCCTCGGTCAGGAGGACTTGGCGGTCAAGCTCAAGTGCCATCAATCCCTCATTGCCCGCCTTGAAAGCGGTCAGCGCCGGGTCGACGTCGTCGAACTGGTCGTTCTGGCGCGCGCCATCGGCTTTGACCCCTTCAAGGTTCTGGCGATCGTTGAAGCCGCCACGGAGCCCGACCACAGGATTTGAGCCAATAAATTGTTGAGAACACAGGCACCCATTTTGCCGGTCTGATGATCATTTCTTCATCAAGGACCAGTTAGCCAACATCAACGAAGCCCGGCGCGCGGTCGTAGTGAACGCTCTGCAACCCCACGCCGCAATTCGCAGCGCCACAGTGCAGGAAGTCAGTAAACAGTGAACGGAGATAGGGGTGAGGGCGTCGCGATCGCCAATCTGATCGGGACCGATGAGCGAAGCGTAGTTGGTTGGGTGTATCGCTGGAGTACAAGTGAGCTTGCGGTGATGTGGGACGTCTGCGGGCCTAAGCCGGTATCGGAAATCCGGCCGGATCTGACTGAGGAACAGAAGCAGGAAATCGACTTCGACGGTTTGAAGCGGATCGGAAACGTCGACAGCAAATAGGTTTCTCAGGTAGCCGCCGGTTCATACTAATGGATAGGGTAAGCCGGCATGCCAGACATTGGGGCATCACGCGGCGAATGCGGGCTCTGAGCCCGAAGCCACAAATGCTGCGCGATGAACGAAAGTCCGGTTTTCAAGACGTGGCCAAAAACCTGTCAAAACTAAACGGAGTTTTGCCAAGGGTTTGTGGCACAAGAATAATGAACGATTTCTTATGGTGCAGTCCTGAGGCCAAAAACGACCGTTTTTGACGCACGAGTTCTGGCAAAGGGTTTTTGTCCCGAACTCCTGTTGCAAGTTTGCACTCCTTGTTGGTGAGGCTTTTGCAGCTAAACTATGAGCAGATTGACCGGAGGATTTCACTTGAACGGCGTGCAGCTTACCTTTTTCAATTTCTCTGGATACCTTGTCCCGGGTATCATCTTATTGGCGGTACTCGGTCCAGTAGTCGTCGTTTATCCTGAGTTGAACAACGCAGTTGTTACTGGACTGTCGCAAATCGAATTCGAGCGAGCTGGCCTTACGGGAGCACCACTGGTGGCTGCGCTGTTCTTGCCGGTCCTCGGATTTGCGTTTCTGCTTGGCGTAGCGCTTTCCGACACGATGTCGTGGCTTCTGGCGCTTGTTGCATTCGACCGTTGGCAGGCAAGGAAGAAGCAACCCAGTGCCTTCTACAACTCAATGATCACCGACGGCAGAACAGAAACTGTGAGAAATAGGTTCGCCGCTAGAGAGATGATCGCATTGAAGGCCACGAGTGGTTGGGACTTATACGGCTTTGCCGGAAGAGCCCGGCTGCTTTCCTCTTCTGGAGGAGCACTAATAGTAGGTGCGGCTTGCTACGTTTGGGCAAGCATTTGGGCAGCGTTGTTGCTACTGTTGGTTGGCGGCTATTTAGTTTTCCTCGGTCGCGGCATGTACGCCGTTTACAACGATCAGTGTGACGTCTTGGCGTTTCTGGCAGAAACCAATACCCAGTGAAACGGGGCCAAAACCCATACGTTTCTGTCACCGGCGGAAACGACCGTTTTAGGAACAAGAAGCGAGGGGCATCAAATGTCTGCTGTGCGGACATTCTGCTATTCGCAAAAGGGTTCTATCCAAACTTCAGGCCACACCAAACAAAGAAGCGTTTCCAGACCCAGAGCATGGGTATCAGAAAAATCAGCCCCGCCTTGGCCTCTTTAGGTGTATCGCCGGGAATGAGAGCCACGGACAGCGCCATGCCCCCAATCGCAACTGCTATTGTCAATAATATCAATGCGATAACGCCAGGAACTATCAGTAACGGACTAGGCTTCAACGTATTATGCTCCAAGTTTAATTCTCTGAGCATCTAACATGGCGAAGAGCACGACCGGCAAGGAAATCTCGTGAATGATCTAATGCTAAATTCTTTATGACAAGATGGTCCGCTCTGGGCTCACAGCCGACATCTGACAGTTTCGGTCAGCGTTGCCAACTGGTGGGGGGATACGATTCAAAGGAGACAATGTCGGCTGTGCGGACAACCTGCATCGTACCTTTAGTTCGATCTTAGCTCATCTCGAATCTGCATTAAGATTTCACCTAGTCGATTGAGGCCCGCTCCGTCTGGCCCAATGCCCCAGTAAGCATCCATTGGAGCGTTCTCGGCAATGTGTGCTGTGCCTGTCGATATCAGCAGTTTTCGGGGAATTTCGTGGGTCATGAATTTGCATCTGACAGCATCCAACATGATTGTATCTTTGACATCTTCCCAATCAGCTCTGAGTGGGATTTTCCGTGTCATACCAAGAGCCTTAGCGTTCTTAGGCTTTCCACAGCTTCTGATGCGCTCGCGATAATCCTCATCGTGGAATTTCATTGCCTGAAAGTAGTGCTCAACAGTTCGCCACCATCGATCATCAAGTGCGACGCCATATGGCGCAAAGTTGGAAAATTCAGAGTATGCGTCTGTTTGCGCGTAGAAGTAGACGGTGTTCTCAGGCTCTATTGACATATGACATGACTGTCAGAATTGGCGCGATTTACAAGTAGGTTCGGGCTCGGAGCTGACATTGCCCCTCACAACCCTACGCTGATCTGCTCAGTTGCAACGAAGCATGAACGTCTGGGAACAGGTGTTATGTGAACGTCCTTTAGGTTGTGTTGGGGGCAAGGTTGGCGATACGCTATCAAAGTTGGTAATAGGCACTGTATTGGCAAAAATTTTGAATTTCTTCCCTAGAACAGCTTTGACGGTATTGCTCCTTTTTTATGGAACGGCGCATGTGAATGCTGAACCATTCAACAACCACCAAGTTTGGACGTTTCAGTGCAATCTGACGGCATTGAAAAGAGATAAGTATTCCCCCCAGAACAAGGAAATCGACCTCCGCATAGTGTGGAATAGAGATGCAAATCTGGCGCGAACCGTAACACCATCAGGAAATGCAAAAGGGCTGGGTGTGATGCACGGCTTCACTGACACTTCTCAGCACATAGTTCATTTTTGGATGTCCCCAGCAACGGCTAAGTTCACTGGAGAAGAAACCAGAAACGGTCGCTATGGCGGATGGATGGAAGGTTTTGGCCCCACTGTCATCTCGATCCGCTCGCATGGAAACATCGCAATGACACGTCACGACATAATTCATGGCGGGATGAAAGCGTACAGCCATGAAGGAACATGCAAGATCAGTGGCCACTCACTAGAAGCTAAATAATAACTTCAAGATGTTGTTTTCAATAACTTATTTTCCCCACATAACGGGCGTTATGT
>Ga0189291_100437_pt1 | contig 12907 bp, 10 predicted proteins | sample UW1redminimetaG_FD_130331 | JGI IMG/M metagenome (GOLD analysis project Ga0189291, IMG submission 130331) | Marine microbial communities from the Costa Rica Dome - UW179B-red mini metaG | ecosystem: Environmental > Aquatic > Marine > Oceanic > Photic zone | place: Costa Rica: the Eastern Pacific... | reverse complement strand
TTGATATAGCTGCGCAACTTATCCGTGATGATAACGCGGGGCTGGCCAAAACGGGCGATCAGTCGTCGAAGGAAGCGCTTAGCCGCTTTGGCGTTTCGCCTTGGCTGCACCAGAATGTCGAGCACATCCCCGTTCCCGTCAACCGCCCGCCACAACCACATCTTCACGCCATTGATCGGGATCACGACTTCATCAAGGTGCCACTTGTCCGCCGCCGCAGACCGGTCACGCTTAACACAACGGGCGAAATGCTGACCAAACCGGTTCACCCATTTGCGTACGGTTTCCCGGCTGACGATTACGCCTCTTTCGGCAAGCAGGTCCTCAACATCCGCCGTGCTGAGCGCGAACCGGTGATAGACCCACACGGCGTAAGCCACGACTTCCGGGGAAACCGGTAACCTTTCACGCGGGGCATCTCAGCTGGTATTTTCATGATGCCCGCCTAAACTCCACCGCAGGCGACGACAAGTTGGCAATCCCACAGCACCTGCTATCCGGCATGTGCTGCCTGCATAGCGGCATCCTTTGAAGTCTTTCGACCACTTTCGATCAGCGCTTGTGTATAGGCTTGGTTTGGATTGCGGAAGATGTCTTCGGTCATGCCGTTTTCCACGATCTCGCCCTTGCGCATGACGATGCAACGATCGCAAAGCGCGCGAACAACGGCCAGGTCATGAGAAATGAACAGATAAGTCAGGTTCATTTCAGACTGAAGCTCTTTCAAGAAATCAAGCACTTTGGCCTGAACGGAAACGTCCAGCGCCGAAGTTGGTTCATCGAGGACAAGCAACTTTGGATTCAACGCGATAGAACGCGCGATGCAGACACGTTGTTTCTGACCGCCAGACAGCTCATGTGGATAGCGGTATTTGAACAGTTGTGGCAATTGCACGATGTCCAAAAGTTCATCAACGCGCTTCTCTCTTTCGTAGCGGGATATGCTTGTGTTCAGCCGAAGAGGCTCTCCGATAGCATCGCCAATGCTATGCCGACCATCCAGGGCTGAATGCGGGTTCTGGAAAACCATCTGCATGTCCTTGCGTGCCGCCAGCATTTCTGCCGGGGAAAACGCGGTCACATCCCGGTCCTGGAAAATGATATTACCATTTGTCGGTTCGATCAGGCGCAGGACCATCCGGGCAATGGTCGATTTACCCGACCCACTTTCGCCGACGATCCCCAATATTTCATTCTGCTGCACATCAAAAGACACGTTCTTGACCGCATCGACGGTCTTGCCCCCTCCGATGTCAAATTGCTTCGACAGATCTTTGATAGAAAGGATCGGTCCGTCCGTTGGCGCTTCAGAAGCAGCGCCGGTTTCAGCGGCTTGCTCCGAAGAACCAAACTCTGGAATAGCGTCCAACAACTCGCGCGTATACGAATGTTTGGGCGCGCTCAGAACATCGAGAATATCGCCCTGCTCCACGATCTCGCCCTGCCGCATGACGGCACAACGGGTTGCCACGGTCGCAACCGCACCAATGTCATGGCTGATGAAAATAACGGTCAGGTTCAGGCGTTCAGCAAGTTCATTGATGAGATCGAGAACCTGCGCCTGCACCGTAACATCCAACGCCGTGGTTGGCTCGTCCGCAATCAGGATATCGGGCTGACCTGCCAGTGCCATTGAGATGAGAACCCGTTGGCGCATCCCGCCGGAGAGTTGAAACGCATATTGCTTCAACACTCGTTCCGGATCGGGGATATCCACCTGAGTCAGCAACGACGCGGCGACCTTTAGCCGTTCGGCCTTTGATCCGGTGTCTTCTCCGGCCGCCTTCCGGTGGGCCGCAATCACGTCGCTGATCTGGGTCCCGATCGCGACCAGCGGATTGAGGTAAGTCATCGGGTCCTGGAAAATCATGGAAATCCGAACGCCGCGAACTTTGCGCCAACCCTTGGCATCCAGACATGTCAGGTCGATGCCATCAAAGGACATTGTGCCGCCGACATGGCGTGCATTGGATGGCCCAATGCCCAACATGGTCCGCACCAATACCGATTTGCCTGATCCGCTTTCACCGACAATCCCGAATTTGTCACCACGCTCAAGGGTCAGCGAGATATCCCGCAGCACATGCAACGTGCCGTCAAACGTATCGATATCGAGGCTAAAGTCCTGGACGTCCAGAATAGATGTCATCGGTCACGGCTCCTTGGATCGAAGATGTCGCGCAAGCCATCACCCAACAGGTTGAACCCCAGCACGGTCAAAAAGATCGCCATTCCAGGGAAGAAAGAATACCACCACCAATCGGGCATGTAGGAACGCGCAACAGAGATCATGGCGCCCCATTCCGGACTTGGAGGGCGCGCACCCAATCCGATAAAGCCCAGCGAAGCGGCGGCGAGGATCGCCATTCCGATATCCAGGCTGATCTTGACGATCACCGGTGACAGGCAGTTCGGCAGGATATGATGCCAGAGAATCCACGGCGTCTTGGCCCCGATGGAACGGGCGGATTCCACAAAGAGCTCTTCCTTGACGGACAGCGTCTTGGCTTCGACCAGACGGACGTAGCCGGGCCACCAGACCAACGCGAGGGCAATAACACAGTTCGTAATGCCCGGCCCAAGGGAAGCGACAATTGCAAGCGCCAGCACCAGTCCCGGCACAGAAAGGAACAGATCCGTGAGCCGCATGATAACGGCCCGGGTCCATCCGCCGCGATACCCGGCTATGATGCCCAAGGGGACGCCGATCAGTGCCGCGATACCGGTGATCAGTAACCCGATCCAAAGAGATATGCGGGCACCAACGATAATCCGGGAAAGAATGTCCGCCCCCATTTCATCGGTTCCGAACCAATGTTCGGCACTGGGCGGCATGAGGCGCTGTGACATGTGGATCGCACCGGCCGCATCTTCCGGGTAAGGCGCGATCTGCGGCCCGAACGCGGCCAGAAACAGGAAGAAGGCAACAATCACAAGCCCCAGCATCGAAGTGAAACTCTTGCGCAGGGTATGGATATAGAGCCGCCACATGCGAATCTGGCTTGCATGGCGTTCGCGAAATCCGGGACGCTCCAGTGATGTGTCTTGCTGGCTCATTTTGCGCTCCTTAGCCTTGGATCGACCCACGCATAGGCGAGATCGACAATCATGTTGATCAGAACAAAGAAGAATGTGATGACCAGCGTCACCCCGATCACAGGTTTGAAGTCAGACGACAAAGCCGAGGATACCGCGTAAAGCCCCAGACCCGGCCAATCGAACACGGTTTCCACCAGAACGGTTGACCCCAGCATCCAGCCAAAGCGCAGACCAATGATCGCGAGCGTCGGGATCAGGGCGTTCTTCAGGGCGTAATAGCAGATCACCCGCCACTGAGAGAGCCCATGAGCCCGCGCCGCAACGATGTGATCAGACTGCAGGACCTCGATCATTTCCGAGCGGTTGACCCGCAGGATCGAAGCCAAACAAGGAAGGGACAACACGATTGCCGGCAGGATGATGTAGGACAAGGACGTCCAGAACTTCGTCAGGCTGCCTTCTAGCAGGCTGTCAATCAGATAGAATCCGGTCACGCTCTCTGGTGGCGCCATGACCAGTGGGAAACGGCCCGAAACCGGAAGCCAGCCCATATGTACTGAAAAGTAGAGTTGCATGAGAATACCCAGCCAAAAGGCGGGGATTGCCACACCGGAAATCGAGAAGATGCGCACAGCTTGATCGAACCAGCTATCTCGCCAAACGGCAGAGAGCACCCCAAGCGTCACTCCAAAGATGATGCCCAGGCCCATGGCACAGAACACCAACTCCAATGTTGCCGGGATACGGCTGGCCAATTCCTGCGTCACGTCGCGGGTACTGACAATGGACTTACCCAGATCCCCCTGGGCGAGATTGCCAAGATAGATCGAAAGCTGCGTCAGCAGGGGCTTGTCCAGGCCATATTCCACCCGGATGGTTTCCACCATGTCCTCTGTCGCATTTTGCCCCGCAACAAGCCGCGCAGGATCACCTGGGGCAATGTTGCTGATAAAGAATGTCAGTATGGCGACACCCAGCATGGTCCCCACGAGGGCGAGCAGTCTTTTGAGAGTAAAAGTCAACATCGGGCTGTGGTTCCCACTCTGGTCAGGTTCGTCGCGGGCGGCAGTATGCGGCCCGCCTCGAGGATTATTCGGCGTCGATCCAAAGCGGATAGAGATCGACTTCACCAGTGAAGCGCAATGGGCAATATCTGAAGCCTTTCAGATAGTCGCGCCGCGCCCAACGGCGGTTTTGCAGCATCCCAAAGACCTCAGGCTGGTCTGCGACGATCTGGTTCTGGATCTTGGCATAGAGTTCGGCCCGCTCTTCGGGGTCGCTGCTGATACGCGCCTTGTTGACCCAGTCGGTGACTTCCTGGTTGTCATAGAACGAAGTGCCTGAATAGGAGCCCCAATTGGCCTTGCTGTAGAGATAGGCAATTGCATCGGCGTCGGCGGAAAGCGGAGTTACAAAAATCGACGCCATGCTGGGAGAGGTTTCGACCTTGGAACCCAAAGCGACGATGTTGGGCCATTGCTCCGGTTTGATTTCCACGTCAATGTTCAGTGCCTTGAGCGAATCCAGCATGATCAGCGCGATACGACGGCTTTCCTCGTGACCCGCCGGGTAGACGTAAGGAATGGTAATGCCGCCTTCCGGGTAACCGGATTTCGCCAGATACTCCTTGGCCTTCTCCACATCCTTGCGTGGCATGTCTTCGACGGAAATGTGATGTGACAACGCCTGTGGGAAAGGGCTGTCCTCAAGTGTCGCGGCGTTGTTGTAGACCGCCAGCAGACCGTTATAATCGAAGGCATAGGCGATCGCCTTGCGCAGGTTGACATCAGCGGTCGGGCCGACTTGTGTGTTGAACTTGATACCAAATGTGGTGATGCCAACGTGATCTTCCAGCGTGATGCCGGGGGCATTTGTGAGCTGGGTGTAGTCATCACTTGTCAACCCTTCGACAATGTCGGCCTCACCGCGTTGCAGCGCTGCCTTCTGTGCCGATGGTTCGCGGATGATGCGATAGATCACGGCGGCAGGACGCTTAACGCCTTGTGGCCAGCCTTTCCAGTAATCTGGCACCGGGATCATCTCATAGAGAGTGTTCTGCACCCAGCGGCCTTGCCGGAAGGGGCCCGAACCGGCGGAGTGCTCAGTCAGCCAGGCCTGCCCGTAATCGCCATCGACCTCATTTGCCATAACCTCTGCCGGGTTCACGATATACCACCACGGCAGGAAACTGAAGAACGGCGCAAAGGGTTCTGACAGTGTGAAACGTACGGTGAATTCATCAACCGCTTCGATTGCATCCGGGGTCAGAACATCCTTGAGCATCCATGCGACACCCTTGTTCAACTTCAATCCACGCTCGAAGCTGAAACACACCGCTTCGGCATTGACCGGATCGCCATTATGGAACTTTGCGTTGTCCACCAGGTTGAAGGTCCAAACCCGACCGTCCTCGCTGGTTTCCCAGCTCTTGGCCAGCCATGGCTCGATTTCGGCATCTTCACCGACATATTTCAGCAGGGCGTCATAAAGCCCTTGCTGGGCCATACGGATAGACCAGTCATATCGCACATGCGGGTCAATGATTGGGATTTCCTGGCGGCCCCCAAATACAAGGACCATGCCTTCGGGTGTCCGTTCAAACGCAAAGGCTGGCATGGCCATTGCACCAAGCCCGGCGGCACTGGAGGCAAGCAACTGTCTTCGATTGAGTTTCACATTCATTGATTTGATCCCATTCCGTTTTTGATTTGAAAGCTACAGAAACTGTCTGACATGGGCCGCAACGAAGCCGCGGGCATTCATCACCGGATGCGGCAGTGCATCGCGCAGCTGATCGCGCATTGCGCGTGTGTAACCCATGCAGTGCATCACCGTGGCCCTGCACGTAGAAAGGCTGGTCACCCGGTCTGCAAGTTGCTGGCCATCATAGGGGGAAGCGGCAGCATAGTTGACGGCGACCTCGTATTTGTGCCGCTCTTGAAATTCGCTGATCTGCCGCTCAAACGGCAGCACTATCCCCAGCGGTCCATCACCGATGGAAAGCGCGTCGATTGCATGATCGACAACCTTTTGTGCCTCTATCACGATGGTCTTGGCCAATTTCGGAATATGCGTACCCGTGCACAGAACCACGATCAAGTCATAGCCATCGTTGTCCATATCCTGCAGCAATTCGATCAGACGCCGTTCCGTTCTTTGTACAGAGATCGTCAGCTCTGAACCATCATGGCAGCGGGTCGCAAAGGCAGGCTCGTCGTCGCGGGCCATGATATGCTGCAACGCGCTGTCGGTTAGCCCATCCAGGACACCAACTTCACTGACACGGATGGAAAGATCAGGCAGCCCAGCCTGAATCTCATCAAGCATCTCCGGCACAATGTCATCCCGCGGGCTATTCCCGATCGTTACAAATGCGATATGGCACGGGTCCGACATGAGCATCCTATGGAAGATTTCACTACCAAGGTTAGCTGACGGCAATTTCAGAACAATACGGGCGAACCCCTATAGCGCCCTTACGATCCGCACTGGCGCTCAGTGGGTGCGGAGACATCGCACCAGGGCACACTCGGTGAAGCCCGGCATAAGGGTTCTGCCCTATTAAATTCAGCAGTATGCGATTGTATTGTTGTAACAAAAGTCAGGAGTATGGATCGGAATGGCGACACCTTTTTCAATAGTTAGCGTAGACGCACTGGCAACCGGGGCCTGGATCCTTGGGACCGGCGGTGGTGGCAGCCCCTATCTGGCCCAGCTCAATCTCAAACGGCTATACGAGGAAGGCAAAACCTGCCGCATCATGCAGCCCGAAGACCTGGCTGACGGTGATCTTGTTGCAGTAGTGTCCAAAATGGGCGCGCCCCTTGTCGGTCAGGAACGGCTGGTTGATCCTGCTCATGTGGCACGCGCTGTACAACTGATGGAAGAAACCATCGGTGCCAGGTTTACCGCGATTATGAGCCTTGAGATCGGTGGCGGAAACGCACTGACCCCGTTCCTTGCGGCCGCACTTCTGGACTTACCCGTCGTTGATGCAGACTGCATGGGGCGCGCCTATCCGGAAGCGCAAATGACAAGCTTCGCCATTGCGGATCTCAGGATGTACCCGCTGACGATGGTTGATTGCCGCGAAAACGAGGCGGTGGTTGCCAAGGCGGCATCCTGGGTCTGGATGGAACGCATCTCGCGCAAGATATGCACTGAGATGGGATCAACAGCGGCAACCTGTAAGGCACCACGCACGGGTGCAGAGGTCAAGGAGTTTGGCGTGTTACATACGGTCACACAGGCAACACGTCTGGGTCAGGCTGTTCTGGAAGCCCGAAGGCAGCATGATGACCCTGTTGCGGCGGTGCTGAAATGCGAAAACGGCAAACAGTTGTTCAGCGGCAAGGTGCTTGACGTTGAGCGCGAAACTTCAGGTGGCTTTTTGCGCGGTCAGGCGCGTATCGCCGGGCTGGGGCAAGATAAGGGCGAAGAACTTGTTCTGGAGTTTCAAAATGAGTGGATCGTCGCGTTCTCGAATGGCGAGCCGGTCGCAATGACACCTGATCTAATCTGCATGCTTGATAGCGACGATGGCGAGGCCGTGGGAACAGAAACCGTCAGATATGGTCAACGGGTTTCCATTATCGCCCTGCCCGCCCCGGCAAGGTTGCGCAGCGAAAAAGGGCTTTTGAATGTGGGCCCACAGGCGTTTGGCTATGACTTTGACTTTAAGTCTGTTTTTGATCCCGAAAACTGAACGGTCATTCTACTCCAGCTCCGATCACAAGACGGATCATCGCACCTGAGGAGCGCACCTCCATCTTCTTCAGAATGCTGGATCTATGAATTTCGACGGTCTTGTAACTGATCCCAAGGGTGCGCCCGATTTCCTTGTTGGACAGGCCTTCGCAGACCAATGGCAAGACCTGACGTTCGCGAGGCGTCAAAAGGTCAAGCTTGCGCTGAAGTCCAGCGGGCAACTCTGACTGGGTCTGCTTCGCAACGGTACCCAAAACAAGCTGGATCGAGCTTTGAATGACCTGACGTGCCAACAGGACCGGCTTGCCCGTCAAACGACTCATCAGTTTTTGATCATGGTCCTCGTAAGACACCGAATTCAACACGATGAAGTCGCACTCGGCAAGCTCTGCGGCGGCGCGGCGGCATTCAGCCTCATTTCCGCGGGAGGCATGGGAAAACTGCACCGGAAAATACGACAGCGCCGGTATGTCCACTTCGCGGCACTGACGGCGCAACGGCACAACGATACCAAGCATGTCGCCCTGCGACGCCACAGAGATGATTGCAGCTTCCACCGCGCGCTGGCCGTTCACAGTCGGGCAACTGCTTTCAAAATCGCGCAGAACGCCGGTGCTCAGAAAGACAACCAGATCGTGTTCATCCGATTGAAGGGCGGCGATGTGTTCGTCAGCCAGCTGCGTGATCTTTCGCTTTGCCAAAACAACTTCTCGTCCATTGATGAATGTAACGAGTGAGTCTTCATTGGGGTTTGGCGCGAGGTTTGCGATTTCCGTGTCTCTCAGGTCGTCCAGCAGGCCTTTCTCGGCGATGATGGCATCATCAGGCAAGCCTCTGGCAAGCTCAGATATGAGACGTTTACGCGGAGCTGTCCCTAACAAAAGAAAGAGCACCCTCAGTGATTTCGTAAGTCTCGGTTTGGCCATCTCGTCCTTCTTTTCTGCGGAATGCAGCTGTAAGGGTGCTTTTCAAAGAGTTAACTAGTTAATACAAGACCTTGGTTGGGTTTGATACAACCCACTAGGTGCTCACCCTTATTTCGCGAAATACACCACTCCACTAAGCTTGGGATAAGCATATGGAGTAACACATGACACACGAACTTCGGTTTGGAGAAATTGATCCGCTCGCTATCGGCGCCTGGATTTTGGGAACCGGAGGCGGCGGGAGCCCGTATCTGGCTCAGCTTTGTTTAAAACGTCTTTATGCACAAGGCAAACGTGTTCGGATTATCCAGCCCGAAGATCTTGACGATGACCAGATGGTCGGAGTCGCCTCCATGATGGGGGCGCCGCTTGTTCTGCTGGAACGATTGGTCAATCCCGAAGAATTGGCCCGCGCGGTGCAACTTATGGAATCGACGATGAACTGCAAGTTCACGGCACTGATGCCGATTGAAATCGGTGGCGGAAATGCCCTCGCACCCTTCCTTGCGGCAGCGTTGCTTGATCTGCCAATTGTAGATGCCGATGCGATGGGGCGTGCATTTCCAGAGGCAACCAACTCCAGCTTTTCGATTGGCGATCTCAAGATGTATCCGATGGCCCTGGTCGATAGCCGGGGAGTTGAAGCAATCGTGGCCAAGACCCCTGACTGGCATTGGCTGGAGCGCGCCTCGCGCGCCCTGTGCACCGAATTCGGTTCCGTAACAGCCACTTGCAAGGCACCACGTACCGGGGCCGAAGTGAAGAAATGGGGTGTCCTGAACACCGTCACGCAATCCATCAATATCGGCCGCGCGGTGCAAAATGCCCGTGAGCGGCTGGAAGACCCCGTTGCCGCTGTGTTGGCCCAGGAAAGCGGGAAACTGATTTTTCAGGGCAAGATCATGGATGTGGATCGAACGACATCTGGCGGCTTTCTTCGAGGCAATTGCAATATTGCCGGGACAGATAGCGACAAAGGGCAAAACATCCGCCTTGCCTTTCAAAACGAATGGATCGCGGCCTTTTCAGGGGATGAACCCGTTGCCTCCACGCCGGAACTTATCTGCCTGTTGGATACAGAAAGCGGTGAATCAATCGGAACGGAAACCGTTCGATACGGCCAGCGCGTCAGTGTCGTGGTGCTCGCCGCTCCCGGACACCTGACAACCACCAAAGGCCTACGGCATGTGGGGCCGCGCGCCTTCGGATATGACTTTGACTACAGATCGGTATTTGCAGCATGAAACGTATTGGAATTGATGTTGGCGGGACGAACACAGACGCCGTCCTGATTGGCGATAAGAGCATTCTTGAATCAATCAAATCCCCGACAACCGAAGACGTGATGAGCGGCGTCGTTGCGGCGCTTGCCGCGGTCGCGAAGGACAATGCGGACGAAATCGGCGCGGTCATGATCGGAACGACGCATTTTACCAATGCGGTGATTGAACGCGCTAAACTTGAGCGGATCGCGGTGATCCGTATCGCAATGCCTGCTGCCGCTTCCCTGCCACCCGGCGCGGACTGGCCAAAAGACCTGCTCGAAGTGGTTGACCCGATGATCTTCATGGTCAAAGGCGGGCACGAATATGATGGCAGACCATTGGTGCCACTGGACACCGACGCCATCAAGGAAGCCGCGGCGCGCATTCGAGATGCCGGAATTCAGTCCGTCGCGATCGTCGGGTTGTTCTCTCCGCTCACTTCGGAGTGCGAAGACATTGCCGCCGATATTCTGACACAGATCATTCCCGATGTTCAGATCACGCGGTCAAGCCGCCTTGGCCGGATCGGCCTGCTTGAACGGGAAAATGTCGCGATGCTGAACGCGGCGCTCAAGGCCTGCGGGCGCAAGACAATCGATGCCTTCAAGTCGGCGCTGCAGCAGGCGGGCATTTCAGCACCGTTCTATCTGACACAGAACGACGGAACAGTGGTCCTTGCCGACGTTGCCGCCACCAGTCCGGTTTATAGTTTCGCCTCCGGGCCGACGAACTCGATGCGTGGCGCTGCCTGGCTCACCGGTCTGGAAAACGCCATGGTTGCGGACGTTGGCGGTACGACGACCGATATCGGCAGTCTGGTCGATGGCTTTCCAAGAGAAGCAAACAGCGTTGTCACCGTTGGCGGGGTCAGAACCCTGTTCCGGATGCCGGACCTCTTGCCAATTGGTCTGGGCGGCGGCACGATCGTCGATCCCGATGCGGGTACAATCGGACCCAAGAGCGTCGGCTATCGCATCACACGCGAAGCGTTGGTGTTTGGCGGGCAGACCGTTACGGCAACGGATCTGGCTGTTGCCTCTGGACGCGCGGACATCGGGGACAAATCGCTGGTCAAGCATCTTGACCAAAGCTTCGTCAGCGATCTGATGAAAACGTCTGACATGATGATCGAAGAAAGCGTGGACCGCATGAAGGTCTCGGCCGACAAGGTCTCCTTGATTGCTGTGGGTGGCGGTTCATTCCTGATCCCCGATCGCATCAAAGGTGTGGCCGAAGTTCACCATGTGGAACACGCGGGCATCGCAAACGCCCTTGGTGCCGCCATGGCTCAAGTCTCTGGCGAGGTGGATCAGGTATTTGCCGGCCTTGGACGTGATGCCGCCATGGCAGAAGCGGAGTCCATTGCGGTGGCACGCGCCGTTGAGGCCGGTGCGATTGCGGACAGCATCAAGACGATTGAGATCGAAGACCTGCCGTTGGCCTATCTCAAAGGCGACTCCCGCCGCGTCCGTGTCCGCGTTGTGGGCGATATCCAGCATGACCTGGGTTAAGCCAGACCGCGCCAGGGGGAAGTAAAATGCCAATCAGAAACCGGATTTCCGAACTTGCATCTGAAGTCGCTGAATGGCGGCAAGACATGCATGCACATCCCGAATTGGGGTTTGAAACGCAACGCAGCGCAGCCCTGGTCGCGGAACGGCTGCGCGATTTCGGGTGTGATGAGGTCGTGGAAGGGATTGGCAAGACCGGCGTGGTCGCATTGATCAACGGTGCGCGCGGGACCGGTCCGACAATTGGCTTGCGCGCCGATATGGACGCTCTGCCTATTCAAGAGACATCCGGCGTGTCTCATGCCTCTCGTACCGAGGGGAAAATGCACGGCTGCGGTCATGACGGGCATACGGCGATGCTGCTTGGAGCGGCGAAAATCATGGCGGGGACCCGCAATTTCAAAGGGACAGTTGCCTTGATCTTTCAGCCTGCGGAAGAAATTGCGCAGGGTGCTACAGCAATGATCGGTGATGACCTCTTTGAGCGTTTCGATATCTCCGAGGTCTATGGGATGCATAACCGCCCCGGACTGGAGATAGGTGAATTCGTGATCCGGCAGGGACCATACTTTGCATCCGTCGATACGTTCGAAATCAAGGTAAGCGGCAAGGGGGGGCATGCGGCGCGGCCAAACTCTTGCATGGACCCGATTGTCGCCGCCTCTGCCATCGTCGGCGCATTGCAAACGATTGTGTCACGAAATGTGAACCCGGTGGAGAATTTGGTCCTGACCGTAACAAGTTTCCGCAGCTCCTCGGATGCCTTCAATGTCATCCCTGACAACGTTGTCCTGCGCGGTACAGTTAGAAGTTTTGATCCGCAGGTCAGGAAAATGGCTGAAACCCGTCTGCGCAAGATCGTTGCCGATGGGGCCGAAATGTTTGGGGCCAAGGCCGCTGTCGATTGGTTCGATGGCTGCCCCGCGATGGTCAATTCCGAAGAAGCGACCAATTACGCGACGATGGCAGCAAGCCGCGTTGCTGGCCAGGCTCCAGGCCCGGCGCCGCTCGTCATGGGCGGCGAGGATTTCGCCTTCATGCTTGATGAACGGCCAGGAGCCTATATCCAGATCGGCAATGGCGACACCGCCGAGGTTCATCATCCAAACTACGACTTTAATGATGAAGCGATACCCTTTGGCTGTTCTTACTGGGTCGAACTTGTCGAGTGTCGGCTCACCTGAAGAAGGCTGTTGATTGGCCCAGCCAATTAGAACCTTGACGCCAGCAGAGAACTTTACAGGCAGGTATCCACGAGCTGCGCCACACCGCGCTTGGGTTTTCACAATCTCAGCTAAAGCACCTGTCCCATGCTTTGTAATCGCGCTGGAACAGATCAGCCGGCATTGCCAACTTATTCCGCCCCGATTGGGAAAGGTTCGACTCGTCGGATTTCAAGCAGTCATTTCGGCAACATAGTCTTCCCATAGGCCGAATGCGTCGGCTCTGGCGTGGCGGT
>Ga0189291_100436_pt1 | contig 12908 bp, 14 predicted proteins | sample UW1redminimetaG_FD_130331 | JGI IMG/M metagenome (GOLD analysis project Ga0189291, IMG submission 130331) | Marine microbial communities from the Costa Rica Dome - UW179B-red mini metaG | ecosystem: Environmental > Aquatic > Marine > Oceanic > Photic zone | place: Costa Rica: the Eastern Pacific... | reverse complement strand
TATTCTAACAAACCTTTATATTTATACTGCTTACGGTTATATTTTTTTAAATAATTGATGCACCTCATGGTTCTTATCCTATGCAGGTCAATGAAATAAAAGAATGACTGTTCAAGGGTTAGTTCATTTTACCATCCACAGGGTTTTCACCATAAATAGAAGGAACCCAATTTTGGTTATCTATGGATGGTCTTTCATAATCTGATTCCGAAATAAGTGGAGGAAGTTTAATTGGGTCGGGGGTTAAATCCCGATAATCAATTCTATTCAACAAATGAGTCATACAATTTAATCTGGCGTGCCTCTTAATATCTGCATTAACTACAAACCAAGGAGATTCCGGAGTATCTGTATATTCAAACATCACGTCTTTAGCTTTCGAGTATTCCGCCCATTTACTTCGAGCCAGAAGGTCCATATCACTAAGCTTCCATCTTTTGAGAGGATCGTTATTTCTATCTTGAAAACGTTTGTCCTGTACTCTATCACTTATTGCAAACCAATATTTGATCAGAATTATACCAGAGCCGATCAGCATTTTTTCGAAATCGGGACAAGTCTTGAGAAATTCCCAATATTCATCTTCCGTACAAAAACCCATTACCCGCTCCACTCCTGCTCTGTTGTACCAACTTCTGTCAAAGATAACGATCTCCCCTTCAGAAGGAAGATGATTTATATATCGTTGAAAATACCATTGCCCTTGTTCCTTTTCTGTAGGTTTAGGCAACGCCGCAATTCTTACTGATCTTGGGTTGAGCGGTTTTGTAATCCTTTTGATCACCCCACCTTTTCCGGCAGCATCTCTTCCTTCAAAAATTACACAAACTTTAAGGTTTTTCTCTTTAACCCAATACTGAAGCTTTAATAATTCGGCCTGAAGTTTCTCAAGTTCTTCAGCATAAACTTCATATTTGAGCTTACCGTTTTTATAAATTTCTTTTTCCATATTCAGATTTAGATTTGCTTTCTCATGATTTCGTAAAGATGTCTACTAGCATGACCTTTTCAAAATTAATTATCTAAATACGGATTAATATTGGCTATTTAATTCCATAGCTTTGAGCTATGAAAAAGAAGAATACCACCCGTACAAATCCTGACATCTCTATCATTTATGAAGACAATCATTTGTTGGTGATTGACAAACCAGCCGGTGTGCTTTCGCAAGAGGATCATACCGGAGATCCTGATGTTTTAACGCTGTGTAAAAAGTACATCAAGAAAAAGTACAACAAACCCGGTGATGTATGGATGGGATTAGTTCACCGCTTAGATCGTCCGGTAAGCGGAGTAATGGTGTTAGCAAGAACCTCCAAGGCTGCATCCAGGTTATCAGAACACATTCGGAAAAACAGAATGGACAAAACCTATTGGGCAATGGTGGAAGGAATGACTTCGCCCAGAGCAACCTTGGTTCACTATCTGGAAAAAGATAATCGATCCAATAATGTTTCTGCTTACAACAAGCCAAAAGGGAAAGCCAAAGAATCAAAACTTAGCTTTGAAACCATCAAGCAAAATGCCAATTACAGCTTAGTAGAAATTGATCTCTATACAGGTCGACCTCATCAAATTCGGGTTCAGATGGCGAAAGAAGGTCATTCGCTTTGGGGCGATTACCGATATGGAGAAGAAGACAGTAAAAACGGTAAAGAAATGGGATTACGAGCTGTTCGATTAACGATTGAACACCCTACGCTTAAGAAAACAATGACCTTCGAAGCTGATGTCCCTAATCTTCAGCCCTGGAATTTCTTTGAATATTGATTTATATCAGTTCTTCTAAAAAATTTTTGAATTCTTCCTGTGTAGTTTTGCCCTTATCTCTGGCGTACCAAAGATGTAGTTCTTCAGCGGCCTTCTTGTTGTCGTAATTGTCATCCCTTCTTTTTTGAACATAATCAGAATGAACTACCGTTGGTCTAGGTCCCCAGCTGCCTAGGACTTCCTGCGTTTCCTTGTCAAGAATAATTACTTTGGGGATAGAACGGCTTCCATCGGTAAGAAATTCATCCATTATTTCTTCGTGTTGATCTCTCAAAATCAGTTTAAGATCTATGTGATCATTCAACTCAGTCATTTTGTTGATAAATGGAAGAATTTGAGCTGCATCACCACACCATCCTTCTGTAATAACTAACCAAATTTGATCTTTTGATATATTTTTAACTGCCTCCTCAAGATCTTTGTCAATCTTTGCTCTCTTATCCCATCTTGAGGTTCTCTGCATATTTAACTTGGTATAATTTAACTGACTTTCAGAATTATCTTCATTAGTAGTTCTGTCTTCTTCAAAAAGTTTTTCGATCAGCTCTTTATAACTTTTATAGTTAAAAGCTTTAGTCAGCACTTCGCTCGTAATTGCAGATGATTTCATATCTTAAATAGATTTAATGTTCAAACATTAAAATACACTTTTATTAAATTATATATGATTGATTTCTATGATACCCTTCATAGTATTTGAAAAAGATGTTATTTCAATTTTTGAGAAATTTTCAAATCCCGAAGGGATTTAATATCAATAACTATATGCAAAGCATATAACTTATAAAGAACTCACAAAACCCTGAAAGGGTTTAACTGATTCCTTATCTTTAACTCATGCATACTGCCTTACCAATCATAGATTTTAAATCCGTTCTGACAGAAAAAGAATGGAAATCACTTCAGGCTCAACATGAAGAAAAAGTTGAAGCTCTTGTTGGTGATTATCTTATTGGTCGATCTCAACACAAAAAGAATCCGGTAATGGATTTCTTATTCCAATATTACGCCTTTCGTCCTTCCATGCTGAAAAGATGGTCACCAGGTTTTGACGTAGGGCTTGAGTTTTCAGATGAAACAATGCTACCCGAATTTGATGAGCTGAAGACAGATAATGGTTTAGCCTGGATTGATACTGAAGCCTTTCCTGAGCGCAGAATCCGTTCCACAAATTGGATCTTAGAAATGCTCAAAAGCACTCAGAATAGCCGACCTTCATTCGGATGTTTTGGAATGCACGAATGGGCGATGGTGTATAAAGCAGAGAAACCAAGACATGATCAGGTTCCCCTTAGAATGGAACCTAAAGAACTTGCTGAGTTCGTGGAATCCCGCCCTTTGTTGTGTACACACTTCGATGCATTCCGCTTCTTTACTGAACCGGCTCAGCCAATGAATAAACTCGAACTTTCCAGAGAAAAATCTGCTGAAACAGAACAACCGGGTTGTATTCATTCCAATATGGATCTTTATAAATGGGCATTCAAACTCTATCCATGGATGAGCAGTGAGTTAATTCTGGAAGCCTTTGAACTAGCATTAGAGGCACGAACTATTGATATGAAGGCAAGTCCCTATAATCTCACAGATTACGGACTAGAGCCCATAAAAATCGAAACTGAATCAGGCAGAAAAGAATACAAGGAATTGCAGGAAGCTATTTTTGAAAAAGGAAAGCCGGTTAGAGAAAGGTTGATTGATAAATATGAAAGCTTCTTAACAACTTACATATTTGAATAAATCTGAATTTGTGATACTTTAGTATCACTATGAAAACAGAACTTGTTACAACACTCAAAAGACAGGCAACTAAGGTTCTTAAAGAGCTTAGAGAAGAAAAAGAACCGATTTTGATTACGGAGCATGGTAAACCTTCTGCTTATTTAGTAGATGTTGAACAATTCGAAAAGCTAAATAATAAACTAGCTTTACTGGAAGGACTAGCAAGAGGAGAAAAAGCTATTCAGGAAGGACGTATTGTTTCAAATTATGAAGCAAAACAACGATTAGCCAGATGGCTGAAATAATTTGGACTGAACCGGCATTGCAATCTCTCGATGAAATTGCTGATTACATTTCACTGGACAACCCAAGCGCAGCTCGTGCACTTATTAGAAATATTTTTCAGAGTATAGAACTATTAGAGCAACAACCTTTGGCAGGGAAAACAATTCCCGAAATAGAGATTTCAATCTTTAGGGAAATTGTAATTGTACCGTGCAGAGTTTTTTACCGAATTGAAAATAGATTCATTTACATAGTTCATGTTCAAAGACAAGAACAAAGATTTAGAAACCCTTTCTTCTAAAAACTAACCTTCCCCAACTCCCACTCTCCCCCAACCACGCATTCATTTGCTAAAAAAGCCATCAATACTGCTTCTTTGGCATCCGCTGAAAACCCGAATTCTTCAAAGTCTTTAAACTCTACATTCGGCAATCGTTCTCGCAATCCATTCATAATTAAAGAGTTATGAACTCCGCCACCCGATACGAATAACTCGAACTCTCTGTCTCCCATCAACTCTTCAAATGTTCTTGTAATACTTTGGATGGTTAAATGCGTTAAGGTTGCGATCAAATCTTTTGGTTCAAGTTCAATTTGATATCCTTCCATTAGCTCTTCCACTAAATCCAGATTAAAATCTTCCTGTCCCGTAGTTTTAGGTAATGGTTTTCTGAAAAAAGGTTCCAGCAGTAAATACTTTAACAATTCAGAATCCACCTTTCCTGTCGATGCCACTTTTCCGTCCTCATCAAAAGGTTTACCGAAGTGCTTTTTCATTGCCTCATTAATGAGCGTATTTGCAGGACCAATATCTGAAGTAATAACTTGTTCCTTGCTTTCTTTAGCCGGTAGCCATGTAAAATTGGAAATTCCGCCTAAATTTAGCAATACCCTATTTTTTGCTTTGGAGCGAAATATCACTTCATCCATAATACCTGCGAGCGGTGCCCCTTCTCCTCCTTTTGCAACATGTTTTTGACGAAAATCAGAAATCGTAACTATCCCTGTTTTCTCAGCAATATGATCCCCATCAACAATCTGAAGTGTGCTATTCATCTTTTTATCGGGATGATGATAGATCGTTTGTCCATGGCTGGCAATCAGATCAACTTGACCGGGTTTAACTCCCCACTCTTTAAGAGCTTCTAAAACCAGGTCTGCATAAAGATGCGCTAATTCTGTATGTAGCACGCAAACTTCCTCAAGACTAACTTGTGGTTGAGATTGAATAGCACGAATTCTTCCTCGTAATTCCTCCGGGTAATCCACTGTTTTAAAATTCAGCAACGTTGATTTTTTCCATTTAAACCTACACAGAGCGATATCCAGTCCGTCTAGCGAAGTTCCTGACATTAAGCCAATAATTTTTCGCTGTGGTTTTTGGGCGATTTCGGTTAACCTAAGAAGTTGCTTGTTCATGTCTCAAACTCGGGGTATTTTTGCATCAAAACAAATCCATCTACATGAGCAATATAGAAGAAGCAGAACATCAATCCTTTGAAGAAGATCTTCAATTCTTAATTAAAACTTTGAAAGAGAGTTTCGAATCAACAGATGTTCAATATTTTGTAGATGATCATAACGATACGCTACACATAAAGCTCGAAGGACTTGATGAATATCCTGAAGATGAAATTGAAGAGATAGCCACCCCCATCTTTGAAATTCTGGATCTGGATTTTGATGAGATCATTTTGTTGCCGCTTTAGCTTTTAGCTTTTAGCTTTTAGCTTTTAGTTTTTAGCTTAAAAAAGCGGTTTTCTATGCTTCATTCCTTCATAAAAGCTTCGTATTTTGACTAAATTTCAAAAGATTTCAATGAAAAGTTCCAATTCCGGATATACTATACGATGTATTAATTGTAATACGGTTAACGATGAACGTGTAACCAGTACCTACTGCACTAATTGCGGAGGCGTTCTTACCGTGGATTACAATGAAATTCGGGAGGAGATTCAATACCCGCTGAAGGATATTACACCTGATCCACTTAAAACGGATTACACTTCTCTCAAACGACTAGAGCGGTTATCAGAAACTTATGGCGCTGATATCTACGCGAAACTTGAGCTTGAAAATCCAACAGGTTGTTTTAAAGATCGCGGAAGTTATATAGAAGTGCTAAAGGCATTAGAGCTTGGTGCTGATGCAATTTGTTTGGCTTCAACCGGAAATATGGCCGCATCTGTTGCTGCTTATGCCTGCTACTTTAAAATACCATGTTTCGTATTTGTACCTGAGCAAACTCCGGATGCTAAACTTGCTCAATCTACTATCTATGATGCAACCATAATCAGAATAAAAGGCGATTTCAGAACGTGTGAATTACTTTGTCGTGAATTTGCGAAATCTGGAAATTACTACCTAGCCGGAGATTATGTTTTCCGTCAGGAAGGTCAAAAGTCATTTTCTTACGAGCTACTGGAACAAGGAGCAATGGATTATGATTATATCTTTGTACCCATTGGCGCCGGAACAAATTTTGCTGCTATTTATAAAGGACTTGTTGAATTAAAAGCAGCCGGCAGAATTGATAAAATACCAAGTTTTGTTGCCGTTCAGCCAGAACAAAGCTCCCCTGTTGTAGAAGGCATTTTCAAAAAAGAAAAAATTATCAAAGATCAGGTTAATACAATGGCTGATGCCGTGGCTGTTGCTGATCCGTTTGATTTCTATAAAGTGCTGGAAGGAATTAATGCTACGAATGGGCATGCCTTCACCGCTACTGAAAATGAATTACTTTCTTCCATGAAAGAAATGACTATAGAGGAAGGCATTTTTACGGAACCGGCCTGTGCTATTCCGTTGGCTTGTTTCAAGAATAATCTGGATATCTTTAAAGGCAAAAAGTGTCTGTTTGTGCTTACCGGAACCGGATTAAAAGCTGCTCATATTGTAGCTAAATATTCGCTCTCCTCTCCTATACTTTCTCCTAAACTGGAAAGAATTCAGCAATACATTGAATCTGGATTTCCAGAAATGCAAAAGAATAGTTGGGGACAATCACGTGATTTATTCTCAGGCAACGTGACGCTGGATGAGAATCATGAGAAACTTTATTCCGATTACGTGAATGGAATCAACAAAAAAGGAAAAACTCTTAAAGAAGAAGAAATCAAAGCTCTTAAATCTATGGTTTCAACCTCGGATGCAGATCTGGAATATCCGGTGGAAGTTCTTGATTACAAAATTACTATGAGAAAGCATGGATTGGTTGCTGCAGCCGTAAAAATGAAAATCAATGGAGGTGAAGAAGTTGTTTCTCTGGATCAGGGGGTGGGACCGATGGACGCTGTTCTTGCTGCAATGAAAGCTGAAACTGATTCTTTCTTAGCTTTACACATCATCAATCATGAAGTAGAAATTTTAAGCCCTGATACAGATTCTCTAGTTATTGTGACGCTGACATTAGAAAAAGAAGGTCATGAGTTTACGGCAAAAGCGGCTTCTCCTGATACTATTGAAGCGTTGATACAAGCTTTTGTGAATGGCTTGGCAATAGCGAATAAAGCGTTGGCTGTTTAGAAAAGTGAGGAAGTGTGATGGTGTTATGGTTACTCGTTTCGACCATAACACCATCACACTTTAACACTATTTTTGACCACCCATCCTCAAAATTCTTCTCTGTATTTTTTAAGTAACTCAATTGATTAAACTCCTAAAATATATAATGACAACATTTCTTGTAGTGGCGGTAATATTGATAACTGTCACCTTTTTCTACATGCGTCAGGCTAAATTTGGACAAGCTCCCGCTGGTTACCACCTCCAAAAAATATCACATTCATCAAATTTTAATGATGGCATGTTTAAAAATATTCAACATACTCCTGATCTGACCGAAGGGCATTCGTATTTTGGTATTCTCTATCAGCAATTCTTTGTTAAGCATCCAAGAACAAAACCTGAAGATATAATACCCTCTAAAAAAACGGATCTGTTTTCTATTCCCGAAGATGAAAATGTATTGGTATGGTTCGGACACTCTTCTTATTTCATTCAATTGGATGGAATTAAAATTTTGGTTGACCCTGTGTTCAGTGGAAACGCTTCTCCTATTCCCGGAACGGTAAAATCGTTCAAAGGCACGGATCGTTATACCGTACAAGACATTCCTGAGATTGATTATTTGATCATCAGCCATGATCATTACGATCATCTGGATTACAAAACCATTACTGGTTTAAAAGATAAAGTCGGAAAAGTTATATGTGGATTGGGCGTGGGCTCTCATTTTGAAAAATGGGGATTTAGTGCGAATCAAATTAATGAACAAGATTGGTACGATAAAGTTGAAGTAGATTCCGGATTTACCATTCATACAATGCCGGCTCGACATTTTTCAGGGCGAGGATTTTCCCGAAAGAATACGCTTTGGGCTTCTTATGTAATAGAATCTCCTTCACAAAAAATTTATGTAGGTGGCGATAGCGGATATGGAGAATTCTTTGCTGAAATCGGAGAAAAATTTAATTCCATTGATCTGGCTATTCTTGATAACGGTCAATACAATGATGCTTGGAAAGAAATTCACATGCACCCTGATCAGGTTTTACGAGCGGCCCGGGATCTAAAAGCAAAACGCCTATTTCCCGTTCATTCTTCGAAATATGTATTAGCCATGCACCCGTGGGACGAACCCCTCAAAGAAGTTACCCGCTTGAATCAGGAAAGCGGAAATCTTATCCCACTTTTCACTCCGATAATCGGAGAAAAAATTGATTTAGATGACAGCGTCAAAATTTTTGATAAGTGGTGGGAAAATCTAAACTAAAATATGTTTTTGAGATTATTGAAAAAATGATGTGTTTCTTCATCTGCTATATTCATAGAATAATCAATATATAATTCAGTTGGATATCCAAATTTAGGATGGTAAGAAACTCGGATTGAGTGAGCAGTGTTCTCGTTCTCTTCAATTAACCTGAAAGCTTGATCAATAGACATGGACATAAATCTTGCATCTTCGTAATCTTGATTCGAATATTGATGACTTTGATCGCCTTCTCCACTTTTATTACTATCATCTAATTCAATCTTTACTATTTCATTATTCACGATATAGCTTCTCACATTATCCGGCGGTAAACACTCACAAACCCATTTTTGTTCTATGTAATAATCCTTTAGTTGATAAGCTTCCCATCTTTCTTTTGGGTTTTCGATAGAGCTATAATCCTCTTCGATTTCTGACAGATTAAAATTCAATCCATTATCAGAACAATTACTTATAACCAAGAAAAGTATCGAAAGTAGTACTAAATCTTTCATAATCATTGATTTATTAATTGTATCACAATGTAACTTCAGCTAGTTAAAAACACAACTAATAACTACTTACCTCAAAGCCTCTTCCAACTCCAGCGAAGCATTACTTCCTTCGTCGCGGTATTTCACGATAATAGGACAAGCAATACTTAATCCTTCTTTTTGAGCCCAATCGCCTTTTACGGGACGTGAACCAGGAATAACCACTGCTCCTTCCGGAATTTCAGAACCTCTTTCACGAACTTCTTCATTTACCGCATCATACACAGGGATAGATTTAGAAAGTACCACTCCCGGAGCAATTACTGCTTTTGTTCGGACTAAAATTCCTTCCACGATCACAACTCCTGCTCCGATAAAACAATCGTCTTCAATGATAACAGGATTCATCCCAACAGGCTCAAGCACTCCACCAATTTGAACTCCTGCTGACAAGTGCACGCTCTTTCCTATCTGAGCACAAGAACCCACCAAAGCGTGACTATCCACCATGGAACCTTTATCTACAAAAGCTCCAACGTTCACATAAGCCGGCGGCATGATAATCACTCCCGGAGCAATGTAAGCTCCACGTCGAACTGAGGAACCTCCGGGAACTAAACGAACGCCATCTTCAGGTTCAAAAAAACGTGGTGGCAAATTATGCTTATCCACAAAACCTTCGTAAATGCCTTCATAAGAAGTATTTTCGCCGTTTTTGAAAGATTCCAGGATTGCTTTTTTAACTTCCACATTGGCTTCCCAACCATTCTCTGTTTTGTTAGCAGATCTGAGTTCGCCGGTTTCCAGCTTGTCTAAAATTTCTTCGTAGTTCATTCTATTTTGAGTTACAAAGTTACAAAGTTGAACAGTAACAAAGTGGTTTCTCCAACTTTGTTACTCTGTCACTAAACGCAAAGCGTTGATGTCACTTTGTAACTTCTTTAATCCATAAGTTAATTTTTCTATCTGCTTCAAGCAGCGCGTCTTCTCCTTCCGGGGTTAAATCATTCAAAGAAAGAGGTAATCGTACATTCGTATTTGTGATCCATCCTTTATGCTGCAATAATACTTTTGTGGGCACCGGATTTGAAGCTGAAAACAAAGCTTTTGCTGACTCTTCCCAATCTTTAAAAAGATCATCGAATTTTCCATCTAACATTAAGTCTACCATTTTTTTGGTCTGTGCTGGCCAAACATTTGATGCAACAGAAACAAGTCCCTCTGCCCCTTCTCTTACAAATGCTTCCGTTAATCCATCATCGCCGGAGAAAAAAATCAGCTTCGGGCTGTGTTTCCGGAACTCTTTGAATTCCTCTACACTCCCACTGGCTTCTTTCACCCCTACCAAATGTTCAAATTCTTTTGAAAGAAGAGCGGGTACTTCAGGATGCAATTTCACTCCGGTTCTCGATGGTACATTGTACAAGATGCTGTTGGTCTTGGTTATATTTAATAATGCTGAAAACCATTCATATTGACCTTCTTTCCCTGGTTTTGCGTACAATGGCGTCACTAACAACAAAGAGTCAACTCCAACCTGATCGCAATAGATTATAAATCGCTTTTGATCATCGAGACTATGTCCCCCAATCCCAACCATCAAAGGAACTTCCAGATTTAGTTCTTTAGCAAACTTTACCACTGATCTTTTTTCCTGATCACTGAGATTTAATCCTTCGCCGGTGCTACCCAGAATCAAAGTACCAACTTTAGCTTGTTCTTGCTTTCTCAACAGATATTCCAAGCTTTCGTAATCGATACTCCCATCTTCATTCATTGGAGTTATCATAGCGGTATAAAGAGGAAAATCTAGTTTTTTCATTTTTGATGTGTAATAAGGTCGAACAGTTGTCCAAATGTAACCACTCCATTTGTTAATTTCTGTTCATTCATCAATTGCTCAACTGCCCATATTGCTCCTTCAGCAAACAAACCGCGATCCAAAGCATTATGTTTAAGAGTGATCTCTTCGGTTTCTGTTGTAACAGTAAGTTCATGAACTCCGTTTATATCTCCTTCTCTTGCTGAAGTTACTTTAGCATCTTTTGCCAACCATTCTTTCCACGAAAGCGCCGTACCACTCGGGGCATCTTTTTTGTGGACGTGATGAACTTCATGGATCTTGAATGTCGGGTCCTTCAATATTTCTGATCCAGTTGAAATGGCTTTTATCGCATTGCGAATGATATTCATCCCTAAACTAAAATTCGTAGCCAGCACCCACTTCGTGTTAGCTCTTTGGACTTGTTCATCAAGATCATCAGGCCAGCTAAATCCTGTGCTTCCCCATGCTGCGGGTATTCCTGATTCCAGCACAATATCAAATATCTCAGAAACAGCATCTCCAGGGACAAAAATTATAACCGCATCACTCTCTTTTAGTTTTTTAAGTGTTGGTGGATTGGATTCATCAAAAGCATACGCTAGATTATCGCCTAACATTTCAACTACTTTTCCACCCGTTTTACCGGTACCAATTACTGAGATTTTCATACAATTTTGGATTGTTGATTTGTGAATGATGATTTAGATTGAAATAATTCAACATTCATAAATCAAAATTTATCATTCTTAAAGCTCAATAAACTCTTTATGTAACAACTTCACAATCTCTTCTCCATCTTTTTCATCAGCTAAAAAGCAGATATTGTTTTCACTTGCTCCATGGCACACCATTCTGATGTTGAACTCCTTCAATTTGTTAAATAGCTTTCCGCTAATGCCAGCAGTTTTATTCAAATTATTTCCAATCAAAGCAATGAGACAATAATCCGTTTCGATCTCTACTTCACAAAACTCTTTTAACTCATTAACGACATCGATAGTTAATTCTACTTTATTAGCTGCATTTACGGCAGTATCCAGCGTAAGTGAAACACTTACTTCACTCGTGCTTACCAGATCTACCGATATTTTATTTTCTGCCAATACCTGAAAAAGTCTCGCTAAAAAACCATACTGATGAAGCATATCGAGGCTTTTTACCGTCAATAGCGTTTGATTTTTTCTTAGTGACAAAGCTCTTGCTACTGGTTTTTCATTTGATTTGTGAACGATTAAAGTGCCCGCCTTTTCAGGTTCCTTAGTAGAAGCAACCCGAACATTTACCTTTCCCCTTATTGCCGGTTTCAGTGTAGCCGGATGGAGCACTTTTCCTCCAAATACCGACAGCTCTGCTGCTTCATCAAAAGTAATTTCTTTGATCGGACGTGCTTCACTAACTACTCTTGGGTCTGTTGAATAGATTCCGGCTACATCGGTCCATATTTCAAGCTTTTCTGCTTTCAATGCTTCGGCAAATAAAGCGGCAGAAAAATCACTTCCGCCCCTGCCAAGAGTTGTTGTATTTCCAAATACATCAGATCCTATAAATCCCTGAGTGAGAATTACCTGTTCTCCTTTTAAATACTTTTCTGCCTTCTTTTTTATGATTGAGAGTTCAGGAGTTGCATTACCGAAATGAGAATCTGTTTTTATTATTTCCCTCGCATCCATCCATTGAACATCTACTCCGGCATCTTTAAGTACATGTACAAATATTTTAGTAGACATCATTTCACCAAAAGAAACCAAACGATCTTTCCACCGCTTATCTCTGGCTACCAGATCTAAATGTTGACGAAGTTGAGTTAACTCTTCTTTAAATTCGCGCTCTACAACTTCACTATTGTCCAGTTGATCAATGATGCTCATATGACGCTCTTTTATCCGAATTACAATTTCTTCCTGAGAAGTGAAATCTAATTCAGCATTTCCTAAAGCAACGAGATCATTAGTTGTTCCCGAAGTTGCACTAATAACTATCAATCTTCTGTTTGAGTCAGACGAAACAATTCCGGCACTATGCATCATTGCATCATAAGTACCAACGCTTGTTCCTC
>Ga0189291_100435_pt1 | contig 12930 bp, 9 predicted proteins | sample UW1redminimetaG_FD_130331 | JGI IMG/M metagenome (GOLD analysis project Ga0189291, IMG submission 130331) | Marine microbial communities from the Costa Rica Dome - UW179B-red mini metaG | ecosystem: Environmental > Aquatic > Marine > Oceanic > Photic zone | place: Costa Rica: the Eastern Pacific... | reverse complement strand
CTTTAAATTCGTAGATCGTTGTTTTTTTTTCTTCCTGACTCTTTTTCATCTTTTTTTGTAAGGATTATGGCTCCAAGCTGTCTAACTATACAGAATTTTTAATTTTGGATTCTTAATTTTGAATCATGCCTAAAGATAACCTTATACAACAGAAAAGTTTTGATTTCTCTTTGATGATTATACAATTATATATTTCATTGAAAAAAGAGAAAGAATATGTACTATCCAAACAAGTACTAAGAAGTGGAACAAGCATCGGTGCAAATATTGAAGAAGCTGTTGCCGCTCAATCCCGAAAGGATTTCATTCACAAAATGTCTATTTCATCTAAAGAAGCCAGGGAAACTGCCTATTGGTTGAAACTTCTTCAAAAAAGTGATTTGACTAATCTTGATGTATCTTTATACTTAAGTGAAATTGATCAGATAATCAGAATTTTAACTTCTATCATAAAAACATCACAATCTTCAATTCAGAATTAATAATCCAAAATTCATAATTCAATGATAGAATCATTGCACATAAAAGATTTTGCCTTAATTGACGAGCTGGAAGTTTCTTTCGGGGAAGGACTAAATATCCTCACGGGACAAACGGGTGCCGGAAAGTCGATCATCATCGGAGCGTTGAATATGATTCTGGGCGAACGTGCTGATACTGAAGTTATACGTCGCGGTGCTGATAAAGCTATTTCTGAAGCTACTATCAAATATTTTCAGAATGATGCGTTGGAATCTTTACTAAAGGAAAATGAAGTTGAATTATCCGACTATCTAATCTTAAGAAGAGAGATCCGACAAACCGGAAGTCGTGCTTTTATAAATGACACACCTGTTACCATTGGGGTTTTAAAAGCGGTTGGAGATCAACTTGTGGATTTGCATGGTCAACACGATCATCAGCTTTTGTTGAAAGAGGAAAATCATCGTGCTGTAATTGACGGATTTGGAGATACAGAGCCTGCTCTAAAATCTTATCAAAATGAGTTCACAAAGATGAAGACTCTTCAGAAAGAATTAACGGCATTAAAGAAAAGAGAATCAGAATTACAGGAAAAAACAGAACTTTATCGCTTTCAAGTAAATGAGTTAGAGAATGCACGCCTTTCTGCTGAAGAAGAGGAAGAGCTCGAAACTGAAATGAACCTGCTGGATAATGCAGAACTGTTAGACCAAAAAGCGGCCGCTATTTCTGAAATGGAAGACAGTGACGATGGAAATATCTCTCAGTTGCTAAATCACCTGAAACTGAATCTGGAAGACCTGACTAGAATAGAACCTGAATTTTCTACTTATCTTGAAGAAATAAATGCCGCAAGGGTAAGTATCAACGAAGCTATTCAGTTTGCGGAAAGATACAGAAGTACGATTGAATTCAATCCTAACAGACTGGAAGAGCTTCGCAAAAGACAAAGTGAACTCAACAGAATTCAAAAAAAATATCAGCGAGATATCCCAACGTTGATTAATTATCTGAATGAAATTCAACGTGAACTTTCCATTGCAGATAACTTTGATCTTGAAATTGAAAAAATTAAAACTTCAATTTCCAGTCAAAAAGAAAAACTATCCACCGTTGCGCAAAAACTTCATCAAGCACGAATAGGAATTGGTGATCATTTGGCTGAGCAAATTCAGATCGAGTTGGCTCAGTTGGGAATTCAACATGCAGAACTTGCCGTTGCCGTAGATTGGTTATTTACTAAAAATGGTTGGATCGAAATTGATGGCCAACCGGTAGATTGCACTGAACTTGGGTGTGATGATATTCGAATATTTATTTCTACAAATAAAGGCGAAGAACCAAAACCTCTTGCCAAAATTGCTTCCGGTGGTGAGATCAGCCGCGTTATGTTAGCGCTGAAATCTATAATGGCTAAAGAACAAAGTCTGCCGGTAATGATCTTTGATGAAATTGATACCGGAATTAGTGGGGAAGTTTCTGAAAAAGTAGGTCGTGCCATGAGAAAACTTTCCGATCACAGCCAGATTATCGCCATTACGCATCAACCACAGATTGCCAGTCAGGCCCATCATCACTACAAAGTGGATAAACAGGAATCTTCTGACAGAACTATTACTAAAATTCTGTCTCTTTCTAACGAAGAGCATATCCGAGAAGTGGCTAGCTTAATGAGTGGTTCTGAAATCTCAGAGAATTCATTAAAAAGTGCCGAGGAATTGATCCAAAAATCAATCCATCGGAACTAAATAATTTTATTTTATAAGTGTCATTTTTCCTGAGCCTACCAAATTTGATATCCCATTTGAAAATGCTCGCACTCTGTAAAAATACACACCACTGGATTGATTTGTTAAATCAACAGACTGTTCTTTAGTCCCAGCAGAAGCCTTTCCATTTATCGATTGCACAAGTTGGCCATTCGCGTTGTAGATAGTTATTTGAAAATCAGACCTAATAGGCAGCTGAAACTGAAAAGTAGTAGTCGGATTAAATGGATTGGGATAATTGCCTAACAATTTAAATTCACCTGGTGAAGTAATTTCATCTTCATTAGAAATAGAAACAGATTCTTTACCATAGATCTCAACTTCGGTAATGCTGTTCCATTTGCTGTTTTCACTTCCTGAATTTCCACCACCAATTAGACGTACATATCTAGCCTCGGTCTCAAACTCATAATTTTCTAATTCATTAGTTGTTCGGCTGCTCTCTTGATCTGCTAACACTGTTGTGAAATCCATTCCATTTGTCGAAACAGCAATGTCGAAATAAGTAACACGCTCTGTTCCTTTGTAAACCGCTATTTTAACTAATGTTATTTGGTACTCATCTCCTAAGTCATAGGTAATAGTCTCTCCTTCACCTTGGGCAGACCATCTTGTTCCAAGATCTTTATCCAATGTATTCTCTTTTACATTATTAGGTGCTTGCTCTGAACTAGCGGTTACTTCTTCCACTGTAAGTTCAGTAGATTCACCCGGAGCAGATGAACCCTTTTGTACTACAGAAACACTTCGTGTAATCGATCCCCCTTCTACAGTTATTGATCCCGTTCTATCGACAAGGCTTGTGTTTTCAGATACCGCAATATCTATATCTACATTTCCTGAACCGGATGTAGGTGATACTGAAATCCAATCGGTTTCATTATCGATCGTCCAATCTACATTTGAAGTTATAGAAACTATTTGAGTGCCTGCTTTGGCTTCAAAATCAGAGATAGAAGAAATAAAAAGATTATCAGCTCCAGTTTCTCCATCTTCGTAAGCATTCGGACCAACATCTTCAGAAGTTAGAGGATCAAATCTAACCGACTCCGTGCTAAAATGATCGGCACCAGCTGTACTTATTTCAGGGCGAGTCTGCCCGTCTATATCTTGAGTTATATTTAGTGAAGATCCACTTTCTATTGTTGGGGAAGCATCTGTTGATCTCCAAATTGTTCCATCATTAGTTAGATTTGGATCTGTGTTTGAAACTTCAGCTTCAGAAAAAGTAGAGCCACCACTTACCATATTTGCATCTCCTGCAGGATACATAATATTATTACTCCAGGTGATTTCACCACTCTGATCATTACCATCAATATATCGAACTAAGTCATTTTCAGAACCTGTAACAATATTATTTGCGATGGTGATATCCTTTAATTCTTTACTGTAGTCGCCATCGTTGTCAAACCCAATTTCAATTCCGTAGGTGTTGTTTACTAACGTGTTGTAGACAATAGCTACACGTTCAGCTCTGAAATGTTTAGTGAAATCAGAACTACTTCCATCAATAGCATCTCCTTGAGTTAATGCAATTGGAGCATCCCATCTTGTTCCTTTAAGACCTTCCATATAGTTATTTACAATTACATGATCTGTACCGTAAATGCGTATTCCGCCTGTATAAATAGTTGATGTTTCGAATGTCCCGTTAGCTTTATCACCACCAAAAAAATAATTACCCTCTACTCTATTTCGATTACCATGGCGCAGGGACAGTGTTCCATAGCTTCTGAGAAATGTGTTATGTCTTATGATATTGTCGGAAGATTTAACTGAAACGATTTCGGGATCTCCATCACAGTCTTCGAATAAATTATGCTCTACAATGGTATAACCGCTTGACATTGACATTTGACTCCATCCGATTCTGATTGATTCTTGCTCGTTAGCGGCTCTCGGGGAGTTATTTTTAAAATGATTGTGATCTATTCTATCATATTGAGACTGACGAGAATCACTTTCATCTTCATTACTAGTTCCATCTATAGTTATGTAATGCCCTGGAGTTGTTTTGTTTTGAAAAACATTATGATCAATCCTATTGTTATGACTCTGAAATTGAAAAGTGTAGTCGTTATAAATGCCCCCGATATACACCCATTTAATTGACTCAGTTGTTTTTAACTCAAATACATTTCTTGTAATTCTGATGTTATTTGAGCCTACCAATTTTATTAATGTATCATCTCCTTCACCATCAAAAATGAACCCTTCAAAAATTACATGAGAAGACTTTTCAAAAACAAAATGAGATTCTCCGGTCAATGTCACTCCCCCAATAGTCTCTGCTTTAATAATAATTGGGTTTTCTACTGTTCCATTGGCTTCAAAGCTAGCTTCAAAATCATTATAACTGCCATTGCTTACTACAAATACATCTCCGGGATTTGCTGCATTTACTGCATCTTGTAAATCTTCTCCATCGTTAAAAAAAGCTTGAGAAAAACCTGTAGAGCTCATTACTAAAATACAGAATGCACTTAGAAAGTAATTCAAATAGACTATTTTTTTCATAATACAGTATTGGTATTAAATCATAGAAGTAAGATTGGTCGAAATAATAATTGGTTAACCAATTTAATGGTTACCAAAATAGCATTTTTTTTCACTTTTGAAAATTTTAATGGCTAAAAACCTGAGTTCTCACAAAGTGATACCTTTGACGGATTCTAAAAACTATTTCATTAAGCTTTAAACCAGCTTATCAGAAGAGTCACTCAGAGCAGAGCGATGAGTCTGCACAAACATAGAGCTGTTTCGTAGCTGTGCGGATTCTTCTCCGCCAGCTGGCGGATCTGAATGACAAATTATTTATTTAAGTATCTTTAAGAGCACTTTAAGAATCGAACTCAGATTAAAAAGCAGTTTTCTAATCTTTCAAGAAAGATTCTTGATATCATAAATCTAAAAGAAAACGGGAAAAGGCTTTTTAAAAGCCTAGAAAGGAGGATATACTTTTAAAACTTCTACCAAACTTCTTTTTTAGAAATTGAAGTCAGATTACAAATTTTGAATTCTGGTTAATAAAAAGTGAGGGGCTTTGCCCTTTACTTAATTAAAGTCATTTTTCCTGAGCCTACCAAATTTGATATCCCGTTTGAAAATGCTCGCACTCTGTAAAAATACACACCACTGGATTGATTTGTTAAATCAATAGATTGTTCTTTAGTCCCTGAAGAAGCCCTTCCATTTATCGATTGCACAAGTTGGCCATTCGCATTGTAAATAGTGATCTGAAAATCTGCGCTAACGGGAAGCTGAAATTGAATAACTGTACTGGGATTGAATGGATTCGGATAGTTACCTAACAATTTAAATTCTTTAGGTGATAATGCTTCATCCTCATTTGAAACAGCTACCTCTTCTGTTGCTCCTTCGTTAATCCATTGGCGTATTTTACCAACTTGTTCAGAAGTAAGTTGTCCACCTAGCGGCATTCTAGATCCAACTTGAGGGTTTGCTTCAATTTTATCGACTAATGGGCTTCCATCAGCATCATTTGGTATCACATGCTTTTTATCATAATTGCCCGAAGGACTTGTACTTGCTATAACAGCTGAATAGGAACTGGAATTAAAATTATTTTCACCGGCACTATGGCAACTATTACAGTTCGAAGTTAAAATGGGTTGTATTTCGTCAGAATAATCAATTTGGGCGTAGGCTGATACACTAAATGCTATCAATCCCATTAGTAGTAACGTTTTTTTCATCTATCTATATTTATTTAACTCAATCTAGTGATATATATTCAGAAATCAATCTAGCTATATGCTGAGCTTCACGTCCTGTACCATCAGATATCTGATGCCTACAAGAGAAACCTGAAGCACATATGTTACTACGTTCGGGGAGAGTCTTAATTGCAGGAAAAAGTCTTTGTGCACCAATTTCTAATGACAACTCAACCTTATTTTTTTCATACCCGAAACTACCTGCCATTCCACAACATCCAGAATCTAATATTTTAACTTTTAATCCCAGGTGCTCGAGAATCGCTTTTGAATTCCCTTTCTTTGTTAATGCTTTGCTATGACAATGTTCATGAACCAGTATCTCAGAAGTATCTTTTTTACTGTTTTTCTTCTTTAGCTTAGTTAGGTTTTCCACTAAAAATTCTTCGAAAGTAAAACAATATTTTGCTATTTGAATTGCATCTTTGAGTTCATTTTCATCGCATAGATCAAGAAATTCATCCTTTGCAGTAAGTATTTCCGATGGTTCTAATCCAACAATTGGAATCTCGGAATTTGCATATTCTTTCCACTCAGCAATAACCGTTTTTGCGATATTCTTCGCTTCTTTTACGAATCCTTTTGAAAGATGAGGCCTTCCCAACTCATTAGAATTTGAGAGTAAAACTTCGTAGCCCATATCTTCCAATACCTGAACAGCAGCAATTGCATTTTCAGGTTCATGGTAATTGGTAAATACATCTACATACAAGACTACTTTATGATTACTTTTTTTCCCTTTATAAGAATTCCACCATTTTTCGAATGTACTACTTGCAAAAAGAGGAAGAGATCTCTTAGAAGATATTCCCGCTACCTTTTCAAAGAAATATTTTGTAATGGGTAAGCCTGCGATCCGGTTTGATAATGAAGGAAAAAGTGATGCCAAAGGATATAGATCGGTGGAGTTTACAAAAAACCGTTCTGTAAGTGTAGGTCGGTTATTTGTGTGCCAAACATTCATAAATTCCGCTTTCATTTTTGCCATATCAACGTTGGCAGGGCATTCACTTTTACAGGCTTTACAACTTAAACATAGATCAAGAGCTTCTTTAAGTTCTTTCGATTTGAACTGCTCAGGATTTTTGCCTTCAAAAACTTGACGGAATACATTAGCTCTCCCTCTGGTACTATCTTTTTCATTCTTGGTTGCCATATACGAAGGGCACATTGTTCCTCCACTTTCAGAAAGCTTTCGGCAAACACCGGCACCATTGCATAATTCTAAAGCATTGTTGAATCCCCCTTCTTTTCTCCATTTAAACTCAGTTTCTACTGGTTTTGAAAAGTATAACGGAGAAAATCTGAGATCGTTTTCAATGGGTTGAGCATTTACAATTTTTCCGGGATTAAAAATATAATTGGGATCCCAAATTTCCTTTACCTGTTTTAATACAGGCATCATCTCTTTTCCTAAAACTGTTTCTATATACGGAGCTCTTGCTCTACCGTCACCATGCTCTCCGGATAAAGAACCTTTGTATTTTCTTACAAGCTGAGCAATTTCAACAGCCATCTTCTTCATAGTTTCTACTCCGCTTTCGGTAGTGGTATCAATCATAGGACGAAGATGCAATTCTCCTACCGAAGCATGAGCGTAAAACACGCAATTTGTCCCATATTTTTCTAGAAGCATTTCAAAATCCTGAATGTAATCAGGTAAATCTTTTACTCTAACTGCTGTATCTTCACAAAATGTGGGGGATCGGGCGTCTTTTCCTAAACCCATTAAAAGACCTAAGCCCGACTTTCTTAACTCCCAAACGCTTTTCATATCCGCGATGCCGGATAATTTCGGATATGAATACCCAAGCCCCTTTTCAGTTAATATTTTTATCAGATTGTTGATCCTTTCGTCAAGCTCAGATTTATCATTTCCTTCAAACTGAATGATCAAAATGCTTTTTGGTTCACCATCTAAAAAGAATCTGTTTTGAGATTGTTCAGGATTGGATTTAGTTGCATTCAGTATAATATCATCAACAAGTTCAACTGCGCTTGGTTCAAATTTCACAGCCTCAACTGTAGCTAGCATAGCTTGATGAATCGAACTGAATTGCGGAATTACCAGTTGTTGAATCTTATCTTTTTTAACCAAATTCATTGTGGCTGAGCTTGTAAGTGCCAACGTTCCTTCACTACCACAGAGTAGCTCACTAAGATTAAAAGGTCTTCCTCCCGGTGTAAAAGGTTCCATTTCTAGAAGCTTATCAAGAGCATAGCCTGTGTTTCTTCTGGTAATTTCAGCATGAGGATAATTTTCTAAAATCACATCTCTGTTCTTCTCTAACAAAGAACAAATTCCTCTATAAATACTTCCTTCAAAATTGTCGAGCTTACACTTTAGCCTGAGTTCATTTTCAGTGAGTGGCTTAAATGTTGCCGCACTCCCATCACTTAGAACCGCATCTACCGAAATTATATGCTCTCTTGTTGTTTTGTACTTTATTGAAAAAGAACCGGATGAATTATTTCCAATCATACCACCGATCATACAACGGTTTGTGGTTGAAGTATCAGGTCCAAAAAGAAGATCGTGTTTCCCGGCTTCGGCATTCAAAGAGTCTCTGATCACACCTGGTTGAACACTTGCTATTCTTTTTGAATGATCTATATCCAGAATTTTTGTCATGAACCTGGATACATCCATGATAACTCCATTACCAGTTGTTTGGCCTGCTAAACTTGTGCCTGCGCTACGGGCTGTAATAGTAAATCCCTCATTATTAGCTTTCTTAACTAGTTCAACGATATCTAGTTTGGTTTTTGGGAGAGAGACCCCTATTGGTAGCTCTTCATACATTGAAGCATCTTGAGCATACAATTTGCGGGAAAGTCCATCAGAATAGATCAAAAAAAACTCCTTTTATTTTAAAGAAGGAGTTTGAGGTTATTTCACTTAAATATCAATAATAAACTAACAGATCTTAATAAGTTCTCAGGGCTGGAGCCTGTTTTTATTGTTTCATGTGTTATTTCAATTTGATTGGGGAAAATTAGATACTAAGAAAACTCATAACTGATAGATATCAACAATAAAGCCGTTAGAGAGCAAATGATTTTTTAAGTTTAGATACTATCTCATCACCGATTGCAAGCCCTGCTGTTGCTGCCGGACTAGGCGCATTTAACACATGAATTTGCCGTTCAGCTATTTCGAAATAAAAGTCATCCAGAATTTCCCCATTTGGTTTAAGAGCCATCGCTCTAACTCCGGATGGAGCCACTTTTAAATGTTCTTTCTTAACACTTGGAATTAACTTTTGTAACCCTTTCACGAAAGCATTCTTCGATAATGAGCGATGGTATTCGTCTAAACCCATTCTCCAGTGTTGAAACGATAGTCTCCAAAATCCCGGGAAATTCACCATTTCCACTGCTTCATCCATATCGAATGAGAGTTTTTTATATCCTTCTTTTTTGAATACGGGAACAGCATTGGGTCCGCACTCAATCCCTCCAAGAGCCATTCTCGTAAAATGTACACCTAAGAAAGGAAAATCTTTATGGGGCAATGGATAGATCAAGTGATTAACTAAATATTCAGCTTCAGGTTTTAGTTCGTAATACTCTCCCTTAAACGGTACAATCTGTATCGGTGATTTAACACCGGCTGATTTAGCAACTGTATCACAATAAAGACCTGCACAATTGACCAAATAATTCGTTGTAAAGCTATTCTTTTTAGTTTTAATGGTCAGACTGTCTTTTTCTGTTTTAATTGAAGCCACTTCTTCATTAAATACAATTTCTCCTCCTAAAGCTTCTATTTTTTCTTGAAGTTTCCGGCACATTCCTCCGTAATCAACAATACCTGCACAAGGTACATTTATAGCGGCAATACCATTTACGTATGGTTCTATTTCAGCTAATTCTTCTGCATCTATTTTTGTAAGACCTTCAATTCCATTTTCTAAACCTCTTTCATAGATAGCGGCTAACCTTTCCAGTTCAGATTCCTCAGTAGCAACAATTACTTTTCCGCAGATATCAATGGCCACATTATTTTCTTTACAAAATTCAACCAATTGATGACGACCATCTATACAATTCTGTGCTTTGTAACTTCCCGGTTTATAATAAATTCCCGAATGTATTACTCCGGAATTTTTTCCGGTTTGATGAGTTGCCACTTTTGGCTCTTTTTCCAGAATCAGAATTTTAGCATCCGGTAAGGCGAGCGAAAGCTTGTAAGCTGTAGAAAGTCCTACAATTCCTGCTCCTACAATGGTGAAGTCATATGTCTTATTTTGCATACTTAAAGATAGCACTTGTTTACTCCAATGTTCAAGCTTGAGATAAGCCTCACAAGTTACAGAACTGTTATCTCTTTTCTCAGAACTTTACCTTATCTTTTGTTGTTAAACCAATATGACAATGACAAAAAAACACAGTTTAGTAAGCTTCCTTTTTATTTCTCTATTAATCTCTTCTTGTACTGAACCAAGAAAGAATCCAAGAGAACTCAGCGATGAGCAACTTAAAATTGACGAGATAATCTGGAACTCGACTTTCACAGATCTTGAAGGAAATGAGGTCTCGATAAAGGATTACAAAGGAAAGGTTGTACTTATAGACTTTTGGGAAACATGGTGTGGACCTTGTCTGCAAGTTTTCCCTGCAATGGACTCTCTTCGAAAAGAATATAAAGACGATTTTGTAGTACTTGCCACAAATCTGCAAGACAGTGACACTCCGGAGGAAGTTCAAGCATTTAAAGACGATAAAAAATACGATTTCAACTTTTTGCTGGACACTGAAGATGTTGGCCCTAAAGTAATTAGCTTTGGAATCCCATTTAAGATATTTATTGATCCCAATGGCTATCTTATTAAAGCGGAAGTTGGTTCTAATGGAACTCAAGGTGACTATGAGAAAGCAAAAATAATTATAGAAGACAATAAACTTAAATAGAATAAAACAGATCATGCCAGAAGTAAAAGAAAAGTTAGCATACAAAGTAAAAGATATTTCTCAGGCTAAATATGGTCGCCAAGAAATAGAACTTGCCGAAGCAGAAATGCCGGGCCTAATGGCTTTGAGAGAAGAATACAAAACAGAACAACCTCTTAAGGGAGCGCGAATAGCCGGTTGCCTTCACATGACAATTCAAACAGCAGTTCTTATTGAAACTCTGGTTGACTTAGGTGCAGATGTAACTTGGTCGTCGTGCAATATTTATTCAACTCAAGATCACGCTGCAGCAGCTATCGCAGAATCCGGCGTTCCTGTTTATGCTTGGAAAGGAATGACTGAAGAAGAATTTGATTGGTGTATCGAGCAAACTCTTTTCTTTCCAAACGGTGAGCCACTAAATATGATTCTTGATGATGGTGGAGATCTTACCAATATGGTTTTGGACAGATATCCTGAATTGGTTGAAGGTATCAACGGAATTTCTGAAGAAACCACCACTGGTGTACTTCGCTTGATTGAAAGAGAACGAAAAGGAACGCTGACACTTCCTGCAATAAATGTGAACGATTCTGTTACTAAGTCTAAGTTTGACAACAAGTATGGCTGTAAAGAATCCGCTGTTGACGCTATTCGTCGTGCCACTGATGTTATGATGGCAGGTAAAGTAGCTGTAGTTGGAGGTTATGGTGACGTTGGAAAAGGAACCGCTGCATCTCTACGTGGTGCCGGAGCTCGTGTTATTGTAACTGAAATCGATCCGATTTGTGCACTGCAAGCTGCAATGGATGGTTTTGAAGTTAAAACCATGAATGAAGCTTCAAAACGTGCTGATATTATTGTTACAGCAACCGGTAATAAAGACATCCTTAAAGGACGTCATTTTGAAACTATGAAAGACAAAGTGATCATTGGAAATATTGGCCACTTTGATAATGAGATTGATGTTGCTTGGTTGAAAGCAAATTCTGAAGAAGAAAATATTAAACCTCAGGTAGACATTTTCACACTCAAATCAGGAAAGCAGGTAGTTTTACTTTCTCAGGGAAGATTGATGAACCTTGGAAATGCAACCGGTCATCCTTCTTTTGTAATGAGCAACAGTTTCACTAATCAGACACTTGCTCAAATTGCACTTTGGAATAGACCAGAAGAATTTGAGCCAGGCGTTCATGTACTGCCTAAGTCTTTGGATGAGAAAGTAGCTCGTCTTCACCTTTCAAAAATTGGTGTGGAGCTTGAAACCTTAACTGAAGAGCAAGCTGAATACATTGGGGTTCCAATTACAGGACCATATAAATCAGATCAGTATAGATATTGATAAGTAAATAACAAATTTCAAGCATCAAATCTCAAAGCCTTCCTCTTTAAAAAAGGAAGGCTTTTTTATGCCTCATAGGAAGCGATGGCTTCATCAAGCGTACGAAAATGGTTGAACACCGAAATAAGTTGAGTAACCATCAATAAACTCTCAATTTTCTTATCTGCTTTGCAAATTCTAAGATCTCCACCGGCATTACGCATCGTAGTTAAACTACCAATTAGAATACCCAGACCGGAAGAATTCATAAATTTGACCTTCCCCAAATCAATTATTACTGATTTTTTCCCTGCTTCAATCAAAGTATGTAATTCATCACGGAATGCTTCCGCATGGGGACCGCCCATAATATTACCTTTAAAGCTAATTATAACGCAGTTGTACTGCTCTTTAAGATCGTATTTCATAAAACTTCAAATTGTTTATTGATATATCTTAGAAAATAGAAATAAAAAAGAGATTCCAAACTATAATCTAGTTCTTCAGAAAGTTTCTTTTATTAGTTCCAATCTGATTCTAAATAATATTTTAAAATTTTTGCACATTTATTTAATAAAATCTCATCCTCCTTTTATCCACACTTAAAATAAAAATCCCATTTCATTCTAAACTTTATATATGCTAAAACTTGGGTTTATCACAAACAAATGATATCGTATTCGGATTAATTAATTTCCATCACTACTTGCTATGTAAATGAGAAAGCTTTCTCTATTATTTATTT
>Ga0189291_100434_pt1 | contig 12983 bp, 11 predicted proteins | sample UW1redminimetaG_FD_130331 | JGI IMG/M metagenome (GOLD analysis project Ga0189291, IMG submission 130331) | Marine microbial communities from the Costa Rica Dome - UW179B-red mini metaG | ecosystem: Environmental > Aquatic > Marine > Oceanic > Photic zone | place: Costa Rica: the Eastern Pacific... | reverse complement strand
CCATGAAGAAATGTCTGAGATCGTTGTGAGTTCTACCAGAAGCAGCCGAACTATAGAAGATATACCAACCAGAGTGGAATTTATTGCCGGAGAAGAATTAGCCGAAAAAGGAAATATGAAACCGGGCGATATTCGAATGCTGCTCAACGAAAGCACAGGTATCCAAACCCAACAAACTTCTGCTACCAGTTACAACTCCAGTATCAGAATTCAAGGTTTAGATGGAAAATACACACAGTTATTGCGAGACGGACTTCCATTATATTCCGGTTTTTCGGGAGGATTGAGTTTGATGCAAATTACACCTTTAGATCTCAAGCAAGTTGAGGTTATTAAAGGAGCCTCTTCAACCTTGTATGGAGGCGGTGCCATATCAGGATTGGTGAATTTAATTACTAAAGCCCCGGGCGAGGAACCGGAACTTAGTTTTATGCTCAACGGAACTTCGGCACTAGGTTTTGATGCCAGCGGATTTTATTCAAATCGTAATGAAAAAATCGGAACCACAATTTTCACATCCTACAACAAAGGAACAGCATACGATCCGGCCGATAACGGATTGACCGCCATTCCAAAATTTGAGCGTTTCACGCTGAATCCAAAATTATTCGTTTATTTCAGTGATAACACTTCCATGAACGCAGGACTTAATCTGGTTACAGAAAATCGTCTCGGCGGAAACATAGACTTTATCGAAGGTGAAGATGTAGACGATCCTTATTTTGAAAGAAATGAAACTGAACGTGTTTCGAGCCAATTTCAGTTTAATCATCAACTCAGTAATTCGACATCAATAACGGTTAAAAATAGTCTGAATTTTTATGACAGATCTGTAGAAATACCTGACTTTACGTTCTCCGGGAAGCAGTCTTCCTCATTTAGTGAAGCAAATATTAGTTTGGTTGGTGAAGACGCAGAATGGATTGCCGGCATCAACTTATGGACGGATAAATTTGATCAATCTCAGGGAACCGCCGGACAAGATCTAAGTTTTGATGATGCCATTTTTGGAGCTTTTATTCAAAATATCTGGAATGTACAACCAAGATGGACGTTAGAAACAGGATTTCGATTAGATAATCACAGTGAATACGGAACGTTTGCCCTGCCTCGATTATCGGTAATGTTTGAGCCTTCTCAACAGCTAACATTTCGTTTAGGTGGCGGATTAGGCTATAAATCACCAACTGTTTTTTCTGAAGATGCCGAACAATTACAGTTTCAAAACATTCGACCTATCGACACAAATTTACTCGAAGCCGAACGATCATTCGGAGGCAATTTCGATACAAACTATCAACTGGTAATTACTGAAAAACTTACTCTTTCTACCAATGTGCTGCTTTTCTACACACAAATTCAAGATCCACTGGTTCTTACTCCTGTAGGCGGAGATTTTGAATTCCGTCAACCTCAGGGATATGTGGATACGAAAGGTGTGGAGGTAAATATGAAATGGAGTTACGAAGATTTCAAATTGTTTGTTGGATATACTCACGCTAACGTTCAGGAACATTACAACGGTAATTCCACAACTTTTCCGCTTGTGGCTGAACATCGTTTAAATAATGTGCTGATGTATGAAAAGCATGGCAATTTCTGGATCGGTTTGGAAGCTTATTACTTTAGTCCGCAAACTTTAAGTGATGGTAGCAAAGGAAAATCCTACTGGATAACCGGTTTAATGACCGAAAAAAAATTCGGGGAAAATATTTCGTTATTTCTAAACTTCGAGAACTTTCTGGATACCAGACAATCTGAGTTTGACACTATTTATACAGGAAGCTTAAGCGATCCTGATTTCAAAGATATTTATGCTCCGGTTGATGGCTTTGTGATAAATGGTGGAGTTAAACTGGTTTTTTAAATACACAGGATGTGGATTATTTTCAGTTACCTTTATTTTGTTACAAAAAAGAACAAATTTTACCTTTGCTTTAATACAAAATCAATCTATCTTTACCTTTATTCTGTTACAAAAATAGATTGTCATGACTTTTAATCGTCATTTAAATAAACAATTACAGGCATGGAAAGACAACCCAAAGCGTAAACCTTTGCTTCTTAGAGGTGCTCGGCAGGTTGGGAAAACCACCATAATTCAAACTTTTGCCAAGAATTATACTCATGCTATTTCACTGAATTAGAACGGGCTGCAGATTTACGTTTTTTCCAGGAATACCAAGATGTGAGTACTCTTTTAGATGCTTTATTTTTGGCAAACAATATTTCATCTGACGAACAGTCTGATACCTTACTTTTTATCGATGAAATACAAGAATCGCCGGAAGCAATCTCACTGCTGCGCTATTTTTATGAAGACTTACCTGAGCTTCACGTAATTGCCGCGGGCTCATTACTTGAACATGCATTACGCAAGGTAAAAAGCTTTCCGGTAGGCAGAGTTCAATATTTATATCTTCATCCACTAAACTTCGCCGAATATTTGGAGGCAACCGGCAACACATCAGCACTTGAACAATTACAGAAAATACCTGTTCCTTATTTCGCTCATCAAACACTAAAAAAACTTTTCCATGATTATGCCATAATCGGAGGAATGCCGGAGGTAGTTAGTAGTTATATACAAAACCAAAATGTGGCAGATTTACCCGTTTTTTATGAAAGCATTTGGAGCGCATATAAAGATGATGTAGAGAAATATTCCCGCAACTCTACAGATGCAAAAGTGATACGCCATATTATGGATACAGCTCATAATTATGTGGATCAACGCATAAAATTTCAACACTTTGGGAACTCTAATTATAGATCACGAGAAGTGGGCGAAGCGATGAAGAATTTAAGTGATGCACGCATAATCCAACTTATTTATCCCACTACTGATCTGGCGCCTCCTTTAAAAGCTGATTTTAAAAAATCACCCAGGCTTCAATTTTTAGATACAGGATTAGTCAATTATGAATTAAACATACAGGCAGATATGCTTGCAATGGATGATTTAAATAATTCTTACAAAGGAGCGATTATTCCTCACATCATTACTCAGGAATTGATTTCTTTAAATACCATAAACTATCACAAACCTAACTTTTGGGTTAGAGAAAAAAGTCAATCTTCCTCAGAAGTGGATCTTGTAATACCGCATAAAGAAAAAGCTATTCCTGTTGAAATAAAATCAGGAAAAACCGGAACCCTCAAATCTCTTCATCAATTTATTGAACGATCTGAACATAATTATGCGGTCAGGGTATATGCGGGTAAATTTAGTATCGAAGAACACGAAACTGCAATTAACAAAAAGCCATATATACTAATGAATATGCCTTATTATTTGGGAACTCAGCTTAATGAATACATTCATTATTTCGTAGAAAATCACTGAGTTGTTTCTCGTTCTAACTTTTCCAGAGTTATTCCTGCTTAAATCCTTAATTCTTGCACTTAACAACCCTGGAAGAGTTTCTATAGATTCCCAACGTTTTAAGTTTTTTCAGAAACCTTCGGAGCCATATACAAAACCTCTTTAAACAAAAAAAATTCCGCAAATCTAAAGTGCCAAATGTAAGCACTTTCATAAGATTCTCTGTTTTAGGTTCATTATTATCTCTAAAACTAATAATAGCTTTGATCTCTTGATATGCCTAGAAAAACAGCCTTCTTTTTATTATTACTAATTAACGTTCCAATTATTCTAAATGCTCAGTCTAGTAGCGAGTTGAGGGTCAAGAATAGTTTTTTTTCAGGCATCAAATTTGAATATATCGGAAATGATTTAAGCATAGATGAAGCGCTGTTAATTGTAAAACCAAATGAAGAAGCGGAAACTTTTTTACGTAAAAGTAAAAGTCAGGCTACAGCTTCTGGAATTGTAGGTGCAGTTGGTAGCGTCTTAATCGGGTTGCCTTTAGGAACTGCAATTGGAGGCGGTGACCCAAACTGGAACTTTCTTTACTTTGGTGCTGGAATAGTGGTTCTCTCATTTCCTATTTATAACTCCGCGGTAAAAAACGCCCGAAATGGCGCAGGGTTTATAATGATGCCATTGCAGACAAAAACATAGCCACTCAATTATCATTTTCAGTTAACGCCAGCGTAGCCAGTTTAAAACTCTCTTTCTAAATTATGAAACATCTTTACTCCCTATTCCTGATTCTCCTATTCCTAACTCCTAATTCTCAAGCTCAGGAAGTTAAAATTATCGATCCTCCCTTTTGGTGGGCTAACATGCCTGTGACTGAACTTCAAATTCAATTATATGGTGAAGAATTAGGTCACTACAGAGCAACTGTTAATTACAATGGAGTTGAGATCAAACGTCAAATAGCTGTCGATTCCCCAAACTATCTTTTTTTATATCTGGACATTTCATCCAAAACTGAAGCGGGTAAAATGGAGATCGTTCTTACCAAAGGGAAAAAGACCATCAAAGTTCCCTATGAGCTTTTAGAAAGAGAACCAAGTAGCGGACGCTATCAAGGATTTGATTCTAAGGATGTAATCTATTTAATGATGCCGGATCGTTTTGCAAACGGGAATCCTGAGAATGATTCCATTGAAGGAATGCTGGAATCGGCTGATCGTTCAAATCCTCAACGTCGTCAAGGCGGAGATATTCAGGGCGTTATTGACCATCTGGATTACATAAAAGAACTAGGAATGAGTACCATTTGGTTTACTCCTCTTTTTGAGAATGATATGAGTGCAAAATATGGTGCTTATCACGGCTATGCTGCTACAGATTTATATAAAGTTGATCGTCGATTCGGGAGTAATAAAGAATATAAATCTATGATCGAAACAGTTCATGAAAATGATATGAAAGTGATTATGGATATGATACATAATCATATTGGCGATAATCATTGGTGGATGAAAGATTTGCCGACAAAAGATTGGGTTCATGATTTTGAAAAAAATGGTCAGACCAATTTCCGTGGCTCCGTAGCCTCAGATCCTTATGCTTCAAATTTTGATTCCCACAAATTGGTAGATGGTTGGTTTGTTCCTGAAATGCCGGATCTAAACCAAGACAATGAATTGCTGACCGATTATTTAATTCAGAATACACTTTGGTGGATTGAATATACAGGAGTAGACGGAATTAGAATGGACACTTATGTATATCCTGATAAAACGTATATGGCGCGATGGTCGAAAGAAGTTCTGGATGCCTATCCAGGCTTTAATATTGTAGGAGAAGCCTGGGTAAATACTGTGGCAGGTGAAGCTTATTGGCAAGACGATAAAGAAGGCGTTGATGACGGTTATGATTCTGAATTGCCCAGTTTAACAGATTTCCAGTTCGCTTTTGCAGTTCGTAAAGCATTCAACGAAAACTTTGGATGGACCGAAGGACTGAGCCAATTGTACTATGTGCTTTCTCAGGATTTCTTGTATTCAGATCCTATGGCCAATGTTACTTTTTTAGATAACCATGATATGAGCAGATTCTTTGAGCATATAGGAAAAAGAGAAGCAGAATTCAAGATGGCACTTGCCTGGTTAATGACAACTCGAGGAACTCCACAAATTTATTATGGCACCGAACTTATGATGGCACATGAAAACCGCGGTGGGGATGACGAAGCTTGGAGACAAACAATGCCCGGTGGTTTTCCAAATGACGACAGATCTGTTTTCACAAAAGAAGGAAGAACTGAAACTGAAAACAGGATTTTCGAATACACAAAAAAACTAGTTCATTGGAGAAATTCTTCCCCGGCGATACATACAGGAAAACTAGTTCATTTTATTCCTGCAGATGATATTTATATTTATTTCAGAGTTCATGATGAACAAACGGTAATGGTTGTCATGAATAATAATAACGAAGACAAAGTTATTGACCGCAGTCGACTAGCTGAAATTCTGGATAGATTTTCGACCGGAAATAATGTCCTCAGCTCAAAGACGATTAATCTTTCACAGAATTTTGCAGTTAATGCTAAAACAACGAGTATCTGGGAGTTGAAAAAATAGGCGGCAAATATTATCGGAACTTTTGAGCTAATTTCTATTACAAATATCAAAAGTTATTACTATGGCAATACAGAATTATACATGTCCGGGGTGCGGAAAACTTAGGAAAGCACCATCCTCCCAGGATATTGCCCGATGTAGAATTTGTGGAACAACTGTTGAAAAAATTGAAGGTATTTGGTTAGAAACTAACACAGATTCCAACTCTAAAAATAAGACCTTTAATCTTGTAGGGTTTTTAACCGGTTTCATTTTTATTCTGCTCGGATTTTTTCTCATCGAACCAATTTCTACAACCTCTTGGGGGCAATCTATACTGAATCAATCTTTTCTGTTTTGGGGGATCGTTTCAATGCTTATAGTTAGTACTTTTACATTAATAATCGGATTCTTTGTACAGCGCAAACACGCATATCAAGTCTTACGCTATTCTTTTCTTTTTATCTTTGCAGCATTAATTCGGCTAAGTTTTTTTGAAAACTCTCTTCCTTTGATGCAGTCTAAGATTTATAACTCTCCACAAACCAAAATCGATATTTCATCGGGTTCATTGATGACTCAACAGATTTTATATACTGACCAAGAGCTTGAGGACTTAACTAAACTTTTTTTTGAGTTAATGACTGATAAATATCTTGTGGATGACATTGATAAAAGCTCAAATCTTAACGTTAAGAAAACACTGGATACATCAGAAAATAATTATGATTATGAGATCATTCCCTCTGAATCTAATGATCGCTTTCCGGATAACTTCAGAATTTCCGTCAGAGATCTTGTAGAAACCAGTTTACAAAATCAATACTATCAGGAAAGAGCCGGAGGTTTGGGCTTAAAAATCTCTGAAAAAAGCGATGCAATTGCTATAAAAGATGAGCTTATTCAACGCTTCGAAAACAATTACGAAATATTCGAGTCCACGCCACAAACCGATAACAATCACTGGATCTCAATTAAAGGAGAAAATTACTTTTGGGTTCGTTTCCTAACTTTGGATCAAGACTTTATGATTCTGGAGATCATTCGATATATGAATGATGCCGACGCCCGCCAACATAAAAATGTAATGGATCAAGTGAACAGTTCAATGGCTGACGAAAACTCAAATCCTAAACCTCTTTCTCCCCAAGAGGCGCTTGCCTGTAAAACCAACGCTACCAAGCTTGATAAGAAAAAGAACCAACTTGACGAACTTGAGTTAAGGCTTGCTTATCTGGATTTTGGAGATCCCAGATCTGAAGAACATATTGAAAAAGAAAGATCTTTTAATAAGCAGACTCAAGAATACAATCTGGATTTAAAACTTTATCAAACCGGTTGCGAAAATAATATCTCATTGGATTTCTCGACTTATGAACAGGTTTGCGATTCTATTGACTTGAAAGGAAGCTCCAAGTCTGTGCCTTTTAAAAACAAAGGAAATAGATTTTGCTCAAAATTTTCAAACTTTGCTTTAAGAATTCAAAGCTAAATAAGTAATAGACTTTTTCGTACACTTGTTTAACAACAATTTATTTTTAAAAAATTCAACATTCGACTTATGAAAAAGCTTTTCTCAGTAGCCTTAATATTCACTTTTCTATCTGGTTTGTCATCTGCTCAAATTCAATTAGACTATAGTTTAAAAACCGGAACTACCTATACAACAAAAGTTTTGCTGGATCAAAGTATTTCCCAAACTATAATGGGACAGTCTCAAAATAGTGACAGCGATCAGGGTTATGGCATTAAAATGACTGTTATAGATATTGAAGATGGCAATTACTCCATTAAAATGGTCTACAACAGCATCATGATAAACCAACCCATGGTAGGCTTGTCTTATGATTCTGAAACAGCTACAACAGAGCCCACAGGTCCTGCAAAAGCTATTGCATCTGTTTTGGATAAAGAATTGAATTTCACACTTGGTAAGGATGGAGTTATATCTAATATCACCGGGTTTGAAGCTCTCCTCGACTCTATGGTTGCAAACATGGGAATAACTGATGAAAACCAAGCTTCCGCTTTTAAAGCTCAAATGTCAGCTCAGTACAATTCCCAAACAATAGAAGATCAGTTGAACAGAACATTAATTGTATTTCCGAATAAAGAACTTAACAAAGGGGATACGTGGAGTGAAGATCAATCGATTACTACACCGTTTGCCTTAAACATACAAACCACCTACGAGCTTGCCGGTTACGATAATGATACAGCAACACTCAATATTACTTCTGATATTTTTACTGAAGGAGGAGAAATGAGTATGAATGGCGCAACTATGACGCCCGACTTAACAGGAGTACAGTCCGGTACAATAAAAATTGACAGAAAGACCGGCTTAATATTGGAGTCGAATATGGAACAGCTTATTTCAGGATTGCTCAATATAACTTCTCCTCAGGAAATGGAAATTCCTATGGAGATTACCGGAAAAACCGAGGTAAAAGGAACTATTGAATAATCATTTCTTTATTAACCGAAAGTGATCAACTGAAATTAGCTTGCCATTTTTTAAATCTCTTTCATCCGTAGTATTAAAGTGCTCAAATTTAAATTTTTTGAGCACTTTTTTTATGGCTTCATTCTTTGAATCAACAAATCCTTCAATGGCAATAAGATCCATATTTTGAAATCCATACCCAATAATCCACTCCATAACCTCTGTTCCTAAACCTTTGCCCCAAAATTCAGGTAAAATCCAGCATCCTATTTCAGCAGTTTTATTCTGATGATTCCAATCATTAAATCCTGAAGCACCTATCCAATTTCCTGATTCTGTATGCTGTACTTTAAACCAAATGCCTTCATCTTCTTCAACAAGATTTTCGTACCATTTCATTTGCTCTTGAGTTTCTTCCAGAGTTCTGAAATGTACTCCATAATGTTTTGTTAATTCAGGATCTGAAAGTCCCTTATAAATAAATTCTATATCTACAGATTCAATTTTTTTATATAGTAACCGCTCGCTTTTCATTCGAAAAATTTTTGCACCTCACGATCATGGATTCGATTTCGGCAACATATTTAACCCATAACTTGAAATATCGTTTGAAGATCATCAAGTTGTTCTTGTTTTATAAGATGAGATTCCAGCTCTAGCTCTTTTTTCATCTGTTGATTGCGATTCGGCCCTAGTGCATAAAATATATTGAGCTGTTCCAATTCATTTTGGAAATATTTCAAGGTGAATTTATCTCTGAAGACCTTCTTTGAAATAAGATCTTCAAACTTTTCAGAAAGACTTATTGAATCACCCATTAAAAACTCATGAAGCTTCGCTCGTGTATTCTTGTCAATTTCGGTTGCGAACCTCAAAGGCGCTAATCTTCCTAACAATTGCGACGGTAAATAATGAGCACTGTCTATATTATATTGCTCTAAGTACAGAAGCTTTAATAGCGCCCCAAGCCCTTTCCGAACTCTTCCGTGCCCTTTAAAACAGCCATAAATTTTACTGTAGTCATCAGGAATTCGCATCGATAAGCGAAACTCTCTTCTATTTCCCCGCCGCTTTGTGGATATATAATAATAAGTTTCGGGTTTTTTGTTAGCACGATTAAAAGGAGGGCGCAGAGATCGAATCAATAGATTTTCAAGAAGTATTGCATCCATTTCCGTTTTGCAGATCTCAAAGCCTATTCGATCAATTTGGGCAATCATACTTTGTACTTTCTTCGATTTTGAATAACGATATGATGTTACTCTTTTGAAAAGATCTTTAGCTTTTCCTACATAAAGTACTTCATCTTTTTTTCCATACATCGTATAAACTCCCGGCTCATGAGGAGGAAGTTCTCCCATTGCGGAATTTACACGTTCTTTCTGAGTTTGAGAAAGAGGTTCAAAAAGATCTAAGTTCATACTGTATAAAATCTAAGTGTTTTTATTTACTTGAGATTAATTCCTAAAAATTTATATTTCAAGAAGAATTAACAGGAAAATGATATGATTGCTAATAAAACATTGAATACTTTTTTTGAAGAGAATTTTAAAAACAGCGCATTGCCTTATCTCCTGTATAAAGACAAGCAACTTCTCAAAGAAAAAAACTACAAAGCATTTGCTGAAGAGCAAATCAAAAAAACCAGAAATATATTTGCCTCCGTAGTATTTGCCTTTTTTTACGGCGCCTATTACTCCGCAACGAGTTTTGTAGAATATGGCGGTTCCGGCGAAACACTTTCGCTTGTTTTAGGAGTCCTAGTTTTGGTGTTTATGGCAACAGCTATTTTCTATTCCACTAAAGAATACTATTCCATCAAAAGTTCTATGGAGTTCTTTCTCAAGTTGCTCGAAGAAAATGAAAAAACTGAAGCTTCTTCTTTGACTACATAATTTCGAAATCCACAGAATAAACAGTATTTCCCCAGATTAACTTAAGAACTCCACCTTCTCCATTTTCTGCTACTTCAATAGTAAATCCTTCGGTATTTTCTTCTTTTTTGGAAACCTGCATTGGCACCCGACCTAAATCTCTGGACTCATCATACGTTCTTCCATTTTGCCCTGTTTGCTTGTTGATGATAAGAGTTCCCCCATCTTTTTCAGGAATGGTAAATAAGGTGTATTCTCCGGCGGGCATACTTACAGTACCAAATTTCAGGTCTTCAGAAGTTTTAAAATGAGTAGCACTGTTTGCTCCGGTTCTCCATCTTTGGCCAAATGGAACAATTCCTCCAAACAAATCTCTACCTCTGCGCTGAGGAGAGCCGTATGAGACATTAAATACTGCATCTCCAATTGTAAACTCCTCTTCAATTGCACCTGATAGAGATCCAAATGGATTTCCATTTTTATCCGACTTTGCAAATTTCTCAGCCACCTTTTCTATATCTAGATCGTAAACTCGTTTTACCAATAATTTTCGGGTGGTTTCAGAAGCATCTAACTCCAGAATATTTCCCTGATCGTCAACATTTACACCCATAACTCCACGAGACGGGTGGCGAATCGTCATTGAATCAGCATCTATTTTTGCTACCACAAAAGTAGACGCTCTGTTACCCGTTACCAGTTTTTGATCGATACTATCTGCGCTTGATTTTGCAGCATTATTAAACGCTATTTCAAATGGCCAATGTACCATATCTATGAAGGGTAAAATTCCTGACTCATATTTGGTCTTTATAATTCGAAATGAATCATCGTTTGTTCGAACTGACACAACCAAACTATCTCCTGATTTTTTATAGCTTCTAGTGATTTTTCCGTCTGAGCTAAAACCCTTATCCAGTTCGTGTTCTGTAACAGTTAATTCCTCAATCCCTCCGTTGTTGGAGGTTTTCAGCTGATAGGACGTAAAGCTGGTACGTGGACTTCGAAGAACAACCTTTGCCATCACTCCATAGTCTGATTTTTCAAACTGTTCAACAGCAAGTGTGTCGTTTCCCAAAAGGGTTACATATCCTGCATTATTTGGAGAAGTGCTTGAGGAATTGCACCCCCAAAAAACTACGGATATGATCAGGCTAAAAAATACGGCTAATGGTTTCATGATATCTATTTGGTGAAATTTAAATAAATCAAAAGTTGGCAATAAAAGTTGAAAATATATATTAAATCAAGAAAGAAGTTCTTTCAATATACTTGCCTGTACAGGTTTTTTAATAAAGTCAGATACTTTTTCATCCCATTCAATTTTATACAACTCTTGTTTACTTTTATCTATTCTGGAGCTTATCACAAAGATCTGGATCTTTTTGTTTACATCCGATCTTATACTTTCAAATTCATTCAAAAACTCCCACCCGTTCATCTCAGGCATATCAATATCCAAAAGAATTAAATCAGGTAATTCTTCGCCTGAAGAAATCATTTTTTGAATTCCATCCAACGCTTTTTTTCCATTTTCAAAGGATATCACATTGTTATCCGGCAGGTAACTTTTAATGATCTTTTTTACCCCGAATGTATAGACTTTATCATCGTCAATAATACATACGCTCTTTATTTTGCTCATGTCAATCTTATTTTAAATGTTGTACCCTTTCCAGGCTCACTTTCGACCGCCACTGACCCACCCAGTGTTTCGATCTGATTTTTAGTTATAAATAATCCTATCCCTTTGGAATTCTCGTTCCCGTGGAACGTCTTATACATTCCGAACAACTTCTCGCCATGTTTTTCCATATCGATACCCAATCCATTATCAGCAATCTCCAAAAAAGTCTGGCCATTTTTTTTGTATAAATCTAAGCTAACCATAGGTTTTTTATTTGGGTCTCTGTATTTGATCGCATTTGAAAGAAGATTTAAAATTATACTTTCCATATAAGCTGGATTGTATTCTATCGTTAAATCCTCATCCAGATTTTCTTTAAACTTTATGTTGTTAGAAAGAATTTCCGAAACCAAAATCTCCTTAACCTTAACTATCACTTCAGCCGGCTTTAGTTCTTTCAGATCACTCTCTGTTTTATACTGCTGATCAATGATCTCGTTAAGATCTTCAATTGAAACATTCAATCGCTCTGAGGCTGTTTTCAGATAGCCCATTAACTCTTCCTTTTCCTCCTCAGACTCTTCCATATCGAAAAGAGAAAGCAACATGGAAATATTCCCTGCATGATTTCTGAGATTATGAGAAACGATATGCGCAAAATTCATAAGCCGCTTGTTCTGATCACCCACAATATCCAGAGTTTCATTCAGCTGCTCCTCTTTTTGCTTTCGCTTAGAAATATCCGTCACAATAGCTAAAACCGCAGGTTCATCCGAACCCACTTGTTGAAAAGGTACTTTTATAGTTTGGTGGTATACTTCGTTACCAAAAAAATCGATCGATTTTATTTCAGGAATAAATAGAGGCTCTTTTGTAGTTGCAACCTTAACATCAGCGGCATGATAGCCTTTCGCCATTTGCTCGGGAACTCCCAAGTCAATGTCTTTCTTTCCAATGATCTCTTCTTCACTTAATCCAAAAAACTCACGTGACGCTTTATTAGCCATTAAGTATTTGCCCTCGAGATCTTTAACAAAAATAAGATTTGGCACCGTGTCCAAAACAGCTTCAAATTGTTTTCGCAGCTGGCTATTCAACTCTGATATTGTTTTTT